>Ga0157379_10005841_pt1 | contig 10578 bp, 8 predicted proteins | sample S25metaG_FD_121802 | JGI IMG/M metagenome (GOLD analysis project Ga0157379, IMG submission 121802) | Switchgrass rhizosphere microbial communities from Kellogg Biological Station, Michigan, USA - S2-5 metaG | ecosystem: Host-associated > Plants > Roots > Rhizosphere > Soil | place: USA: Michigan... | reverse complement strand
CATGAAGTCCAAGGAGGGTGTTCCCACCCCGCAGGAAATCTTCAAGGTGCTGGACGATTATGTGGTCGGCCAGGCCCATGCCAAGAAGGTGCTCTCGGTCGCGGTCCATAACCACTACAAACGCATCAACTCGTCCGGCAAGAACGGCGACGTCGAGCTGGCCAAGTCCAACATCATGCTGATCGGCCCCACCGGCTGCGGCAAGACCCTGCTGGCCCAGACCCTGGCCCGCATCCTGGACGTGCCTTTCACCATGGCCGACGCCACCACCCTGACCGAAGCCGGTTATGTGGGCGAGGACGTGGAGAACATCATCCTCAAGCTGTTGCAGGCGGCTGACTATAATGTCGAGCGGGCCCAGCGCGGCATCGTCTATATCGACGAGGTCGACAAGATCTCGCGCAAGTCCGACAACCCCTCCATCACCCGCGACGTGTCGGGCGAAGGCGTGCAACAGGCCTTGCTCAAGATCATGGAAGGCACGGTGGCTTCGGTTCCTCCGCAAGGCGGCCGCAAGCATCCCCAGCAGGAATTCCTGCAGGTCGACACCACCAACATCCTGTTCGTCTGCGGCGGCGCCTTTGCCGGCCTGGACAAGATCATCGCGGCGCGCACCGCCGGTTCCTCCATGGGCTTCGGCGCCAATGTGCGCAGTCCGGATGAGCGCGGCACGGGCGAGCTGTTGCGCGAGATCGAGCCGGAAGACCTGCTGAAGTTCGGCCTGATCCCGGAATTCATCGGCCGCCTGCCGGTGCTTGCCACCCTGGGCGATCTGTCGGAAACCGCGCTGATTGAAATCCTCACCCGTCCCAAGAACGCGCTGGCCAAGCAGTATATGCGCATGTTCGAGATGGAAGGCGTCAAGCTGCGCTTCCAGGAAGAAGCCTTGCACGGGATTTCCCGCAGGGCGATCCAGCGCAAGACCGGTGCACGCGGCCTGCGTTCCATCCTGGAAGGCATATTGCTGGAGACCATGTTCGAACTGCCGACCCTTTCGGGCGTGCAGGAGGTGGTGATCACCGCCGATGTGGTCGAAGGCAAGGCGCGGCCGCTTTATACTTATTCGGACAAGGCCGAGGCCCGCGAGAAATCCGCTTCCTAACGCGGTCTTTTGTCCGCCGGGTTCGTCGCTCGTCGCTCACGTACTTTTCGTACGCATCGCTCCTCGCTCCTGCCCGGACGAACAAAATCCCTGCGTTAGGCCATTGTCAGCATGCCGGCCCAGAACTGGATGCCGCCGCTGGTGTCCACTTCATATTTGTGGACGGACATCAGCTTGCCGTCGCTGCCGGCGCGGTAAACCGTCAATCCCGCGCTGACCAGCGACATCACACCTTGCTCCTCAACCGGCATGGGGGTGGTGCTGGCGGCGATCAGGACTTGCCCTGAGGGGTCCATGGCGAAGGTGCGCAGCTCATAATCGTCGGTCCAGCCGCGCTGAATCAATGTCGGTTCGCCGGTCGCAGGATTGATGGCCCAGACCACCACATCATTTTCGCCGCCGTTGGCGACCTTGTGCCCGCCCACCTCGACCATGCCTGAACCGCGGTTGGTCTGATAGACGAAGCGGCCATTGGGATGGACATGGATCGGGCCCACGCCCTGACCGGGATGTTTTTCCTTGCCGCTGGGATCGGTCAACGCGCTTTTGAGGAAAAGCGGCTCCGGCGTCAGGGTGCCGTCCTTTTTCAATCCGAACACGGCCAGGCTGTTTTCCCGCTCCAGCGACACGAAGGCGAAACGCCCGGAAGGATCGAAGTCCAGGTGGCGTGGCCCAAAGCCCAGGCCGCTATTGCCCGGCTTGATGGTCTGGAGGTTGGAAAGCTGTCCGTCCTTGAGGCTGAACACTTCGATATGGCCCGGGTCTTCCGGTTTGCCGCCGGCCGCGTCATTGCCGCGCGAGCACAGGATCAGGGTCTTGTCGCCCGGCGTGAGGCGCACCTGATGGGCGTAGATACCGAAATCCAGCTTGCCGGTTTGGACCACTTCCTCGCCGATGCCGCCATCGGCGGCGATCCGGTGCACGGTCACCCGGCTGGGGACATTGTAGGCGATGAACAGGAAGCGCCCGGCATGGTCAGTGGAAACATGCAGGGGCCTGGCGAACAAGGTACGACGGGGACCGTGTTCGGTGAGGGCGCCGTCCGGACCGACTTTGAAAGCGATCGCATAGTGTTTCTTGTCGGCGCCTGTCGCTCCCATCGGGCCTGAGCCCGGTTGGGTGTTGCTGGCCACGACATAGAGGAATTTCCGCAACGGATGCGGCCAGGCATATTGGATATTGGCGGGCAGAGTGAGGCTGCCCGCCGGCGTCAGCGTGGCGGCGGCCACATCCAGGCCATAGAGGGTCAACTTCGGCCCGGTGCTGGCATAGAAAGGGATGGTTCCCGCAGCCCAGGCCGGCCGGCCGGCCAGGACGGCGCCTGGCAGGGCGCCTAGCAGAGCGGAAAAATGTCTCCGGTTCAGCATCCCCGATTTTCTCCCTTTTTATGGTTGCGGAAACGATAGGGCCGCCATGCGGCATGGGCAAATCCGCAACGGATGTGCAAAAAATACGGGTTCCCGGCGGTTTTTGTGGGTGGAAGGGAACCGGGCAGGGTTAAACCCTTACGCCGCCTTGAAACACCTTATTAGGGGGGCCACTTTACCGTATCCGGAGTCGGCTCAGATACTCTTGCCATCACAAGAGGGGCGGCTCCTTCGTCGAAGGCCTCGCCCAGTTGGGGATGCCGATTACACGCCGGATAGTCCGGCAGGAGCACACACATGGCGGATGACGCCACCAAGAAAGTCGAAACCAAGGACAACCCGTCCAGCGCCCCGGTCTTGCCGCTGCGCGACATCGTGGTTTTCCCCCACATGATCGTTCCTCTGTTCGTGGGCCGCGAAAAGTCGGTCCGCGCGCTTGAGGAAGTGATGAATGACGAGAAGCAGATCCTGCTTCTCACCCAGAAGAACGCCGCCGAGGACGACCCCACGGCCGAAGGCCTGCACACCATCGGCACTTTGGCCACGGTGCTGCAGCTCTTGAAGCTGCCCGACCAGACCGTGCGCGTGCTGGTCGAAGGCAAGGCGCGTGCCCGCGTCACCGGCTTCAATCCCCGTACCGATTTCTTCCAGGCGACGGTCGAGAAAATCCCCGAGGAAGCGGCCGGCGCCCAGGAATCCGAAGCCCTGATGCGCACGGTGAAGGCCAATTTCGAGCAGTACATCAAGCTCAACAAGAAGATTCCGTCCGAGACCCTGGCGGCCGTGGCCCAGATCGACGATCCGGCCAAGCTGGCCGACACGGTGGCTTCGCATCTGTCGGTGAAGATCGGCGAACGCCAGGCGCTGCTGGAAACCTTCGGCACCACCGAGCGGCTGGAGAAAATCCTCTCGCTGATCGAGGCCGAAATCGGCGTGCTGCAGGTCGAGCGCAAGATCCGGTCGCGGGTCAAGCGCCAGATGGAGAAGACCCAGCGCGAATATTACCTGAACGAGCAGCTCAAGGCGATCCAGAAGGAACTCGGCGAAGGCGAAGAAGGCCGCGACGAGATGAACGAGCTGGAAGAGCGTATCCGCAAGACCAAGCTCAGCAAGGAAGCCCGCGACAAGGCGATGGCCGAGGTCAAGAAGCTGCGCTCCATGTCGCCCATGTCGGCGGAAGCCACCGTGGTGCGCAACTATCTCGATTGGCTGCTTTCCCTGCCATGGGGCAAGAAGAGCAAGGTCAAGCGCGACATCGTCGCCGCGGAAACCGTGCTCAATGACGATCATTTCGGCCTGGAGAAAGTTAAGGAACGTATCCTGGAGTATCTCGCTGTGCAGCAGCGCGTCGGCAAGCTCAAGGGTCCGATCCTGTGCCTGGTCGGGCCTCCGGGTGTCGGCAAGACTTCGCTCGCCAAGTCCATCGCCAAGGCGACGGGCCGTGAATATGTGCGCATGAGCCTGGGCGGTATGCGGGACGAGGCGGAAATCCGCGGTCACCGCAGGACCTATATCGGCTCCATGCCCGGCAAGATCATCCAGTCCATGAAGAAGGCGAAGACCTCCAATCCGCTTTTCCTGCTGGACGAGATCGACAAGCTGGGCGCGGACTATCGCGGCGACCCGTCTTCGGCCTTGCTGGAAGTGCTGGATCCCGAGCAGAACTCGACCTTCAACGACCATTATCTGGAGGTCGATTTCGACCTTTCGGACGTGATGTTCGTCACCACGGCCAACAGCCTGCACATGCCGCAGCCCCTGATGGACCGCATGGAGATCATCCGCATCCCCGGCTACACCGAGGATGAGAAGATCGAGATCGCCAAGCGTCACCTGATCCCCAAGCAGCGCAAGCAGCATGGGCTTAAGGACGAGGAATGGCAGATCACCGATGACGGCCTGCGCGACCTGATCCGCTATTACAGCCGCGAGGCCGGCGTGCGGAACCTGGAGCGCGAGATCGCCAACCTCGCCCGCAAGGCGGTGAAGGAGATCCTGTCCAAGAAGGCCAAATCGGTGGAAGTCACGACGGAAAATCTCGGAACCTATGCCGGCGTGCGCCGTCACCGGTTCGGCGAGGTCGAAGGCGAAGACCAGGTCGGTGTCGTCACCGGTCTGGCCTGGACGGAAGTGGGCGGCGAGACGCTGACCATCGAATCCGTGATGCTGCCCGGCAAGGGCCGCTTCCAGGCCACCGGCAAGCTGGGCGATGTGATGAAGGAGTCGATCGACGCGGCGCGGTCTTACGTCCGCTCCAAGGCGACCAACTTCGGCATCAAGCCGCCGCTGTTCGACAAGATCGACATCCACGTCCATGTGCCGGAGGGTGCCACCCCCAAGGACGGCCCCTCGGCCGGCCTGGCGATGGCCACCTCGATCATCTCGGTGATCACCGGCATTCCCATCCGCCGCGATGTGGCGATGACGGGCGAGGTGACTTTGCGCGGCCGGGCTTTGCCGATCGGCGGACTGAAGGAGAAACTGCTCGCTGCTCTCAGGGCGGGGATCACGACCGTGATCATCCCCAAGGAGAATGAGAAGGATCTGGCGGAAGTCCCCGACAATGTGAAGGCCGGCCTGAAAATCGTGCCGGTCGCCACCATGGGCGAGGTTCTGGCCGTGGCGCTGACCCGCCAGCCGGAGGCCATCGACTGGGTTGAGCCGGAAGTCACGGCAGCCCTGCCGCTGGCCGATGGCGACGCCGACCCCGTGGTCACCCACTAAACAGGGTTAACGTATCCCAAGGGCCCGGACTTGCCGTCCGGGCCCTTCTTTTTTATGGCTTTTGCAGGGCCTCGGCCCCCAAAAATCCGCCGATTCCGGGGTTTTTCGGCTTTACGGGCCGCTTCCCACCCCCCTACAGTCCCGGGACGGGAAAGAATCGCTTGGAGCAAAACGGCCCAGGGCCGGAGCGATTACAGAGAAATGCCCCGGCGAAGGCCGGAGCGACCAAGAAAAGGAGTCTTCCGTGAACAAGAACGATCTCATCCAGAAGCTTTCGGACACAACCGGCCTGGCCAAGAATGACGCCGCCAAGGCCGTGGATGGGGTGTTCGACATTATCGCCGCCACCCTCAAGGCAGGCGACGAGGTGCGGCTGACCGGCTTCGGCGTCTTTGTGGTGGCGACCCGGGCCGGCGGCAAAGGCCGCAATCCCCAGACCGGCGAGGAGATCACCATCAAGCCGTCCAAGCAGCCCAGGTTCCGCGCCGGCAAGCAGCTCAAGGATTCCTTGAATTGACGGGACGCAGCGCCAGGTCCGCGTTTCTGCCTCTGGCTTTGTTGTGGCTGGCGGTGCATGCCGTCCTGCTGGCCGCGTTGCTGGGGGCGAAGTTCCTTTTCACCAAGGCCGCGCTTGTGGCGATGCTGATGATTGCCGCCACCGCTTTCCTGGTTTTCAAATTACGGGCTGCGCCACGAAAATTGATTCATAGCCCTGTGATATAACCGGGGCGTCCGGGCGGTTAGCTCAGCTGGTAGAGCATATCGTTTACACCGATAGGGTCGGAGGTTCGAACCCTTCACCGCCCACCAATCCATTGCCGCCGGAGGGCGGCAATGGATTGGTGCCCGAAGCGGCGGTAGCGTCAGCGTAGCGCGCCGCGAGGGCGCGGCGACGGCCTAAAGAAATCCTGCACGACTCCCGTACGCCCAAGAGCGCGCTAGAAATAGTGCCGAGCGTCCCGCGCGTCAGCGACTTAAGGGACGCAAGGCCCAGGATGCCGAGCCCGCCCCCCGACAGGGACTTGAGGCGGGCCGGGCCAAGAAGCCCTGCAATATTGTCGCGCGCGCCAGCGACTTGAAGGACGCGGCGCCCACCAACCTCTCACTCCACACTCATATCCGCTGCCGCTATCGAATGCGCGCCGAAGTCCCGGTAGGAAAACGGCGTCGGCCGCGCACGCAGGTCCGTTTCGGGATCGATGGAAAAACCCGCTTCATGATGGGTCCAGGGAGGCGCCAGCTTCGCGGCAAGGCTTCGCGCCAGGACGCTTTGCGGGCCGGAGCCGTGAAACGGTGAACCAAGCGATGTGGCGGGATGTTCCGCCGCCATTGATTGCGGCGTGCGTGCGGTGTTCCAGCCGGTCAGCAATCCGGCGACGATCAGCAAAAAGGCCATTGCCCATGTTCGCCATTCGGCGGCGGCCTCGGAATTGGTTCCGTCGATCATGCGTCCCCCCGAGATACGTATCGGTTGTCTTCGGGCGCCGTGATTGCGATGGATTGGACCGCGGCGCTTATGTCCGCCCAAAGCCTGGTGGCAGCCGCCAGCCGCGCCTCGCCCCTCTCTGTCAAACGAAAATAGACCCGTCCCCCGCTCTGTGTGCGGTACGACGCCAGGAGTCCGTCCCGTCTCATATTCTTCAACTGGGGGTAGATCACGCCCGTGCCGGGCCGTGGACCTGAATCCATTCGCGCAGCGAGCACATGCGCGATTTCGCCGCCGTACATTTCCCGGTGCTGGAGCAGCGAGAGAATGAAGAATTCCGGGATAGGGAATGTGCCGATGGGAAAGTTGTGCGCCTGACCGGCATCAAGGAGAGGCACCACAGCCCCCGCCCTCACATAAGTCCACTCGAATGCTTCCGACACGTTTCAGCCCCGCAGCGTGCCGACTAAACAAAGAAAACGCACTATCGTTGCGCGTAACAAAAAAATTGCTTGTCCTGAAATGGAACGCGATGCCTTTGCACGGGACCTGCGAATCAGCGGGCGAAAGCAAATCGCTAAGCGAATGACTTTCGCGCGCGCAAGTTATTAATGCAGGCATTGGCCCATTAATATTTGGCGAATCGAATCATTTCTGCATCCGCGCGTCTCGGAATGAGACGCGCGCCGATCGAGAACGAATCAGTGCCGAGCGATATTCTGTAAACGGAGTTTCCATCATCAGCATCGGCTGTCAGCGAAAGCGAGGAATTGCGCGGCTGGCCATATTCTTGCATGGTTAATCCCGGACCGAGGGGAAGAAACTCCAATGCTTAAGGGAATATTAACAGCGGCCGCCGCCGCAGTGCTGCTGTCGGTGACCGCCGCGAATGCCACCCCGATCACGACTCCGCCGCCGGTCTTGAGTGCGGTGGGCGACGTGACGGCGATCTATGTCTATGCCAACGCCGACCACACCAGCAATCTCAACGAGATTTTTCCGGCCAGCTTCAGCCAGATCTTCTGCAACCATCCCAATGGATCCTGCCTGGGCAACAGTTCGGGCGACACCATGGATCTGGGCGTTCAGAGCGGCATCATGGAATTCGGTCTGGACAACCTGACGGCCGGTCTTTCGTATCTCAGCGATACGCCCGACTCGGACGGCAATTACCATGTGCTGATCACCGATAATTTCGCCGATTTCGGCATCGGCGCATTGCCCAGCGGCGCGGACAGCGTGATCGCCAACCTGCTCGGTCTGGGCAAGAGCATTACCTATATCGGATGGGAAGACCTCACCCTGAACCGGGGCAGCGACTTTGACTATAACGACCTGATTTTCGCCTTTGCCAATACGACGACCCGGGATATCCCGGTCCCGGAGCCGCTGACGGTTTCGCTGGTTGGAGTTGGCTTGTTCGGTGCGGCATGGCTGCGGCATCGCAAAAGCAAGCGTGCCTGAAGCGGGGGACCGAACCAGGTCCTGCGGAGATTGAGATACAATGCGGCGCCTTTGGGCGCCGTATTTGTTTGTCCGGCGCGAAGCAATCTCGGCCAGCGGCCGAATGAGCGCCGGATTTGGCGCTGGTGTCAGCGCAGCGCCGCTGTGCGCCGCCAGACGTCCTGCAGAACGGTGCGCGATGGCCATGCCACCATTCCCTCGGCGTCGGATTTGATGACGACCCCCCGTTGGGCAAGCCGTGCCACCGCCGGATGATCAGGGGTGATGCCTTGGGGATTTTCGGCGAGGCAGCGCAGACAGACGGTCACCTTCCAGGAAGGGATGAACCCGTCCTGCTCTGCCTCCAAGTCGGCGACAAACCGGCTCCGGCAGAAGAAGCAATGAAAGTAGGGTGTGTCGATGACCATGCCTGTGCGCCTTGGACAGAAGGCTATGGCAGAATTCGCTTCCAATCCCTTTACGAGATGGCTTCCCTGTCCGGTCCTGTGAAATCTGTCAGGCGAACGGAACGGCGGCCTAGAACGCGGTGGTCAACTGCAATCCGACGGTGGTAACTGAGGAGCGCGTCGTTCCCGCCAGGCTGCCGCGCAGGCCATTGCCGGTCTGGGTGGGATTCAACGCCACGCTCTCATCGCTGTTGAACAATTCACCGACCGAGAAATTCAGGCTGGAGGAGGGGGTGAACCGATAGGCCGCGCCGACAGCCAGCCAGACGCGGTCCGCATCCGGGATGCGGGGATTGCGGGTCGCATCCGGGATAGGGCTTTCGTCATAAGCCACGCCGCCGCGCAGTTTCCAACTGTCGTCGACCAGATATTCCAGGCCCAGCGAGCCGAACAGGGTGTTGTGCCAGCGGCTGTCGGTGACGTCGTTGGGTTGGGCCGGATTCTGCGAGATGATTGTGAGGTTCTGGAACTGGCTCCAGTTGGTCCAGTCCATTTCCGCCAGCGCGGTCCAGCGGCCGTCGATCTGCCAGCGTGCGCCTGCCAGGACCATGTCGGGCGTGATCACAGCGGCGGAGGCGCGGGTGTTGGTGAACAAGCCGGTGGCGCCGCGGATGGCAGCGCCGAGACCGGCGGCGTCCAGGGTGAAAGTCAGAGGACCGGCCAGCCGGTGATGGATGGCGGATTGATAGGAAAGCCCCAGAGTCAGGTCCGGCGTGACCTGGTCGATCGCGCCGATGGTGAAGCCTTCGCTCCAGTCCATGCCGCTGAGCCGGGCACTGCCGTCCAGCGCGCCGGGAACGGAGCCCGGAATTGCGAGCGAGGCACCCAATGTGCCGATGTCGACGGCGCTGGTGAGCTGGCCGCGGGCATATTCAACTTCCAGGCTGGCGCCCAGCGAGAGGGTGGGCGTGACCTGATAGGCGATGGAGGGCGCGATATCGACCGTGACCAGCGAGGTCTTGAGCGCGTAATAGCGCCCGGCCCAGCCCGCCGGATAATTGGTCTTCAGGCCATAGGGCGCGGAGATGCTCAAGCCCACCGCCCAATCATCCGAAAGACGGTGACGCACAGCGAGATTGGGGATCGGCGCATCGCCGATGAAGTTGCGCGGAGATGCGCTGCCGCCGGTGGGTGTGCCTGCGGAGGTGGTGGCTGTGGTGTAGCCGGCCGAGGACGTCGGCAGTATCTCCACCAGGCTGAGCGAAATGTCGCTGTCGGCCACCCCGGCCAGCGAGGCAGGGTTGTAGGAAAGCGCCTGGGCGCTGCTGCTGGCGGCCACCCCCGCATAGGCCGAGCCCATGGCTTCGGCGCTGTGCTCCTTGAGGCCGAAGCCGGCAGCCAGCGCGACAGTGCTGCTCGACAGCAAAGCGGCCAGGGTAAGGGTTAAAGCGCGCGCCATGGAATGTCTCTCTCGTCTTGCAATCGCTGGGAGAATCGCGGGTTCCATGGATCATGGGCTAAAAGTGATAACGCTCTATTAACCGCGTTGGTGAGCCACTTCTTTACGGTTGAGCCACAAAATGCGCTGGAAGGCATAAGACTTTCTTCAATGCGCTTGGCTGGCCGTTCCCCGGATATGGCAGAACCTGATTTTCTGCTCGATCGGCTGCGCCTGCGGTTCAAATCGCCCGACGTAGAGCGCCGCTTCCAACTGGAAAGCATCACCGAATCCTTGGGCATCATCCGCCTCTACCTGGCGGCCGCCGCGGCCCTCTATCTGTCTTTCGGTATCCTGGACATCATCACCGAGGATCCCAAGCTCAAGACCCTCTTGTTGATACGTTGCGCCATCGTGGCGCCGATCCTGCTGTGCGGCTGCGCCGCCACCTTCCATCGCTCCTTTCCAAAATATGCGCAACCGATCCTGTTCTTCGCCATGGTTTCGCCCGGTCTGGGCATCGTGGTGATGACGGCGATCATGGCCCAGCCCTTCGCCAACCTCTATTACGCCGGGCTGATCATGGTGGTGATGTATGGCAGCTGCCTGGTCAGGCTTCGCTATGCCTATGCCTTCGGCGCCACCGCGATTCTGTTCCTGGCCTATCAGCT
>Ga0157379_10005840_pt1 | contig 10579 bp, 11 predicted proteins | sample S25metaG_FD_121802 | JGI IMG/M metagenome (GOLD analysis project Ga0157379, IMG submission 121802) | Switchgrass rhizosphere microbial communities from Kellogg Biological Station, Michigan, USA - S2-5 metaG | ecosystem: Host-associated > Plants > Roots > Rhizosphere > Soil | place: USA... | reverse complement strand
TGTCCGAGCCGAAATCCACTGATAGGGAAAGCAATGATATCATTGTTCTACGCCAAACTGGGGCGGAGGAATTGGCACTAGTTGCCCAAGTTGAGAATCTGGCAGCTTCCCCGCACGACGGAGTCCCTATGCCTCGCCGCCAGCATGCTGTCATGAAGGAACAAAAGGAAGATCACCATTCGGGAAATCAGGCGAAGTCATTCGAAGCCTCCTTTTATTCCCCAAAACCCGCACGGTTTCTCAGAAGACGGTACCGTGAGTTATTGGGAAGGATCCCCATATTAAGTCCAGATAACAAAGCCAAAACTGGGTGTAGTACAGCGGTTTCACCGTTAGCCATCAATCACGAGTTCAAAGGTATACTGGTGCCCAATGCTATAGAAGATGATGTAGAGTGGATACTTAAATCCGAAACTTACAATAAAAGACTTGAAAAATAGCTCTGCCTGTTGCCTGAGAACCGAAATCTAGCCGTGAATGTAATTCATAAGTATATTATGGGTATGAAAGAACATCAGAAGAAAATACGGGGATTTAAGCAAAATAATATAAAGGTAGCTGGACATGCCACAATATGCACAGCAATACCCGAACGATCACAGGGAGAAGAACGAAAATCTTGTCAAAAACCGCAGCTAGGAGTCGCCATCATCCATGATATCGCCAACGGCTAGCTCGTGCAGTTGAATGAGATAGGAGCTGTATTCCTTATCCTTTGCCTGGAGCGCACCAGCGTCTCCTAAGGACTGATCCACGCCACATTGGAAATTAAGCATGGAACGGTACTCGTCGAAAGTAAACTGCGGCTTCTTTTTGACACCCTTGAGCATTTCCTGTAAGAAGAAGGAAAATCATATGAGATTTGGCACGACAGAAGCGATCGATCAGCACACACAGTGGGGGTGGTGAAGTACAGCCCATAGAACTGCTTCGCCCGCTCAAGACTGCTCCCTCTTGGACCATCCGTTAGAGTCTTCAGGTTTTGCTGCAGTGAAACAACATTCCGCAATATCTTCTTGATGCCGAATTCGTTCACCAATCGCAGTTGCCGAGAACCGGTGATTAACACTTGTTCCATGACTGCCCCTAAACCCTCGAAGACGAACCTTTAGATTAGCCGCAAGATTATACGTCAATAAAAGAAGCAGAAGAAGAACATAGTAAGGTGGATGGAACACTCACTTGCGCTCCTTATCAGGAAGCGACGCCACAGCAGCATCATCGCACTTGCCAATCTCGATGTTAAGTTCTACGATATGCGGATCTGGTTCAATTGGCTCTTGTTCAAGTTGGTAGTTTCCCTGCAGGGTGGTTAGCAATGTTTCAAGAGATATTAAGGAAGTGGATCACCCTACGAAGGGAGAGATTCAAATGGTGAATCGCACGACATCGAATATCGGTGCGGATAGTGAACAGAACAGCTTCCGCCAATTGTTCATATGTCTTGACGAGCGCATCAAACCGTCTGTAGATAGAAAATCAATCACACAACAGAGTACTCAGGCAGTTTTAGTCTCACAAGGCCATAGCCCGAGTCAACGGCAGGATTAACTGGTCGTCGGACATCATCGGAGGCATTATTGGCACACGAGGTGTGTATGGTGTCATGGCAGTAGCAGGTTCCAGTACGTCCCCATTACCTGGAGAAAGTGGCTCCTCCGACACTGACTTGAGCGTTCCCAGACGTTCGATGAACCAGCTCTATATTAGACGCAGATGTTAGCCTCATGGCTCCGAAAGACCATATTCAGCGGAACTAACCAAACTGTGGTACAAGTTACCAAGGGAGAGCAATTTGCGATCCGGAATAAGGTCATCGAAAGGGATTGAACTGTTACCTAAGAAGCCTAATTCAATCCGGGCCTCTTGTCGGCACAAATTTTGTCTCTTTTTTGGATCTTCCACCTAAAACAAACATGCGTTCAGACGGAGTTTAGTACATTGTAGGAAGAACATACCAAACCACTATACATCGCTGATAAACAGGCCGTAATCTCAGGCCTTTGTGCCCAATTCGCCGATGTCGAGATCAATGGCTCTGAAGCGTCACTTGCGCCAGGTCGTGAAACGAGTTCACGAAAATAATCACTACATCGTTGGTAGAATTGGATGATAACGCCCAATATTAATCGCGAGTAGTTTTCCCGATGGAATGGAGTTGTACGCAACATCGCACACAGAGAGTTTATCAGTGCAACAAGTTGGGTGCTTGCCTATCCAACGCGTCAGAAGCAGCCAATCGAGTAAAGCCAATCGACTGACCTTCACTAATGGCTGAGGCGATAGCGCCCCTGCGAATGCATCCGGTTGGAATGCGTCAGGATCTACAGGAAGGTATGTCAGATAACTCCTCAAGTCTGCAGCCAGTGTAACGTACCGGAAACAGCATGATGAAGAATCGACTGCACTTTTTCCTCTAACTGTGGCAAATAAACATTCAAAACAAATTCATCCAAATATCCGCTAGATGCTCTGGCAGCATCCACTCCAGTCGGCAAGATCTCCACAACCCTGTCCAAAAACGCTAGCGTAGGCTGGAATAAGAAACTAACATGGAAAGCATCAGGTTTAATGAGGACACGATGGTGGCCCGCCTCCAAGAATCGGTCATCTGTGCCGATCTGTGCTAGAGTGGACTGTGCGGCTTGTTCACCAGAACCTTGAACAAGACCGGGCACGGATTCTTTGAGAGCGGAGGCGAGCTCTTCTTCGTGATGCTTCAGCGCTTTGCCAGCAAGCTTGAAGTCTGAGTCACCGAAACGGAAGACGGGCTACAATACGATTAGTCAAAGAGAAGAAGACGCGGGGTGGTTAAACTCGCCTTGGTCTTATCGCGCATCGTACGACCTTCACGCAGAACTTCGTTAATAGACTTAATCTGACTACGTCCGGAGGTGACACTACGCTCCTCATCTGTCAAGTAATCATGCAAGAGCGTTCGCATCTGTTTATATTATCAGTAATGGGATTTCAGAGACACTCAACATACAACATACCTCAGATTGGATTGGGTGCCACAACTCTGCCAAAGGAAATAAGGAACCAGCCTTCGCCCCAGATGAATCTCTGAAGTCCCGTCTCTGCGTAATATGTTCAGCACATAATTTAGAGACCCCGGGAACCGAGCACTCACAGAACCTATTCGATTGGCAATTTCATATACTACCCGCAATCCCTGTAGAACAGCGTCTAGTTTCGAATATAGCGTCCAGAACATATCGCGCAATGTCTCCTGATCTGCTGGCTTTAATGACGACTCCAACGAGGCCAATCGTAAACCAGACAATGTTAGATTGCGTGAACCACCGATCATGCTGGCTGGACGGACGGTCCCGCCTGTTGCTGTTGACGCCATGCTCGCAGCGCTCAGAACGGCCCCCGGAGCAAGAATCATCATCCTCTTGTTGAATTCCGCCCTGTCATTCACTTCATCAATAGTTGTTTCAAGCAATGCATAGATCTCCAATGGCAACCGTTGCGCAACGACATCCAATCCATTGCCCAGTTCGCCTAACACCGCGAGAGATTCCAAGACTGTCTCGATGTAGCCGAAGGAATCACTCTCTGGGTTCCCTGGGGAAGTTCCTGGTCCCATGCCGTTCATCCCAGAAGCGGTCGCGGAGGATTGTCGTCGGATGTCACTCAGGTTGACTTCCTCGGAAACATTGACAGGTGGTTGATTTGGACGGACCATTAGCTCATGGATGAAGCGGATCAGGCGTTGAGGACGGGAATGAGTTGTCAAAGAAAGAGGGTTTGAGGGTTCCGTTCCGGTCTTCTCGTACGGGGCAGAGGGTACTTATTTAGTAGGAAACTGTTATTGAAAGAAGCAAAGACGTAAAATGAGACTTACTAGTTTGCTGACCTGGGGTATAAGGTACCCATCTCGATTCACACCAAAAGGTCTTTAAATAAAGATGTGCATGGAGCTCTTCGATGAGGATTTCTTTTAAGGCCTAATAACGTTGAGCATACTGTCAGTGAGCGGAACAAGGCATTTACCGTTTCCTGCCCAAAAAGATAGCTTCGTAGATCTGATACAGCACCAATCTCCATCAACTCGGGTCGACTAATCATCTTCAGACTTCTAACAAGTAGCACTGCGGCTTGTAGGAGTCTTTTCTCGGACATGAGAGTCTCTAGTGTGTCCGGGACAGCTTTCAAGTGTTCACTAAGAGATCACTTAGTCAGTTGAACATGTACGGGATGTTAGACTTGCATTTGGTCTAATAATCGTAACATCTCCTCCACAGTCTGACCTCGGGTCCACAACTGAACAAGGTCAGCTCGTTTACTACCCAGAGCTTCCTTTGCCTCCAGCAATGATGATCTTAAATCCTTGATTTGGTCAGATGTAACGTTCAGTGAAGTCAGAAGAGCGTTATGGTGCGGTAAAGCAGCGGCGAAAGACTGGTAGTGTTCTGATGGGAAGTTTAGACACAGACTAATTTGGGATTCAAACAACGACATACTATCAACGGTTCCCCTTAGAGTCTTCTCTAGGAGTCGCATTGTCTGGCGGAATGATTCGACATCCTGACCATCTGTGGAGTCGTCCAAGAGTGAAAGCGCAAGGTCAACTGGATTGAACTACAATAATAAGATATAGGCCTGAATATGTACAAGTACGTTACCTCAGGGTCCAATACAGCATCCCACTGTTCTGATATTTGGTCGAGAACAGCTAATAAAGACTATGGGCATTCTGGCCGAGAGATAAACAACAGATACGTACCATCAATGTCTCCAGCTCTAGCTTTCCCATTAGATCTCCGACCTTGGACTTTCTCCCTCAATTTCCTCTGGCGTTCTCTCTCCTTCTCAAACTCGCGTTCTCTCTCCCTTGCTCGTTCCGACTCTCCATTTATCGCAGCCCGACGGGAGGCGCCTGCGTTCTGGAAAGCCGCTGCTGCTTTTGACAGGGAGGGAGATATTGGGGAAGACATTGTTTCCTGGCGAGAGGGTTGTGGTCTTTCACGCCGTCGATCTGAAGAAGGAGCATCATCACCGTACTCCGAGGCTGCACGAGTAGAACCCCCTCGCTCTTGCCTGGCTCGCAGGTCTGACCGGGAAGGCCTCGATGGACTAGGTCTAGAGGAGGACTCAGCTACAGAATTGGGTGTGGTGGGCCTAGCAGGCCCTCGACTGATCGCCAAGGGCTGTGTTTGCTGGTTTCCGCCGACGTAAGGACCACTAGGGAGTCCATTTGGTGGGGATCTCGCTCTATCAGTAACGGGGGGCGACCGTATTCGTTCTGGGACACTATTTGGTGGGGATCTAGGTCGTCGATACCCTGAGCTCGATGTTGGAAACGGCGGCGGGGCCCTAGACATGTGTTCTTGTCGTTGTCCTAGGTAATGGTCACGGCTTGTGACAGTATCTTGGACGCGACGAATTCAAGGTCCGCTTCACCGTGTTGGCCACAACTCAAACGCCACAAGTCAACGACTATATTTTATATGTGCCTCAAACCTTATTGGGACAGAGCCTCTCAACCTCTCAAAAAAGTCACAGTTCTCCGTTGAGTTGAATATCGATGTCACAATCTCTTATAGGCCCCCAGTTTCAGGTGGCCACGGAGGCCCTTTGCCTCGAACAACCATCGGGCAATGAACCAGGTCAGCATTGAGGTGGACATGTTTGGCTGGACAAACATTTAACGAAGGCAAAGTATCCTCGCTAGCCTCCCAGATTGCTTCTGCCTCGAATTGGCCATTTCCAAGTTGGAGCGCGTTTAACCCCTCATACAAACTGTTCGATTCCATTGGCCAGTAAGACATCTCTTTCTTCAGCCAGGAGAAGTTTGCCCACAATGGCAAGCGGATCGCCCTCTACTCGATATCCTCCCCAGATCGAATCTACAAACTCGAAGATTTCGCAGAAATCAATGCCCCCCCACAAGCACCTGGTATTCCCCTCTCTGGTGACGAGCTTTGGCCGCGTTTTGAACCGAGCTGGCTCAGATATGATGGCCCTTTTGTTGACAACTACGAACCTGGCCCCGTCTGGCTCAAAGAGATCAAAGATCTCACTTGGGGAAAGGCAGAAATGCTCGCGGAGATTCAAGCGCTCGAGCTTATGCGCTGCTCACCACATCCTCATCTCCCGACTTACCTGGGCTGCCTCGTAGAGCGTGGTTGTCCGTGGGTCAGCGGTATCATTCTCAAACGATATCCAGAACGGCTCAATGACGTTGCATCGAGCGATGGCCTTACTGCTACAGATGGGTTGCGTATCATCTCAGAGCTCGAGTCCGCCATCGCCCATCTCCACTCGCTTGGGGTAGCCCATAACGACGTTTCTCCATACAATGTGATGCTGGATGGGGATTTGCGCACCATCTTGGTCGACTTTGGTGTATGCCTCCCATTTGGAGAACCACTTCCAAGCATCCGCGGCACTCCAAGCTTCAGCACGGACGATTGGACCACCTCGGATCCCGCCCATGATATTTACGGATTGCAAGCATTCGGCCGATTCCTCAAAGTAGATCAATGCAACTCGGTATCGGAATGAACTTTCTCGTGCTGGTGAAGTAGAGACATGTGAGTTCGAATTTGGGGTTTGTGAGCTCCTCAATGCGCGAACGACCCTTGTAGGCTCCACATGCAACCTTGGACGTTCTTGAGAGTTGCGGGGTGCGGGCGTTCACAGCAAAGATCGAAAGAGTTACAATGTGGATACTCAGCAAAAAGGTTTGATTGACCCTAGTGTGCGCTCACATCCTAAGGAATAAAATAAAATAAAAGCCATGGATGTGTGGTCATCCTAACTCAAAAACTCCTATTGATAGTCGGTCATCGGAGCAGTGAAACCACAACACGCAACTGAAAGCTCATTGTGTGTTTGCCAGCGTCCGAAGCGAACAGCGACGCCTGGTTACCCGTGTCCGCCTTGCCAGGCCAAGTCTCTATGCTGCCTTAGACCACCGTGGATTGGGAATACTCGAAGATAACCACGAGAATTGCGCGTGAACGCCGGAAACCAAGGAGAACCTTTGAAGGGGATAGGAAGTAATGAGCATTGACGGGAATACAAGGGTAAGTAAACACCTGAATTGAAATAAAAATAGAAACAATTTCATTGCAATAACCAGTTGCTCACGATGAAGTATATCATTAGGAGGACGCGTACGAAGGCAACATTTCGGCTAAACGGGACGCATTTTGAAGACCGACTTTCGATGGTCCTCATTTTGGCGAGTTTGTCTCAACCCCAGTCGTTGACTCGCACAAATAAGAGTTAAGAGTTGAAGGGCAAAAGATGACTATGCAATCACCTCAAGCCCTCTGACAAGCATCTCATCCCTACTCTCTAGTTTGGAGGGGAAGATCGAATCTCTCACATTCCAGACTCGTCTCGTAACCGCTGTTCGTTACCCCGGTTTGCTCTCGATTTCATCATAGGACGCCTAAGCTAACCTTAGTCAGCATCAACTTCAACCTATCGCTGTTAATTCGTGATTTAAGAACGGTTTATTATCCGGGCATTTCGCTATTATGAATTAATTATTATGTATCTGAAAACAATAAAAGAGGAGTGGTGCAAGTACATCAAAGCCCGCATCTCCCTGGTAATAAGATAATCGCCGTCCACATATGTATAGGGCTACAATCTATAGTCCGAGTTATTCAAACTCGTCCGACTAGTCGAGGCTCCTCCCTGCGCTTCGCTTTCTTCCGCCTGTTCCTGTTGATTCCTCTGCTCTGCAGGTGATGTATCAACTCCTTCCACCTCCTCATTTCCTATTACAGCATCTCGACCCGGAGCTTGGCCCTCAACAGAGCGGGCAAGATGGTCCGCGATCCCAAGATAAAATGTCCCAGGCTTGAAACGAATTCCCTTTCCAGTAAATTCGGCCCATTTATATCGCGCGGTATTAATCCAGCCAACCTGTATAAATATGTGTAAGAATGAGGAAAAGTTTCTTAGACTGGTGACGAACCAGGTCAAGATGGCTAACGTTCTCTAGAGTACCCAAGTATGTCCCCTAAGTATTTTATTGTTAGAATATCAACAAACAATATTACCAGAGTTGTTAACATACCCATTTAGAAGATTCAACCGACACCAACCCATCGTTTGGCCCTTCTTTCTCCAGCACCACAGAGTGAGGCCATCTACAGTGAATTAATAATTGAGGTATCCTGGATCATATGAAAATAACGCACCTCCAGGTATCAATTAATCCAGGCTCATAAGTAGCCCCCCAGCTAAAGTATTTGACCTCGGGGACATCAGGCGTTTCTTCATTAAAATTTCTCATACTCTCTCTCGTGAGTAGCTCAAACGCTCTTCCATCTCCTCCACCATTAGGAAGCATTTCTAAGAGGGAAACGACGGAGGGTAAACGATCCCCTGAATTGAGAACCGTGATTAGATGTGTTGTGAAAGGGGAATAGGTATGTGCTCACGACCGATGGTTTGTAGAAAATGATCGGCAAATGCAGAACCTGTAGTATCTCATGACTTTCGTCTATCGCAATAAATCATGTCATCATACCTCTATGTGGTGTAGCAATAGTTGTGATAGACAATACTTTGAAAGGCTTTTCTAAATGTGTTGTTAAATATCGACAATCCAGTCCTCCCTGTGGTACATTAGCACTAAACCACTAGAAGGAAAGTCACATACCATACTATGACCTATAGAAACGAATTAGTATAACTTGTAAAAAAAAAAATAGATCTCTATCCCACCTATCAAATGGATTTCTCGGCCAGAATATACTTCAGATACTTTTTCCAAAAGGACTTTTGCTCGATCAGCTATGCTACTCGTCGCTGGTACTCGCGTAATCAGGACTTCGACTCCGTTCGCCTCCAACGCTTCAGTAATTCCCCTCCAATGTGACACTTGCAGAGGAGCAAATGATGCACCAAGCTGGATCGAATCAAAACCTAGAAGCCCGTGGCAAAATACAAGGGGGTTACGAGGGGAAAGATCTGAATTAGAGTCCAGTCAACATGATGTATATTCGTCGATAATTCAAATTTAGCATTACATTTTCCTCTTATTTGCTCGCGCTCTTCTTGGACGGTCTCTCCGCGATCCTCTTCCTCTAGCAATGCATCCACCTGCGGCTTGATGCTCCATTGCATCCAACTCTGGACAAATTTCGATAATGGATCCGGTTCTGTTGGACTCATAGGCGGTGGTATATCTCTTGATGATAATCTTTTTAAAGATTCTAAAGAGTCGCGCCGTGTTGAGGACGCCCACAAGGGTCGAAGGTTCGAGGTCGCTTCAACCCCAGAAGCGGCGTAAGATGGCATGGTAGAACGAGCGAGAGAATTCATCAAAGGAGGCTTTAAAGATCGTGAGGAGCCGAATGGATAATGTGATGAGCTCGGTGACGGTCGTATTCTAGCTGGAGGAGGTCTAATAGGAAGCTGCTCGTTGATGGCTTGTTGCAGAGCCTCCATTTCGCTCGAGGATGCCGTGTTGTCTTCCACCTCGAGTTCTTCACCTTGGTCAATAGAGCTCCTTCGATCGAACCAGCGAACGGTCGGGATGCGTGCACTCGACGCGGCAGATAGTTGTCTGAAGAATGGGATCCTGGGTGTCGTCATAGGTTCTCCAGGGGTGGCTTCCTTGCTACTGGAAGCAACTGCAGAAGACTGGGTTTCGGTCTTAGAGAATAAAGATCCTAAACGTTGAGTAAGAGATGTCCGAGACTGTTGAGAGGTGGCGATATTCATCATGGAGGCTTCATCGTCAGAGGTCATTCCTTTAGGAATAGGGTGTTGGGCGGCTCCACGTGATTTCCGATTTGCCGTTCATTGGTCATTACGCCCATGTCATCCAGTCGTCCTCAGCTGCCTTCAATACTTCCCTGCCAGCCTGGAGTAAACGATGGTATGTTTAGAGATCGAAAATGTTTTATCTCATTGATTTAAACGATACCCAGTTGAAACGACCGCCGAGCAATCCAACGCAACCGTAGGTCGTATAACATCTCCAGAAGAGCAAGTGGTTTCTCAAGCCCCTTTCTGTTTCTGATTCTCATTATGCCTTTTAGGACCCCGATATGTATATGTACTTACGAGAGTAAGTGTTATATCGCAAGATATTGTACGTCTCCTCACCTTATTTCCAGGATGTTACCGATTGTTTGCATCGCGGGAAAAGCTGTTAGTTCATAAGAAACGTGATCATAGCTCGGATGATCCACACAGTGATATTTTGACTTGGAATAACTAATCGATTATTATGTGACCTTTCGAAAGAATTATTTGAGCCGCTTTGTGGCCGTTGCATTCAATCACAGCAATCAAGACGAATGTGCCCGATGGCCGACTCGAACTTCTTGTTATTGGGTAACGTGCTGCAATGTGGGGTGCATCTCTGATGGAAATATTAGAGAACACCCTTGACAAATCGCAAAAGTGTGCGTAATCCTCTCTGTCCAGGCATACTAATATAAGCGTTCGATTTGTCGTCTCGTAGTTGGACTGAACATTTTATTTCGTAAGTGTGTTGATAGGGTCTATCTAGTAGGGAATTCCTAAAGGCCATCCAAGAGATCGCACTACCCATTTAGCCGCCTGGGGCAGGTTTTCTGACGCCACTGTTCTC
>Ga0157379_10005837_pt1 | contig 10581 bp, 13 predicted proteins | sample S25metaG_FD_121802 | JGI IMG/M metagenome (GOLD analysis project Ga0157379, IMG submission 121802) | Switchgrass rhizosphere microbial communities from Kellogg Biological Station, Michigan, USA - S2-5 metaG | ecosystem: Host-associated > Plants > Roots > Rhizosphere > Soil | place: USA... | reverse complement strand
GGGATGCTCTCCATTGCACTCAAGAATAGTTGCAATTGGAACGTGTTCAACTATGTCGCCAAAGGACAGAGATATATCAAAGCCAACGTCAAGCTGTTCGCTTTGCTCATTGGTGGGCGGTTCATGGGAAACTCTTCTGAAGGGAGAATCATCCCTCCAACAAGGTTACTTTTCTTCGAACCAATATGCTTATCGGAAGAGATGAGGTGTACGATCATCCTACTCGGGGTGTAAATACATTTGCTTTCTCTCACAGCTAGAGCCTCTAACGCATCTCCGGAGCTATTTCTACACTTTATCCGCATTAACGTCCTTACCATCTCTGCATCATAGATAATCATTGGGGGTCCCATGCCGCTTAATCATATTTTGCACTGAGACTGCACAGCATATAAGATGCACACCTCTCATTCCTGATCGTCGCTGTGGTTTTTATGCTGTGTACAGTCGATAGTTACAATTCGGGCAACCGGGTTTGATCGCCTTGCTCACGGCGCGTCCCCGCCGTCCTAAGCGGCATCCGGCACCCTGGTTAGCTTGAGGGCGGGAGGAGGGTTCCAGGAAGGCGTTTTGGGGATTCTTTGTTGTTAGAAACTAATATAAATTAGAATAAAGTCTCAACAATACACCTTAAAGAGGAGAAAAGAGTCTCCGCCTAATTTATAGTTTACGATTAACCCACCCTAACTAATGCTACCGTATTTATCGCCGCTCCAGTATAAAGTCTTTCATTGAGAACATTCCTATAGCTTTTCATCCGAAAAGATTGTGAGATTTTAATATAATGATTTGATTAGTGAGTTACTTGACAACCACCAAATCTCTTGTAAAATTACTGCGACTCTTTGTGTCACTGCCCTACCCTCAAAGGCACCGGAGGCTGGCACCAGCCGTTCCTTCCAGAGGGGAGATCCACTCCATCCGGTGACCAATTACCTTTCCTCCTCTCTGATTCGTTTTTATCTGAATTTATTTACTTTCTTACGCAGAAAATACCTAAAACACCCTCCTGGACTCTCCCCACAAGCTAATCAGGGAGGCCGGATGCTGCTTAGGATAATGGCCGCGCGTGAATGAGGCGATCGAACCCGATTGCCGAATCGTAACTATCGACTATGGACTCCATTGACTCAAACCTCCTCGTTTTTAATGTCGAAAATGCAGGACGAACCATTTCAGGGAAAAAAGCGCTCACCAGGTTTTATCCGGTCCTAATTTTGGCCTGACAGATGCCTGTCGCAACCTGATATACTCTTTGATTTCCTGAAATGGTTCATCCGGCGTTTTCGATTTTCGCGACATTTTTACTAAAATCAGTCCCACTGTGGTTAGTTTCATTCCTCGTGTAATCGAGCTAATATTAGGATATAATATCTAAGCCTATCTAAGCCTCCACCAGCCAGCACCATCCTCCCCTAAGGTATTTTGATTTCGGTTGGCACCGCCTATGCACTGCTTGCATAGATTTGGCATGCCTGTGTCAATTTCTTCGAGGCACAGGCCACGAGCGCTACCCGTATCTCATGTCAAGGTCAACTTGTTTAACTCTTGTTCTTCTTGACACGACCCGCGACCCTTTCCCCTGTACTTAATGCTTTCGATGGCAGACGAAAAATCACACCCGAACCCATACGTCCCAAGTGGTGGACAATCTCAAGGCTACGCATATCCTCCTGAACAAAGTCCTCCGCCATTCCACGCTACTCAGGGCTCCGAACTTGGACCGCAAGACGTCAAACAAAATCCTCAGCAGAACTACTCTCAAGCATCCTACTCGCAGACCTCCTATCATAACAACATGCAAGCACCTCAGTACAATACACCACCAGCACAGAACCAGTATCCGACCGGGCAGCAGCAGTATTCTCCACCTCAAGCTGGACAACAACCCCAGCAATATTTCGGGGCCCAGCCCAACCAGTACACTCCTCAAGGACAGACACAAACAGTCTATGTTCCCTATGCTCAACAATCGCCTCCTGTCGTTGTTACACAACCCAGTACGTCTTCTTTCTTACGAAGGAAATCAGAGGCTGACGATGTACATTAGCGGTGGTCATGACAGCTGGGACATGTCCACCCGGCCAACACATCTTCCGGATAGAGTACGGAGCGTGTGGTATCATTGCGGCAATCCTCCTCTTCCCTTTTGGACTAATATTTCTTTTGTGAGTCCAACTTTCAATTGCATTGCTTAGCCATTAAGTGTTCTACAGCATCGATCGCCGCAAGCAGTGCATGCGTTGCCCGTACAGTGAGCAGTGATTGTTGGGAAGTCCGGGGATACTGAGTGGGGTCATCTAACTTGATCTATTGATCAATCTATGTTCCACTTCTTTATCGGGGAATTTATGGATAATGTGTAATTATGAACTGTCTCTTCGGACTAGCAGGACTTGATGAATGATTCCGTTTGTCTTATAAGATCACCTCATCTATAAATTCATAATGTCGTTATAGTATAACTTTCAAGTTCCAAAACCAATGTGGATTGGGATTACATCTTTCAGACTTGGAATGTAAATATAGGGGCATCAAGAACTCCTGCCCTTACTTTGACAGCGGGAGCTGTGTCAATTGAAAAGAGGAAATTCCTAATTTAGTAGGAGCGACACTACACCACCAAATGATTCACGGCCTGTGGGCATCCCATTCCAGCCCGGCCTATCAGACATACCTCCAAGTATCATGTGGGGTATGCCTTCTGTGCAGGCAAGCCCACAGCAATGTGAGAGCTTAGCGCTCGTGGTTTGATCGACCACTGCTTGCCTCCCTTTCCTTCGTTTTAAATGCTGTCCCTTGTATAATATGACTGTAGCAAAGTAAGCAACAATCTTAAGAGAACCACTGGCATAAGGGAGAGGTGAAGGGAGAGAGAACAAAACGAAAAAAAACGATGGAAATCTAAAATTGGCACCACCAGGTACCTATTGCCTTGGGGGCTGGAAATTGATGTGTAACTTATCAAAAACTACCATTGGGGCATTATCAAACGCAACATGCTGTCAGAGTGGCCCGAAACGTTTGGCGGTGTACAGCCCACCAGAAAATACCATGGCAAGGACTTACCATGATAACGCTGCCCGAAGAAACAGAAGAGAGTAACAGGTGCCCAACTGTTCTTCGAGGATTCCCGATGGATACGGCTTCAAAAATCTAGTAAAATGCGGATCTATGTTACAATCAATGTGATACACGGTGAAATCCATCTGTTTCAAAACCACTCTATCTAGCTGGGGGCGGCCGTGGGGACTCGCGCAATGTTTGGTCACGGAATACTTCCTGGGGTGGTGGTCACTCGGTAAGTGGCCAACAGGGTACCATTTCTTCCATTTCGTTTCCGATGTTGAACTGTCTTAGGATATCTAATCTTACGGTTTCTAGGGAACCAGCAAGAAAACGAATTAGTCTGTTCTCAGTCCGTCAGTGATTACAATCCGCCTATTGCGTGTTTCAGGAAATCGTAAGCAGGACAAATGAGGACTGTGATAAGGAAATGCGGTCAAGGGCTGAGCCCTGTATCGCAAAAGGAGTTATCTTAAATCTAAGACCAAATGTTGACATAACTATCATCGAATAGAGTGCGCTTCTGCTATACGCACGGCCTGACGCGGGCGATGCATTTACATAAATGAAACATTAGAAAAACTTGTCAAGTAATGTTTGTGGAACAGCACCAGTCAGAATCCAAGAATCGATGATATCGTATAAGTAATTGTGAGGGAAAAGCGTGAATGTGGAAGGGATTCCGAATAAAGATCGTCTGGCGTAGTGTTCGTTCGGCGTCAAAGTGGATCACTTTGCTGATGTAAGTGGTCGTGGGGGATTCTGTTCGGGCGAAGTTCCGAACACGCGCCATGCACATCGCACGATACGTTGCGCCTCCCGCCTCTGCCGACGGTGCCCACACAAACATACTTCGCTTAACCGCATATCTTCCGCGTATCTATAACAATAATCCAACATATTTTGTTAATAGTGTGAATCTTTAGTGCAATGTGAATATAATGCGGATAGGAGACTGGGAAAGGTGCTGGTTAAGTGGTTCACTTGGTCCAGAAGAAACAGCCCATGTTGTTTTGGCAGGGAGAACGTGAAGCGTTGCCGAAACGTAATCATGTGGGGATATCACTTTGATCAAGATGATCACTTTCGAATGAGCAGGGATCATTTCGGTTCATTGGTGACGCGAACAAACTCTCAGTAATTTGGGCGTAGCGCCCATAACCTTGAGCCTGTGGGAAGTCATGGAACATGTTGACTCCAGCATCCGAGTTTAACTCTCACCCTCGTGTCATGCGTCATGCCACATGAGAAAATCTGAAGTTCGAGCACTATCTGGGAGGCGAAGACGAAGACACGCCATTGTAAGTTTTTACATTTGAAAGAAAGTCAAAGACAGGACATTGACGAACTTTGCTAGGCCAACGAAGTACAGCCTTCATTCCGCTTTGAGCTCTGTGTAACTATAAGCACACTCGAGCGCGCCAATGGAATCTATATCCTGAGCGGCTGGTTTAATGGATATCTCCGTTTGAAAGGATCATCGTTCTGCTCGTAGATCAAGAGGTGACAATGCATCACGGTTTCTGACGCCCTTCATCCACCACCCACTCACTCGAACTTACGAGACTCCTTTATAACATCGGCTCAGACAACTGACTTTGTGTCTTATGCCTAGTATTTCTCGCGTATTTAAACGGAAAAGCTCTAGAGACCTCCGCTCACGTTCTAACTCTTTCGAAGAGGATTTTCAATACCTTACGCAGGAACGACCTCTTCCCCCTTTACCCCTACCCCACTTCGACGGTACCGATAAGCAAGAGGATGGTAGGGCAAGTCCTTCGAGTCTTTCTCGTATATTCAAACGGAAGAGCTCTACATATCTCCACTCACGGTCCAATTCTTTCGGGGACTTGGATTTCCAGCACTTCGAGCCACCACCACCGGTTCCTCCTTTACCCCAGTTGCACTTGAACGGCAACGCTAGGCAAGCGGATCAGGGAGATCATCGTAACATTTTGGGAAATATCTTCCACGCAGAACCAAAGCAAGAACCCACAACTTTTGAGCATAGTGGCGGACCACTTTCTAATGCACCTCTCACTGATGTTGCGGCAGTCTTTACAAGAGATCCCCTAAGGTCCAGCGCAAGTGAAGCAATAATCAACACAGTCGGTATGTAAAGCTGTACCTTCGTCTGTGGATGATTTTTCATTTTATTCACACAGAGGATAAGGTTCTTGCTATTCAGGGATCTAATGAAGGGGCATTTGTCTCCACAGCACTTAATATTTCGACAGTGGTATCGAGTATTAAGCCCATCAAAGAAGGCGTCAACTCCTTTTTGGAAGGAAGTGTAATACTTGTGAAAGCCCTCGATGAAGTGGCCAAACTTTATCCATTTGTGGGAGGTGAGGCAAATCCGATTTCTTTCTGAGATGAACACTCAGCTCACGTTCTTCAGCGGCAATAATGGCATTCAAAGTGATTCAAATTCCCTGTGGACTTATGCATGTTATTAATGATATTTTAGGTGGTCTGGTCGCTGGAAATGAAGCACCGAGAGAATGACAAAAAGATAATCGCCTTATATGTTGCAATGAAGGATGTTATGAATGTACTTCTTGAGTTCGTTTTGTCTCTTTCACCATGTATCATTCGCTACTAATGGATGTAAAATCAGGTTAAAGGACGTAAAGGACGTTGATCGTGTTGACCCAAATGGAACTACTATCAAAGGACGAATGCAAGAAATATCCAAAGCAACGGAAGCCGACATTGTTGCATGTTCGAACGCCTGCGACGTCTACTCCAAGAAGAAATTAATCTGTGAGTGAAGCGTTGTCAATTAACAACTCTTAGTACAATTTTTGGTGTAGCTAAAATCATCAGTGGCGCCATCTGGGAGAATCGACTTGGACAATTTTTCAAACGCTTTGACGATCGCCGCCGAGAATTCGAGTTCGCCCTTACCATTCACAGTGCAAACACCATCGACGATGTAAAGATCATGGTTGAAAACGAAAGCAAAGCTCGTCAAGCAGATAGCGCCAAACTTGACCAAATGATGGGCCTACTTCAAACCCTCGTATCCCCCGAGGAGCAGCAGATGAAGAGATATGTCGCTCAGAAAGGCGGGATCGAAAAAGTCCGTTCAGATAAAGGGCTTTTAATGGAATGTCTGGCGTCAGAACCAAAGGCACAAAGGGCCTTTTCTTCGGCTGTGGGAGGGACTCGGAATCAGAAGATTAATGATATCGAAGAATTATGGGAGGATGTCCACTCTCACCCAGACGAGGATATTGCGGAGAACCTGAAGACATTCGCAGGCAAATTCGATATATTACGACGGCAGATAGAAGAGGATACGCGAAGGGCCTTGCATAGAGAAGGTGACAGGATCATCGGTACTATAACGTCTGGTCCCCATGATCGCATTATTGATCCCGTGAGTAATTATTTACTTTCGTGAATTTCACTAGGTTTTAAGCATGTATAAGGATGTACACGCAGTCTGGAAGGAGATGGTAAGTCAACAAATTTTACTGGGTTTATTCGCTACTTACTCGACCGTAGCAATGGCGCGGTAGCGTGAAAGTGCGCAACTTTATCATGACGCTGCGTGATCACTTTATGGAGAAGTGGGGCGTATATAGTCATACTCGCGATCTGTCCGTTGAGCCCACCTCTAAGGATAAAGAATCGGATGCTACATGGGCTTTGACGTTTTTAAGCTCCTACAAAGTCCAGTCTGTCAGCGAAGCGTTCGATGATGATGCATCTGGCTTCATCACAGTAACTGAGGTTAATAATTTTACAACGTCACGTCCTATGGGATGGAGGTGTGTTTGTCCTTAGGTTTAAGGTTCCCACAACTGACCAATTTCGCATTCATAGCTTATCACAATGGCTAGCTTATTGGGCGGTTGGTAAGAAAATAATACTAGCTCAAAGTTCATAGAGTTTAAATTTATTAGGATGGCAGGAAACGCAATATCGATACCGAGTGAAGATAGCTGGCATTTTTAATGCAATGTTCGACATGGTTCCCAACATCAGAGCAGAAAATAGAGGAGACGTCAGCGACTATCTCTCGGATATGTATAGAGAAATAACAACGCTCTCGGACGCTGTTGATTATTCTTCCGATGGCTCCTCGGTATTTTCTCGGTTCGAAGGCTTCGTGCAATCCGAAGAAGATAGATTAAGGAAGAATCTTGAAGCAATCAAGTATAATGTTGAGACGACGGAGATTGTTCCGATCATTACTGGGCCTGGTCGAATTGAGAAGGTGCGTGGCACTAGTTTATCCTTAGTTCCTGACTTATTTGGATTATCAAGAACCTCCTACCGCTGCTATACCTTCTATTGCTACGTCATTATGAAATTTTTCAAGTGGCCCAAACAAGGGTCCTGCATTGGGATGAGCTCGCGGTATGTTAATTTCAAGTCAAGCGTCATATTTTTCGAGGTTATTCTCATGATATATTGCAAGGATGCGAAAATGTCTGTCTATTCTGTGACACAGACTGTTCTTCAACGATACACTGTTCTTCAAGGCGAGCGACAGAACACCTCGCTAGTTTACAAATAGTTTACTTATTTATCATGAAAGATATTTTCAAGCAGCAAAGACTCGACGAGAAAGGGCATTTTAAGACATTTGCATGCGGTCTTGTAGGTTACCTGTCCTCTAATATTCTCTAAAACATTTAAACGTCTCCATCACAGTTTCGCTATGTGCAGGAGCCATCAGAACGATGGGGATTCGAGGTTCTTCGAAGTCTTTACGAAGAAAACCAAGGCAATGATAAAAGTGACGAACTGGATGCGGGACGATTGAACACGGATGTGGAAAACGAAGGTGACAAGTCTAAAGAGGATGGCGGCACGCAAGCTGAGGCCTCGGAAGAGAAACAGGAAGCTATCAATGTTGAAAATTCCGAGACTCCCATCGATACGAATGGCACATCAGAAGTCCCTCCTGCAAATGAACCTGCACATCTCTCTACTGAAGTTGAACGTCAGCCGGACAACAGCCAGATAGAAAATGAAGTGACGGCCGTCACCGCGTGCAACTATCCTCTGGATATGGAAGTAATTCAATATTCTATCTACGATCCACAACCGGAACCAGAATGCAATCTCACGGCGCGGCCAACTGAGGGGGCCTCCTCTTTTGGGGGGATGTTAGGAGCGTGGAATTGCAAAGTGTACTCCGATCTGGAGAATACCGACCGAATATTTTCCGTTACTTTCGTGGCAGAACAATCGGAGGAAAATGAACTCAAATTCCGTGGCACAGGCCTGACGATCAGAGGAGTAGAAACGACTTGGAGTGGCACCGTATCCAGAACGGACGATGCTCAAGTATACGCTGTCTATGTCACCAGGAGCTTTAAAAGAGAACACAATACTCAGTACTGGCGTGGAAAAATTCACGTCGAGGATGGATACGCTGATGGGACGGTTTCCTGGTATGAGGAAGACGAATCATTTGCGGCTCCGGAATCTACCTTCTGTATGGCGCGTACTCCTCTGGAATATCTCATGTGGCGTCCTCTTCCTTCTTCTCTCCAGGATAACCCTCAAAAGTACAGTCTTCTATGGAAATTTGCTGGATCAGCGATCCGAGCGAAGGTTCGCCGGCAGCTGTGGTGTTGGGAATATTTCCATCAAAGGCTGCAGAATCGAAAGATTTGGGTCGATTTGATGGTTCGAAAGGAATGCTACGAACGCCTATCCTCGGAAAATAACGCGAAGCTCGACGAAATTGCGTCGACTCTCCTACCAATGGATGGTCGTTTCAATTTCTCGCTAGTACTGCATGAGAAGCGTCTACGGACCGATCACAAGTCAGTGGCATCTCGCTTGTGATTTATTACCACTGACGATTCATCTCTCGTATATAGAGTCCTTTGTGACAACTGCGGATGTGCTATCTTTGGCTCACGGGTTTCATGTGTCACCTGCAAAGCTAAAGACTCTTCTGGAACCGTAGATTTCTGCCGAAATTCAGAATGCTACACTACTTTAGTCACGCGAGATGACCTAGCCAAACCGCATTATCCCACACATGATCTTGTTAAAGTGAGGCGGGTTGTAATTGCTGAGCGTGAATGGGGAAGGATGGAACAGAAGGCGAGCAAAGGCATCATCAAAGCGAGAGCAATTATGGCATCTTTCCAGGAGGTGCCTCAGGAGGCCACTCGATCCCTCGGTTCAACAAAGCGTCGAGAGAAGAAGCACCCCGTATGTATTATTTGCAAGGAATCTGTCTCCCAACCTTGTTGGTTCTGTCTAGATTGCAAAGGTCCGTCATATAATTTTAGGGTTTCTTGCAAAGTTCGCTCAAAAGCCCTACAGATGAAACCTTTCTCTGTATGATGTGCGATATTGAAGGCAGGGCCGCCTTTGTAGAATACAAAGGCTTACACCAATATGACCTCCACGACTTGGTGAGATGCCAACCAGAAGGTGCAGAAGAAGAAATTCCCATGGAATTGCGCCTGAAAAATGTTGAAGTCCAACTTTCGACACAGGGCAAGTCTCTTCGCGACCTCGAAACCCAGCTCAAGAATCATGAAAAAGAAATCCATGAACGTCTCACAAGGATTGAAGAAATGCTGATAGCCGTGCTAAAAGTATCGGGGAAGTCATGAAAGGGCGACTTGGAGTCGGACTCATTCCTCATTCTCATACACATGTATCGTACCTTAATTGTATTCTATTAGATTTTATGCGACTCCACGGACGAAATCCCCCACTAATCACCGTACGATGCCAGCCCTTTTAATCGCTATAAGTTTTTAATTAAATATACCTATGGGCGGTCCCGTGTCAAATAGTTCGAACAACTGCCGATCAAGTTGATTTGTTTGATGATATACCACCCTTGTGTAAAAACGGCCGACCAAAGTTGTGACTTGCATAAAAACGGCGGACCATGTGTAAAACTGGCAGACCAAGTGTAAGTTTCTGTAAAAATGGCAGACCAGGTGTAAATTTTCGTAAAAGTAGTGCACCAAATGTGAGAGTGTGTAAAAACGGCAGACATAGTGGGCAGGTGTAAAAACAGTGGATTGAGGCATTAAAATATGGAATTTTTGAAAACATTAGAGATATTCAATTTTAATTTGACATTACCATAAAGGGAGGACAGCTGGCCGACTCTAAAATTAGCCAGGGAGTAATTTTGCATTTTCCCATATACCTCTCCTTTCTCTGACATTTCTCTTCCCTTTGGTGATGCAAAGGCTTTCTTATCAGTCAATCTCATCTTCCTAACACATTCTGGATATCTTTCAATAATAAAACAAAGCTCACTGACCTGCCTATTCTGTCCCAGTAGGTAGTTTCCCCCATAATCTCCACTCCAGAGGCATTTAAATATTTCTCTGTGGTCGGGGTTGGGAGCGGGTGTCTCCAAATTGACTTAAAGTCTATCTTAGGACATTTATTATGTTTTACCAGGGAATATTGCAGAGATTATAGCTGGAGGAGAGGGGCCATGTATATTTTTCAATGAAATGAGCATATAATGTTTGGGCTATTTTTGGCCTCAGCTAGTAACTTAGT
>Ga0157379_10005836_pt1 | contig 10581 bp, 11 predicted proteins | sample S25metaG_FD_121802 | JGI IMG/M metagenome (GOLD analysis project Ga0157379, IMG submission 121802) | Switchgrass rhizosphere microbial communities from Kellogg Biological Station, Michigan, USA - S2-5 metaG | ecosystem: Host-associated > Plants > Roots > Rhizosphere > Soil | place: USA... | reverse complement strand
TCGTGGGGCCTGTTTCGCGATCGTCGTCCGGACCTGTATGGGGTCATCGTCAGCCATGACGGCAAAACTCTGACCTGAAATCAGTACCGCGATGTCGAACGGCCTTTGCGCACGGCTTCGCCGCCGAATTTCTCCCGCACCTTGTCCATGGCCCGCTCTGCGGCAGCGCGCTTGCCTGCACCGTCGTCAACCAGATCAGCCGGATCGCACTCACCCGCCGGCGCCAGATGACTGATGCCGACGCCGAGCAGGCGAAAGGCCGTGCCGCTCGCCTCCTTGCGCAACGCCTCACGCGACGTCCGAAAGATGCGGTCGGCCAGTTGCGTCGGTGCATCCAGCGAGACACTGCGGGTGCGAATCTTGAACGCCGATGTTTTAAGCTTCAGGACAACTGTTCGTCCGCCTACACCTGACGCCTTCGCCCGCGTCGAAACGCGCTCGGCCTGCTGCCACAGAACGGCTTCGAGCTCTCGATAGGAGGCGATGTTGGAATCGAAAGTCGTCTCAGAAGAGATGCTCTTCAACTCACCATCCGGCTCGACCCTTCGCGAGTCTCGCGCAAGGGCGAGGTGGTGCAGCCACAATCCGGTATTGCCATAGCGGCGTCCCAGCTCCTTTTGACCAAGCTCCTGCAATTGCGCGATGTGCGTTATGCCATCCTTGGCCAACCTCGCCTGCAGGGCCGCGCCTGCACCGCGGATAAATCCGATAGGCTTGTCGCGCAGAAACGCGACAGCCTCGGCATTGCCGACGACGGCGAAGCCACGGGGCTTGTCGAGTTCCGACGCCAGCTTGGCGAGGAACTTGTTGAAGCTCAGCCCAATCGAGACAGTGATGCCGATATCATCCTCTATTTTCCGGGCCAGTGCGGCCATCGACTTAGCCGGCGGCACACCATGCAGCCGCTCGGTCCCGGTGAGGTCGAGATAGGCTTCGTCGAGCGACAGCGGTTCGACCATCGGCGTTAGCTCGAGCATCATGGTGCGGATCTGTCTTGCGGCCTTGGTGTACTTGGCAAAATTGGGCCGGATCACCACGGCGTTCGGGCAGAGTTCCATCGCTTTGAACATCGGCATGGCAGAGCGAACGCCAAAAATGCGCGCGACATAACATGCCGTGGACACAACGCCGCGCCGCGAGCCGCCGCCGACAATGACAGGCTTGTCGCGCAAGCTTGGATCGTCGCGTTTTTCGATGGCCGCATAGAACGCGTCGCAGTCTAAATGTGCGATGCCGAGGGCGAAGAGTTCCGGATGCGTGCGCAACCGCAAGCTGCCGCACGCCCGACAGCGCCGAGCGCCATCGGCCGTATCCGTAAGACAGTCGCGGCAGAAGGCGCTCATTTCTCAAGGAGCGCAGCTGCTTCTTCGGCGCTCCACAACCAGGCCGCGCCGCGCACACCGCTGGAATCGCCATGCTGGTTCTTGACGATCCGCGTGCGTCCTTCCGGGGTGAAGGCATAGCTTTCGACGCGCGGCGGCAGCTCGGTATACAGAGTGGCGATGTTCGACAGGCCGCCGCCGATCACGATGACGTCGGGATCGAGAATGTTCACGATGCCAGCGACCGCGCGCGCAAAGCGGTCGTGGAAATCCGCCATCACGGCCGCCGCCAGGGCGTTGCCCGCTGCTGCACGGTCTGCGATCTCGTGCGATGTCAGCTTGTGATCACCGCGCCGCGCATAGTCGGCTTCAAGGCCCGTGCCGCTGATCCACGCTTCGACGCAGTTGGTGCGGCCGCAATAACAACTGGGCGAGATTGCAAGCTCGGTGCGCGTTGGGCCGGGAAGGGGATTGTGGCCCCATTCGCCGGTGATCGCATGCGCGCCCGTCAGTGCCCGGCCACCGACGCATATGCCGCCGCCGCAGCCAGTGCCGACAATGATGCCGAAGACTATATCGGCGCCGCTCGCCGCTCCGTCCGTGGTTTCGGAAAGTACGAAACAGTTGGCATCATTGGCCACGCGCACCTCTCGTTGCAACGCAGCCGCGAGGTCACGGTCAAGCGGATGACCGATCAGGCGCGTCGAGTTTGCGTTCTTTACGAGCCCGCTCAGCGGACTGATGGTGCCGGGGATGGCGACGCCAACGCTGCCACGCCGTCCAATCTTCGCTTCGGCCGCGACGACCAGGTCTCGCATGGCGATGACAGTGTCGCGGTAAGTCGATTGCGGCGTGGCAACGCGTTCGCGCAAAATCTCGCGACCTTCATCGAGCGCGATGATCTCGATCTTCGTGCCGCCAAGGTCGATCCCGAGCCGCATGTCAAAGACCTGCTTCCGTCAACTTGGCCGCGATGAAGTCATGTGCATCGCTCCAGCCCGCGGCGCGATAGTGAGCGTGCTCGGCTGCCGGCAACAAGGGCTTCAACCGGTCGTCGCCGATGAGATGAATGCGCGTGACGTCAGGCGCGCGTTGTGCGGCCGAAGTCAAATTTTGCGGGATGTCGTCGACGAAGAAAGATGGCCGCCCAGCACCCGCCGCCAGCGCCCGAACCGACTCGCCCTTCAAGCCGGTATTGGCGACGAGGGCCAACTCGAGACCCAACCGTGAAAAATTTCGCTGGCGCGCTGTCGCTTGTGCAGGAGAAATATTTGTCAACACGACGATATCCAGGCGGCTGGCAAGCGCCTTAAGACTTTCCTTCGCTCCCACGACGAGATCGAGCGAATCGAGCTCGCGGCGGAAATCGTCGAGCAGCGCGCTCACCTCGACGTCGAGAACCGGCGAGAGGTCGTCGCGTCTCTTTACGTTGCCATGCAGACGGTAGCTGACCAGATCCAGAAAAAGACCGTGCTGTTCCAGGAAGCGATCGAATCCTTCCACGAATCGCAACAGCACCTCATCCGCATCGACGATCAGCAGAGGCCGCCCGGGGGTCAGGCGCGTCAGCGCCGCCGAAAGATCGTGCGCCAGGCTCATGTCTCACCCAAAGTCCTGCTGGCTATCTGCACAGCCCGCGGCTCCGTTTGCGTGTCATGGCAGAAGTCGACCAGAAGCTCTTCATTTGCCATGAGAAAGTCCAGAACGGCGACGAGAAAGTCGCGCTCGCCGGCCCGCTGGCGAATCGCGGCCGCGTCCAGGCCGGAAAGGTCCATCAGGCGTTCCAGCCCCTTTGACGACCTGGCGAGGTAGCCCAGCGCGTTAACGGCAAGGGTTTCGGCCTGTTCTGGGGTGGTTCGGCTTCGCATCGTCAAGGGAGCGTTAAGGTATCGGCCCACATACTAACCAACGCAGCGCCTCCCAGCCGAGTTTTTTGGTTGCGGGTCCCGTTTGGGCGTGTGCGCACACGGGAGAGTAACGTTATGGACGCGAAGACCAAGACGGTTCTGATCGTTGAGGACAACGAGCTGAATATGAAGCTCTTCCATGACCTGCTCGATGCCCATGGCTACAATATTCTGCAGACCAAGGACGGCATGGAAGCGCTGGACATCGCGCGCGAGCACCGCCCCGATCTGATTCTCATGGACATCCAACTTCCGGAAGTCTCGGGTTTGGAAGTCACCAAATGGCTCAAGGAAGACGATGCGCTCAAGTCGATCCCGGTGGTGGCTGTCACTGCGTTCGCGATGAAAGGCGACGAGGAAGTGATCCGCCAGGGTGGCTGCGAAGCTTACATCTCCAAGCCGATTTCGGTCACCAGTTTTCTGGACACCGTTCGCCGCTTCATCGGATAGGCAACAGCCATGACGGCGCGCGTTCTGGTCGTCGACGACATACTCTCAAACGTCAAGCTTCTCGAAGCGAAGCTGACGGCCGAGTACTTCGAAGTCATCACCAGCTTCAGCGGCCTCGAATGCCTTGCCAAGATGGAAGAGTCGATCCCCGACATCGTGTTGCTCGACGTCATGATGCCCGGCATGGACGGCTTTGAAGTCTGTCGCCGCATCAAGGGCAATCCCAAAATTGCGCATGTGCCCGTCGTGATGGTCACCGCGCTGGATCAGCCCAGCGATCGTGTCGCCGGACTCGAAGCCGGTGCCGATGATTTCCTGACCAAGCCCGTCGACGATGCTGCCCTGTTTGCGCGTGTGCGCAGCCTCGTGCGGCTAAAGATGATGACCGATGAACTTCGCATGCGCGAAACCACCGGCCAGGGCATGGGGCTGATCGATCCGGCCACTACCTTGATGGATGCCAATCCCACCGGACGCATCCTTGTCATCGAGGATCGGCCGGAGTCCGTGGCCTGGTTTTCCTCGGCGCTGGCGCCGGCGCACCAGGTGTCATCGGTCGATACGTTCGAGGAAGCGCTGGTGCGCGTGCGCGGCGGCGACTTCGACCTGATTGTCGTCAGCCTTGGCATGCGCGGTTTCGACGGCTTGCGGCTGTGCTCGCAACTGCGTTCGCTGCCTGAGGGGCGCAACGTGCCCATCCTTGTTGTGGTCAGCGATGCCGACCGCCGCAAGCTGGCGCAGGCGCTCGAGATGGGTGTCAACGACTATCTGACGCGCCCGGTCGATAAGAACGAACTGGTCGCGCGTGTTCGCACCCAGTTGCGCAAGAAGCGCTATGCAGATCGTTTACGCCACAACGTCCAGCTGAGCCTGGAAATGGCGATCACCGACCAGCTGACCGGACTGCACAATCGGCGCTACATGTCGCGCCATCTCGACAATCTGATCGCGGCGGCCGGCCAGAGCGGCAAGCCGCTCGCATTCCTCATCCTGGACATCGACTATTTCAAGGCCGTCAATGACGGACATGGTCACGATATCGGCGACGAAGTGCTCAAGGAATTCGCCAATCGTATCGCGGCAAATGTACGCGGCATCGACCTGGCCTGCCGCTACGGCGGCGAGGAATTCGTCGTGGTGATGCCCGATACCGACGTCGCCATGGCATTTACGATTGCCGAGCGGCTGCGCAAGAGCATCGAGACCACCCCCATCGCGATCAGCCGTGCACCAGGCACACTCAATATCACCATCAGCATCGGCATTGCCGGCTCCGAAGGCCCAAGCGACACGTCCGAAGCATTGCTGCATCGCGCCGATCAGGCGCTGTACAGTGCCAAGCGCAACGGGCGCAATCGCGTGGTCGCAGCTGCCGCCTAGTTCTGTCACCGCGCCTTCAGACCGCGCAAACCTGACCCTTCGCATTCGCTCTTGAATTTTCGCCGCCTTGGCTGCATCTCAGGTGACCCAAAACCGACGCGGCACGGCAGCCGTTCACGAGGAGAAGTCATGGCAACGATGCACAAAGGCGCATGTTTCTGCGGAACCGTTCAGATCGAGGTTACCGGTGAACCGGAAGGGATGGGCTATTGTCACTGCCGCTCTTGCCGTTCCTGGTCCGGCGGCCCCGTCAATGCCTTTTCACTTTGGAAACCTGCCGCGGTGCGTGTGACTGCCGGCAACGACACTATCGCCACCTTCAAGAAGACCGCGCAGAGCGAGCGAAAATACTGCACGAAATGCGGTGGTCATCTGATGACCAATCACCCAGGATTGGGCCTGGTGGACGTGTTCTCCGCCACCATCCCGACACTGAAGTTCGTTCCCGGGGTGCACATCAACTATTCCGAGACCGTGTTGCCGATGCGCGACGGGTTGCCGAAGCTAAAGGATTTTCCCGCCGAGTTTGGCGGCTCGGGAGAGCAAGTTCCCGAATAGCCCCTGAGCCGCTGGCGGTGTCATGAAAACAGGAAGTGCTTGTCCAGATTCTGGCGGATGGCCGTCATGTGTTCGAAATATTGCTGGAATCCGCCATTGTAGTTGCCGTCCTGGCGGCGATTGAACTCGCCTTCGAAATTGTAATAGCCGGGCGTGCAATCCTGGTTGCGGCTAGTTTTGCCGCGATGCTTGATGACTTCCTGTACCCACCACTCCTCAGTTTCAGGCGCCACGTCGAGCGTGTCGTAGCCATGTTCGCGGGCATACTTGATGCACTCGGCGATGTGATCGCCCTGCGTCTGCAACATGAAGGTGAGATTGAACTGAAACGAAGCCTGGTAGCCGCCCATGATGAACAGGTTGGGATAGCCATGTGTGTGCACGCCCAGCAGCGTGCGTAATCCATCTCGATAGGTCTCGTTGATCTCGATCCCGTCGCGGCCGCGGATTTCATTGTAGATGCCAGTTTTCTGCACCTCGAAACCGGTGGCGTAGATCAGGATGTCGAGAGGATAAACGCGGCCTTCGAACACGGGGCCGGCCGCGGTGATCTCCGTGATGCCTTTTCCATGCGTGTCCACCAGATGAACGTTGGAGCGATTGAACGCCGGCAGATATTCGTCGTCGAAGCACGGCCGCTTGCACATGAACATGTACCAGGGTTTCAGGGATTCCGCGGTTTCCTTGTTTTCTACGACCTCCTCGATGCGCCGATGGATGCGCATCATCATGTCGATATTGGCATTCTCCTGTCGGCGAATTTTTTCTTCGCGCGACAGGGCGGCGAGCTCGGCCTTCGTTTCCGGGTCGCCTTCGCGAATCCGCATGGCCTTCATGCGGCGGGCCTCTTGCCAGCCCGGTCGGCGCGACTGGGCCCATTCGGGATCGGTCGGTCGGTCATTGCGGAAATCTATGCCGGAGGGCGTGCGCTGGAAGACGTAGAGCGCCTTGGCTGCCTTGGCGAGGCGCGGGATCGCCTGCACTGCGCTGGCGCCCGTACCGATGATGCCCACAACCTTGTCGGCTAGGTGCGACAGGTCTTCACCCGTATACGCATAGTCCCAGCGCGAGGTGTGGAAGGAGTGGCCCTTGAAAGACTCCATGCCGGCGATCTTCGACAGCTTGGGTTTGGACAGCGTGCCATTGGCGCAGATGACGAACTTCGCCTTCATCGCGTCGCCGCGATCGGTGCCGATCCGCCAGAGCTTTTCTTTTTCGTCCCACACGGTCGACGTCACAGTCGTGCGGAAGACGGCGAGGTCGTAGAGATCGTAGCGTCGCGCGATAGCCTGACAGTGCGCGAAGATCTCTGGTCCTTTCGCATACAGACGCGACGGCATGTACTTCATTTCGTCCAGCAGCGGGAGGTAGTCGTAAGACGGCACGTCACATGCCGCGCCGGGATATCGGTTCCAGTACCAGGTACCGCCGACGTCGGCGCCACGCTCCACGATGCGAATGCTGCTGACGCCGCGTTCGCGCAGCCGTGCGGCGGTGAGCAATGCCGAAAATCCTCCGCCAATAAACAGACACTCGACCGTATCGCTGATCGGGGCGCGCGGTGCGCCCTGGTCGGCGTAGGGATCGACCGCATATTTCGCCAGCGCGCCGCTCAGTTCGGAGGTGTACTGGGCCGTGCCTTCCGGGCGATATTTGAGTCGGACGTCGCGCTCGGCGGCGAATTTTTCCTTGATGCGGTCGTAGTATTCCTGCGGCTTGCCGTCGAGACGGGCAGGTTTGCCAGCGTCCGCCAGTGGCTGCTTTTGTTCAACTTTTGGCGTTGCCATACCGGCTCCCGTCCGTTCCCCGTGGCGTATTTTGGTGCAGGCGCGCTAGGCGTGCAAGCTCACCAAGCATAAGCCTCCGGCGCCGCGCCGCCCGGTCCCGGGAACAACTCGTTAAGTTTGGCAATGACGTCATCGTTTAACGCAATCTCGATCGCGGCGAGGTTCGCTTCGAACTGCGCCAGCGTGCGCGGTCCGACGATCGGCGCCGTCACGCCGGGCTGGTGCGCGAGCCACGCCAGGGCGACATCCGCCGGCCGCTGCCCCAAGGAGCGGCACAAAGTTTCAAAGGCATCGATTGCATTGGACTGGCGCAGAAAGGCGCGGCGCCCGCGTTCGTTTTCGGTAGGCTTGCCACCGAGCATGCCGCCGGCGAGCGGGCTGTAGGGCAAGAACGCCATGCCGTACGCGCGGCAAGCAGGAATGACTTCGAGTTCGACGGTGCGCTTTGCCAGATTGTAGACACTCTGTTCGGAAACCAATCCGAGGAAGTGGCGCTGCTTCGCCAGCTCCTGAGCTTGGGCGATGTGCCAGCCGGCAAAATTGGAACTTCCGACATAGAGGATCTTGCCCTGCTGAACGAGCAACTCCATGGCTTGCCAGATTTCCTCCCAACGCGTGTTCCTGTCGACATGATGCATCTGGTACAGGTCGACGTAGTCGGTGTTGAGCCGCTTCAGACTAGCATCGCACGCTTCGCGGATGTGTTTGGCGGACAGGCCTTTCTGGTTTGGTCCAACCCAACTCCCGGTGCGCTTTGCCGGATCGCTCGAACCCCACTCCATCGGCGCGGAGAACACCTTCGTCGCCAGAACCGTCTTTTCGCGTCGGCCGCCGCCAAGCTTGAACCAGCGGCCGAGCAGAGCCTCGGTCTGGCCAGCATTGTAGTTGTCCGACGTGTCGAGAAAATTCACGCCACGCTCGAAGGCATGATCCAAAATCGCGAAGCTGTCGGCTTCGTCGGTTAGCCAGGAGAAATTGACGCTGCCCAGTCCCAGAGCGCCAATGGTGAGTCCGGTATTTCCGAGCTTGCGTGATTTCATGGCGGCGATTTCTTTTCGTTACGCTTCGATATGTGTGCCATCCGGTGCCAGCGGACCGATCGCATGCGGCGAGATGAATAGCGGCACTGCCGGGCGCGGACTTTCTATGCGGCCAAGGCCGGCCCAGGTGGCGAATCCCAGGCGATTGAGCAGCGCCGGGCGCTCGGATTCCCGGATCGCAGGCAACAGTCCGAGGGAGAAGTTTTCCTGCTGCCGCACGAACGGCCGGCAGTGATAGCTGAGCAGTGCATGCCGTGGTCGATCGGTACTGTTGGCCCCAGTGCCGTGCCACATGCGTCCGTCGAAGCACAATATGCTGCCCGCCTTGCCTTCGGCGGCGATCGTGTCTTCGGGCTTGGGATAGTTGGCCGCATCGCTGGGCGCGAAAGTGGATGAGCGTTGGGTAGCGGTTTGGTTGAGATGGCTTTTCGCAATAAGCCGCGTGCCACCATTCGCGTCGCTGAAATCGTCGAGCATCCAGGCGATGTTGGCGACCACGGGAACCGGCGTCCAGAAACCGAGATATCCCTGGTCGGTGTGCAACACCATCGGCTCGCCACCAGGGCCGGCGATATTTGCGGTCAGGCTGGAGAGCAGATAGTCGGGACCCAACAGGTGTCCCATGAGCGCATCAATGATCGGATGCAGCATCAAGTCGCGAAACACCCGACCCTTGTTGACGAGCATCCAGACGCGCTGATTGGGCCGCGCTGAGCCACCATCGTGAAATGACAGACCGCGGGCCCTCTCGCCTTGCGCCTGTTCGACCAAGCGCGTCTTGAGTGCCGAGATCTCCTGGCGCGATAGGACATTCTCGACGACACAATAGCCTTGCGATTCAAGTTCGCGCTTGGCTTGATCCAAATGCGCCGCTGCGCGAGCGGTGTCGATGCTGGAAGCGAAGGTCACTAGGCCGTCCTTTCATATGTTACGCTGACACAAATAACCCACCACGCCAACCGGATCGGCTGAGCCCGCTGCTAGAGCGACTGTCCGTCGTCCACTGTCATGAGGGAGCCGGTGATCGTGCGCGATGCATCCGATGCCAGGAGCAACAACATGCCATCCAGGTCGGTCTCCTTGGCCAAGCGTTTGCGTGCGAAGCCGTCGATCTGGGCCTTGCCCTTTTCGCTGGCGAACCAATCATCGTTCAGTTCGGTCTCAATGAAGCCGGGACAGATGGCGTTCACGTTGATGCCCTTGCGAGCCCATTCGCGCGCCAGGCATTGCGTCATCATCGCCAGGCCCGCCTTGGAAATGCAGTATGGCGTGACGCCGGGCAGCACGCGGAAGCTGCCGATCGAGGCGACATTGATGATGCGTCCTTCGCGCTTGGCCGCAATCAGGCGCCGGCCGACTTCAGTGGCAAGCAGGAAGGGACCACGCAAATTGGTGTCGATCACCTTGTCGAAATCGGCGGCAGAAATCGCGACAGCCAATCCCATGACGCTCAAGCCGGCATTGTTGACGAGGATGTCAATCGGCCCGAGCGCGGCTTCAGCCTCATCCAGCGCCGGGGCGATGCGCGCGGCATCGGTGACGTCGAGTGCGACAACAGCGGCGCGACCGCCGGCGCGCTCGATCTCCTGCCGAACTGCATCGAGCCGGTCGGTCCGTCGCCCGGCCAGCACCACTGCGGCACCCGCGGCGCTCAGGGTCTTGGCGAAATGCCGGCCAAGCCCGCTGCCGGCGCCGGTCACAAAGGCCGTGTGCCCCGTCAAATCGAATTGCATGCATCTCCCCAATTGCAGATAGTTCGTCCTTGGCACCAATGGTAATCCCGCCTCATGCAGATCGATATCGTTTCCGACACGGTGTGTCCCTGGTGCTTCATCGGCAAGCGTCGGATTGCGCGCGCCATGGCGATGCGTCCCGACGTGAAGTTCGATGTTTTCTGGCGACCCTACCGGCTCGATCCAACGGTGCCGCGCGAAGGCGTTGACCGTCGGGCCTACCTGAAGGCCAAGTTTGGCGATTCACCCCGCAGTACGGCGATGGGTGAAGCAATCCGGGCGGAAGGCGCCGCAGAGGGCATCACATTTGCCTTCGAAAAGATCTCCAAGACGCCCAATACGCTCGATTCGCACCGCCTCGTGCACTGGGCCGGCGGCGTCGGCGTGCAGGACGCGATCGTCGA
>Ga0157379_10005835_pt1 | contig 10584 bp, 9 predicted proteins | sample S25metaG_FD_121802 | JGI IMG/M metagenome (GOLD analysis project Ga0157379, IMG submission 121802) | Switchgrass rhizosphere microbial communities from Kellogg Biological Station, Michigan, USA - S2-5 metaG | ecosystem: Host-associated > Plants > Roots > Rhizosphere > Soil | place: USA: Michigan... | reverse complement strand
CCGCCTGCACCGCCTGCACCGCCTGCACCGCCTGCACCGCCTGCACCGCCGCCGAGCGTTCCGCCAACGCCGACCGCTCCGTCGGCGCCCTCGATGTCACCGGAGGAGCTACCGGGCGCGCCAGTGCCTGTGGCCGCACCTGGCGTGGGCTGGGCCTTGGCGGGGACTCGCGGTCCCGAGGTCGGGTGGGTGGTCGAGGGCGGCGGGAGGGTCGCGAACGGCGGCGGGGGGCCGGTCGGCCGCGCCCCGGTCACCGGCGTGATCGGCCCCGCGGGGTCCCCCTCGACGGCGACCTCGCCAGACCGCACCGCCGCGGCGCTGTCGACCCCACCCCCGACGGAGGCCTCCGAGCCGGCGGAGGTCCCCGGGTCGGTGGGCGCCGCGGAGCCGGTGGGGGGTCCGGTGCGGGGCGGGGCGGTGTTCAGGGGGCGGATGAGGGCGGTGACCTCGGACAGGGACAGCTCGCGGGCGGCGGTCGGCGCGTCGACGCGCAGGTCGAGCAGGCGCGCGTAGAGCTGCTCGGCGGTGGGGCGCTGCGCGGCGGCCTTGCGCATCGCGTCCTCGACGAGCGGGCGCAGGCTGGGGTCGAGGCCGTCGAGGTTGGGCGGCTCGTTGACCGTCCGGTACAGCAGACCGGCCGTCGGGCCGCCGCCGAACGGGTAACGGCCCGTCCCCGCGTAGACAAGCACGCCGCCCCAGGCGAACACGTCCGCCGCCGAGGTGACGGCGTCCCCGCGAGCCTGCTCGGGAGCCATGAAGGCGGGGGTGCCGAGCTGGCGGTCGGCGCCCGAGTCGCGGCCGATCCTGGTGGCGGTGTCCAGGGCGCGGGCGATGCCGAAGTCGATGACCTTGGGCCCGAGGCGGGACAGCAGGATGTTCGACGGCTTCAGGTCACGGTGGACGATGCCGGCGCGGTGGATCGCCATCAGCGCGGTGGTGATGCTGACGGCGAGCTGGTGCAGCTCCGCGGGGGTCAGCGGGCCGCGGCCGACGACGGCCTCGGCAAGGGTCGGCCCGTCGACGAACTCGGTGACGAGATAGGGCTGCTCGCCGGTGATGTCGACGTCGAGCACGGCGGCGGTGCAGAACCGGGCGACCCGGCGCGCGTTGTCGGCCTCCTGTTTGAGGCGGGCACGGAACTCGGCGAGCCGCGCGAGATCCGAACGGATCAGCTTGACCGCGACCTGACCGCCATCAGCCTTCTCGCCGAGGTAGACGGTGCCCATCCCGCCGGCGCCGAGACGCCGCACGAGACGGTACGGGCCCACCTCGGTCGGCTCGTCCACCCCAGCGGGGCCGGCAGCGACGGACGGGACGGCTCCCACCGGCGGGACGGACTCGACCGGCGGTGCGGACCGCCCTGGCGGAGAAGAGGCGGCCGCCGGGGCGGACGCGGATCCGGACGCGGACGGGTGGGACATCGTCACCACACTCCCACCCTGGTCGTCGACGGAAGCCGGGCAGCGCGCCGCCCGGCGGCTAACGGCGCTGCGCCCGGCCCCGGCGCCGCCGCCGCGCCGCCATCTGGTAATTCACCGCGAGGAAGGACAGCACGAGGAACAGCGGCAACAACACCGAGGACGTGCTGGCGCTCGTATCGGCGGAAACGAGCACCATGTCGATGCCGGCGGCGAGGGTCGCCCCGCATCGCGCCTCGATCGGACGGTATCCCGGCTGGAAGCTGGCGAACTGGACAACGGTCTCGAACGTGCCTGCCTGATCGGCAACCGCGCGCCCGACAAGCTCCCCGCCCGCGGTCAGCGTGGCGGACGCACCGGGACGGCACCCCGCCCCGCGGGCGAACAGGGTATCCCCCGCGGTGACGATCGTCCGGTCGAACAGCAGCTCGCCGGGCCGCGCCTCCCGCGGATCGGGCGCCCCGACCGGCGGCGGCGGATCGCCGGCCTTGCGGACCGGGGTGCACACGCCGAGCAGCCGGACGGTTCCCTTGGCGCAGCGCGGCGGCGCCGGTGCCGGACAGGCCGCGTCCGGCACGACCGAGACACCACCGGCGCACATCCGCCGCCCGGCCGGGCAGTCCGCCGTCGCGGCACGCTGCGAGCCGTCCCAGCAGACGACCGGCGCCGACGTGACCGGCGTCGGCGGAGGCGGGCACGCCTGTCCGACCGGCACGCCGACCGGGGATCCCGGGCAGTACCGCTGAGGCTTCGGGCACTGGTCGGCGCTGTCACGCAACGACCCGTCCGGGCAGGTGACCCTGGGGTGCTCGATGTCCGTCGGCGGGCCGCTCACCGGCGGGAAGGTGGTCGTCGGCGGGCAGGTCGACTGTGTCTCCCCCGGCCGCTGCGTCGAGCACGGCGCCGGTGGCGCGCCGCACGTGGACGTGGCTGGAGCCGTTCCCTGGCTGCAACGGGGGTCGCAGTCGCGGTTCGTATCGCGCCCCGGCGACGCCGACGCGCACGAATCCCGCCGGCAGTCCGTGGCGCTCACAGCCACGCCGGAGCGCACCGACGGCGTGGCTGTGCCGCAGGACGGCGGCGGACAGGGGCTCGTCGGGCTCGCCACGCCTGCAGCGGGAGCAGCGGCCGAGGCACAGCCGATCGGCTTGGGACCGCACCCGTCCACCGAGCCACCCGTGGTGGCGGGGCTCGGGCACGAGGTCCCTGTCACGGACGGCGTCACGGACGGGGTGCCGGTCGGCGTGGGCGTCCCGGTCGGCGACGTGGTGACGCTGCTCTGCGGGCCGGGCTCCGGGTCGGGGTGCGGCGGGGGCGGGGTGGTCGTGGACGGCCCGCTGGAGCCGGTGCCGCCACCGCCCGGCGGGTTGGTGTGGGTCGTCGTGGTGCCGCTGGACGGCGTGTTGCCCGAGGTCCCCGAACCGCTCGAGGAGCCGGAACCGCCAGGCGAGCCGGTACCGGTACCGGTACCGGTACCCGCCGAGGCACCTCCACCGGAGGAGCCGGCGGTCCCCCCCGTGGCGGTGCCAGTGCCGGTACCAGAGCCACCGCTCGGCGTGCCGGTGCCCGTGGAGGCGCCGGCACCCGTGGCCGCGCCGGTGCCGGCGGTGCCGGCAGAGGTACCGGTGGAACCAGCCGCCGCACCGGCGGGGGTCGATGTGCCGGAATCGGCTGGAACGACGGAATTATTCCCAGTAACGGAATGCGCGACGCGAGCGGAATCCGCAGCCACCGCGTCGCCCGCACGGACGGGTGCACCCAGCCCGGCCGCGACGCCGGCTCCCACGCAGAGGAGCACTACTCCCAGAAAGACCGCCGGTACGACACCACGACGAGACCGTGGCCGGATACGGCAGGCCGTTCGATGGCCCGTCATCAGTGCGCCCCCCCGGGTGCGACCGGCAGCGCGGCCGAGACCGGCCCGGCAGCCAGACCGACTAAACCGCGTGATGCGTGCATGCGGTTGGTGAGTGTGGGTCGAAGCCCACCATACGACGATCGATAGAATAACAGCCGACTGGCCGGACATCCGGAGTCGGGGGGGGAAGTCATGAAAACGGGTTTGCCGGTCGTGACACCGGGCCGAAGAAGTATTCTCATTGCCGTCTGCCTGGCGGTGGGCGCGGGTTGGTTCGCGTTGTTGCCGGTGTCCGGTGCGCGGGCTGCCTCTGGTGGTGGCGTGGAGCTCACGGTCGCCGTGGAGGGTCAGGCGCTCGGCCGGGGTGACATCGTGCTCGACGCCGGGTCGGTGGCCCGCGTCGTCGTCGGCGTGCAGAACCTCACCCGTTCGGACATCCCCGTCGACTCCGTCCGGCTGTCCGGGACCGTCCTCGGGCTGACGTTCTTCGACTACGACACCCGGGTGCGCACGACGGTCCCGGCGCAGGGCTCGGCCAACTGGACGGTCGATCTCGACATCCGCGACCTCGCCGGCCGGGCGACCGGCCTGGTCCCGGTCGAGGTCGCGCTCCGCGACGCCGATCTGCACACGGTGGCGCGCTCGACCGGCTCGGCGACGGTGCGCGGCTCGGTGTTCTCCGTCTACGGCCTGTTCGGCCTGGGCCTGCTGGTGCTGATGGGGCTGCTGTGGGCGGTGGCGCTGCTGCCGCTGGGCCGGCATGCGGCGCCGGCGACCTGGTGGCAGCGGGGGCTGCGGTTCCTGCCCGCCGGCTGCGCGGTGGGGCTGTTCGGCGTGTTCGCGCTGTCGGCGGCCCGGGTGCTGACCCCCACCGGCACCGTGGACGCCGTCCTCACCGTGGTCGCGGCCGCCGCGTGCTTCGCGATCGGTGCGGTGATGCCGTGGTTCGGCAACACCCGCCGCGAGTGACGCCCGCCGTGACATCAGGCCGCGTGATGCGGCGTCAGGCAGCATCGGGCGGCGTCGCGATCACGCGGGGCGCGCCGGCAGCACCACGAGCTGCTTGCCGTCATCGGTGATGATGATCAGCCGGGCGAGGCTGGTCGGGGCGATGCCGGAGGTGCCCCGCACCTCGACCTTGCCGTAGTAGCTCGCCGCCCAGCTCGCCGCGGTCTCCCGACGTCCGTCGACGGACTGCGCGACGAGCTCGCAGTGGCCGCCGGGAGGCACGTTCTGCAGTCGCACCGTGAACGCGCTGCCCGCCGGGTCCGCCGCCACCCACGCCCAGGCCTCGACCTGGTTGGCCGGCCCCGTCGCCGTCAGCATCCGGCCGGGCGGGTGCTCCGACGACCAGCCCTCACCGTCCCCACCGCCGGGTGTGACGGCGACGGTGATGCCGACCGCCGCGGCCGCGACCGCCGCGGACAGGGCCGCCGCTGCCACTGCCGTACGACGACGACCACTGCGCCGCTGCCGGCGCACCGCCGCGAGCGCCCGCTCGGCCGGATCACCCGACGACCTCACGACACCGGGCCGCCCGCGCCCGCCACCCGCGCCGAGGCCCGCGCGCGGCTCGGGCACAGGGCCCCCACCGCCGATGGGCAGCGACGGATCGCCGGCGAGATCGGCGACGTCGTCCAGCCGCAGGCGACCGAGCAGCCCGGGCAGGCCGGCGAGACTCGCCAGCTCCGCGCGGCAGGCCGGGCAGGTGACGAGATGCGCCTCGAGCGCCGACCGGTCGGCTGGGTCCAGCGCGCCCAGGACGTAGGCACCGAGGGAGATCCGCGGCGCGGCGCAGTCCCCGCTCATGTCGCCCACCCCCGCTCCTCCAGCGCCAGCTTCAGCGCCCGTAGTCCGTAGTACACCCGCGACTTGACGGTCCCGGGGGGAATGCCCAGGTTGGTCGCGGCCTCGGCGACCGAACGGCCGAGGTAGTAGGTCTCGACGAGGGCCGCCCGATGCTCGGGGCTCAGGGCTCGGAACGCCTCGGCGACCTGCCAGCTCTCCATCGCGCGATCCAACTCGTTGCTCGCGGGGAGCTGTTCGAGGCTCTCCGCCCCGACCTCCGCCGGGCGTGCGCGGCGGGCCCGATGCTCGTCGATCACGATGCGGCTCGCGACGGTGAACAACCACGGGCGCAGCGGCCGCTTGTCGGCATCGAGGCGGCCTGAGTGCCGCCACGCGCGCACCAGCGTCTCCTGCAGCACGTCCTCGGCCTGCGCACGATCGCCCGTCATCCGGGTGATGAACGCGAGCAGCGCCGGGCCGTGCTCGGCGTAGACGGCGCGCACGAAGGCTGCGGCGGGGTCATCCGCCCCCGGACCACGGGCGGGGTCACCAACCCCGGATCTACCTCGCCGCCGCGCCTGCACGCCTTCCATCACGGACCATTCGGCGATCCGGTTCAACCCGGACGAGACGTTGGCGGCGCCACGCGACGGTCGTTGACCATCCCATCTCATACAGTCACGATCTGGCCACCCAATGCATTTATTGGACGCGACCTCAACGGAACCATCGAGCCAGAGGGAAGTCCGCCCGCGTGCCCAACGACCGACGCTCCTTCATCCGCCTCGCCGCCGTGGCCGGCGCCGCCGCCCCGTGGGCGCTCAGCCCCGCCGGCCCGGCCCTCGCTGATTCCGTCGGCACCACCACGCTGACGACGCCGGGAACGCCGCCGTCCCCGCCAGTGCCGGTGAGCGGGCCGGGTCGGACCGCGGCCAGCTCACCCGGATCGGAAGGCCCGGCGACGGGGTGCAGGTCAGCCGGATCCCAGGCGAGCAGGGCAGTCTTCTGGCCGTCGCCGCGCACCTGAGGCGCGGGCCTCCCCGCCGGGCCGCGGCAGGGAGCCGCGGTAGAGCCCCGGCGGGGAGGCATCAGCCTGCCGGCTGGGCCAGGACGAGCAGGTACTCGAACTCGTAGCGGCCGGGGCCGCCGAGCGTGCCCAGGTACTCACTGGTCGCGAACCGCAGCAGCTCGCCGTCGAGCGCGGCGATCGCACGGGGATCGTCGCCGAGCCGTTCATACGTCTCGACGACGGGCGCGAAGGCATCCCGGTGCAGGGCACACCACTGCGCGGGCGATCCGGTGAAGTCCAGCCGGGCAGTGCGGCGATGCGTCGACAGGCGGGTCGCCCGGTCCCCGAACAGGGCGCGCACGTGCGCCGGGTCGCCCCAGGCCGTGGGCCCGGCGGCGCCCGGCTCGCGGGTCGGCGCGTACCGCTCGAGCAGCGCGAACAACCGGCCCATCGCACCGTCGGCCGTCCAGCTGGCCAACGCCAGGGTGCCGCCCGGGCGGCAGACCCGGCACAGCTCCCGCGCGGCCGCCGCCTGGTCGGGGGCGAACATCACGCCGATGCAGGAGAGCACGACGTCGAACTCGTCGTCGGCGAAGGGAAGGTTCTCCGCGTCTGCCCACTGCCATTCCATGCCGACGCCCCGGCGGGCCGCCTCGGCGCGACCATGCTCGATCAGCGCGGGGGTCACGTCGGACGCGGTCACGTCGGCGCCCGCCTCGGCCGCGGCGATGGCCGCGTTGCCGTTGCCGGCGGCGACGTCGAGCACCCGGTGGACGGGCGTGACCCCCGCCGCCCGGACGAGGTCCACGCCGAGACCTACCAGCAGCCGCGCGATCACCGAATCATCACCCAGCGACCAGGTCCGTCTGGCCGCGTCGACACCGTCGAAAATCATGATCTCCCTTTTCTGGATCGGGTTCACGGATTGCACCGGGCCAGTCGAGCAATTCCTGCCACATGATGGTCGGACGCTCCTCCGGCAACAGGGAATAACGGCCCGTTGACAGCGGCCCCGGAAGCACATGACGCCACCCGGGACCGGGCAGCGACAAATACCCGCCAGTCCGGGCCGAGCCCATTGTTCCGCCGTTCACCCGGACCGCGCCACCGATCCGCGAATACGGCGAATCAATCGTCCCGACCAGCGGGAATCCGGGTCGGTGCGGTATAAGCACCGAGGCCAGCCATCCGCCCCGACCGCCCCCACCCGGCGCGCGGCCGCCCCTGGCCAGCGTGGCCAAGCGGCGGCGCCCGACCCACCGGAGGACCCATGAGCGCGCACGCGGACATCGCCGTCGAGACCCGGCCCGGCCATGTCGCGGTCGTCGAGATCCGCCGCCCGCCGCACAACCACTTCGATCTCCCGCTGGTCTCGGCGCTCGCGGACACCTACGAGCGGCTCGCCGCCGACAGCGGGATCCGCGCTGTGGTCCTCGCCTCCGAGGGGCGGCATTTCTGCGCCGGCGCCGACCTCACCGGCAGCAGCTCGGCCGCGCCGATCAGTGCGGAGGAGGGCGCTCCGGCCGTGTACCGGGAGGCGATCCGGCTGTTCGCCGCGCCCTTGCCGGTCGTCGCGGCGGTGCAGGGCACGGCTGTCGGCGGGGGCCTGGGCCTGGCGCTGTCCGCGGACTTCCGGGTCGCGAGCCCCGAGACCCGGTTCGTCGCCAACTTCTCCCGGATCGGCCTGCACCAGGGCTTCGGGATCACGGTGACGCTGCCGGCGGTCGTCGGCCGGCAGAAGGCGCTGGACCTGCTCTACACCGGCCGTCGGGTGAACGGCGAGGAGGCGTTCGCGATCGGCCTCGCCGACCGGCTCACCACCGCGGCGGCACTGCGGGACGAGGCGGTGACGCTCGCCGCGTCCATCGCCGCCTCGGCTCCGCTGGCCGTGCGCAGCATCCGCTCGACGATGTGGGCGGACCTCATCCCCGCGATCCGGGCGGCCACCAGCCGGGAGGCCGCCGAGCAGGCGATCCTGCGGTCCACCGAGGACTTCGCCGAGGGCGTGCGCGCCACCGCCGAGCGCCGCGAACCCCGCTTCACCGGCCGCTGACCCGACGCCGGCCGCGACGCCGGCGTCCCTGTCCCATCGCCGTCAGAGTCACGCCACGGTCAATATCGACGTCGTCCGAGGGGCGGCGGATCGCGGACGGTCTCGGGTGGGTGCCCCCTGCGGCTCGGGGACACCCACCCGCGCCTCCGCACCGACAGTGGTGACCAACTTGCCATTGGACCGCAAAACGGGATATTCAGGAGGGTTCGCTCCCGACTCGGACGGCGTCGGTCCGGCCCCGGAACGACCGGCGCCAGGCTCGATCCACCCCGGCGGCGCACCCGGCTCCCCCACATGGACGACGGTCGCACCGTTATGCCGGCTGGTCATATACTGCTCCCCCGACCCGGCTATCGGACCGGTCCGAACGTGCCGGAACGGCGTCATCCCGACCCGTCGTTCATGAGCCCGACCCCAGCACTCGGGCACCATATCCGCACGTTGCCGTGACACACCGCCGCGCCATTTGACGGAACCGCCCCGCGCCCCGGTGCGATTACCCCCGGGCGGCGCCCCGCAGACGAGTACACCCACGGCACCGTTTCCGCCGGTCAATACCTTGTGCTGCCTCTCGCCCGGCCGTCGATTCCGGCGGTTCACCGGCCCGCCCCCACGGACGGGCCGGTTCACGGGCACCGACGAGGTCCGTCCCCCGACACCGGGGGACGGCGGCGCGCACGCCCGGACGGGCACGAAGACGGTGACGAATGAGAAGAAGCCTGCGCGCCCTCGCGGCCGCCACCGCGGTCGGCGCCACGATCGTCGGCATGGCGGCCTGCGGCGGGGACGGCACCCGGCTGTTGTCGCAGGCCCGTGAGGGCGGCCCGGACCCGTGCCCGCCGACCCCGGGCGTCACCCGCAACGCGATCAATCTCGGCATGGTGTACTCCGGCTCGCCGTACCCCGGCGACTCCAGCATGCAGTTCCGCGCCGGCGTGGACGCCCGCCTCGGCGAGGCGAACGCGGCCGGCGGGATCAACGGACGGGCGCTGACCTACCGCGTCGAGGACGACGAGGGCACGCCGACGCGGGGTGCCGTCGCCGGGCGCCACCTCGCCCAGGACGACCATGCGCTCGGCGTCCTGCGCTACAGCTCCGCGACTGCCGGCTCCACCGAGCTGCTGGCCGCGGCCGGGGTTCCCGTGGTCGATGGCCAGGTCAGCGACCCGGCGGCGCTCGCGCGCACGGGATCGACCGTGTTCAGCTACGCCCGCCCGATGCTGGCACAGCCGGCCAGCAGCGGCTGGGGCGAGTTCTTCCGTGACCGCGGGGCCCGCCACGTCGCGATCGTCGCGGTGCAGTTGTCGAGCGGGACGCAGGCGATGGCCCGCGCCGCCGACCAGAGCGTGCGTGCCGCGCGGCTGGGGGTGGCCGGCGACATCGAGATCCCGCCCGGCCCCCTCGACGCCCACGCCTTCGTCGGCCAGCTGCTCGACACCGGCGCCGACAGCCTCATCGCCTTCGTCCCCGCGCGGACCTTCTACGAGATCGCCGCCGCCACGCGCGACGCCGGCCTCGGTCTGACGGCGGTCGTCGGCAACCCGAGCACCTACGAGCGCAGCGAACTCGCCCGCGCCGGCGACGACGCCCGCGGCATCTACACGTTCGTCGACTACACCCCGTTCGAGATCAACCCCGCCGCCCACCGGCGTTTCCTCACCGCGATGGCGGCCTTCGCACCGCAGGCCTCCGCCCTGCCCGACGGCACCGCCCTCATCGGCTGGATCAGCGCGGACCTGCTGCTGCGCGGCATCACCGCCGCCGGAGCCTGCCCCACCCGCGCCGGCGTCCTGTACGGCCTGCGCCACCAGACGCGCTACGACGCCGGCGGCCTGCTGCCGGCGCCGATCGACCTGAGCAAGGGCCTGGCCGCCCTCCCGCCCTGCTACACCTACCTGCGGGTCAGCTCCGACGGCGCCGCCTTCGCCCCCGTCGACCCCACTCCCCGCTGCGGCCACGTCCTCCCCGCAGCATGACCAGGACCCTCTTGGCACCCTTCTCGGCCGACGGATTGACCGGATTGGCTGGTTAGCCTTTCCGGGCCGGGGTGGCCGGGTTCCCGCAGCGTCGTCGACCAAGCCGCGGGAACCCGGCCACACGTGCCTACGCCGGGGTCATGGCTCAGGGGTCAGGGGTCAGGGGTCAGGTGGTTGTAGGAGGTCAGGGAGTCGGGGAGCTCGCCGGGGTCAGGACTTCGGCGCTGGCTTCGGCCAGGTGCCCCAGTAGCAGTAGCCCTTGTGCCACGTCCTGTCGTGCCACACCTTCGCGAAGTCGTGGCCGTGCCACCTGAAACCGGGAATCCAGTAGCCGGGCTCCCAGTAGCCGGGGCGGCAGATCCAGAACCTGCCGTGGTGATGGTGGTCGTAGGGCGGCTTCTTCCCAGGGCTCACCGCGGGCTTCGGAACGGGGGTCGGCGCGGGCGTCGTGACGGCCGGCTTGGGCGGCGGCGGAGTCGGTG
>Ga0157379_10005833_pt1 | contig 10587 bp, 10 predicted proteins | sample S25metaG_FD_121802 | JGI IMG/M metagenome (GOLD analysis project Ga0157379, IMG submission 121802) | Switchgrass rhizosphere microbial communities from Kellogg Biological Station, Michigan, USA - S2-5 metaG | ecosystem: Host-associated > Plants > Roots > Rhizosphere > Soil | place: USA... | reverse complement strand
CCGCCCCTCCTACAAGAAGGGGTAGATGTGCGAGATCGAGAGCGATAGCGACGCAATCGCCGCCTCCCTGGCGGCGCCCGACGGGCCGTTCGCCGACGAGCTCGCCGCACAGACCTTCCTCGTCGACTCCACCCACGAAACCGCTGCCGAAGTCGAAGCCGGAGAACCAGTGGCGACGACCGGTCCCAGCCACCGCAAGTAGGAGAGACCATCAGGCGCCTTCCTAGGGCACTGGCTGCGCACGCCGCAGCCCGAGCAACGCGTCGACGAGCGCGGCGCGCCCGTCGGCGCTCAGGTAGCGCACAGTGAGGATCTTCGCGGCGGCCCTGCTTACGCGGTCGCGCGCGTCGGGCAACTTCGAGAGCGGCACCAGCCGCGGCAGGACGGCGACGATCTGTTCGGACAGTTCGCTCAACCGAGCTCGCAGCTGCGCGAGTTCCGGCGGAGCAAGATCGGTCGGCGCGCCGTAGTAGAGCCAGTGCGAGCCCCAGCCGAGCTGGACTTCTTTCGCCGCCGCGATCTCCGCCGCGAAGACGGCCTGCGTCCCCGCTGCAGCAATGCCTAGTTCCCCCGCTCTGACGACCGCCGCTGCCTTCACCGTCGCCTCCTGGGCGGGGTCCTGGATCGGCGTGCGGTTGAACCACTTGCTTGCCATCACCTCGTCCATCAGTTCGAGCCGGTCGTTGCTCAGAGCCAGCGCTTCGCGGGCAGCTTCGAGCGGTACGGGCGCAGCCGCCGACGCAGTGCCGCCGGCGACCGCCAGGGCGACGACGAAGGCCAGGATCGCGACGGTCAGGGCGCGAGCACGACGCGGCAGGGAAGCATGCGCGAGGCAATTCATGCCGAGGCTCCTCGATCGAGGGTTCAGATCAGATCGAGCGCGACCCTAACGAAGCTCAGGCCCTGACCTACGGGGAATCCGAGTGGCAGAACGCAGCCGGTGCAACGACGTGGCCGACGCTGTCGTGCGGCGTTTCTCAGACCTCCCGGGCGCGCTCGTAGGTCAGATGGGCGAGGCCGTTCCCCACGGTCTTCGTGTGAACCAGGCGCAGGGGTCGCTTGTCCCTGGTTTCGCCGAACAGGCGCTGGCCCGCGCCGAGCGCAACCGGGAAGACGGTCAGCCGCAGCTCGTCGACCAGGTCGTGCTCCATCAGCGTGTGCACGAGCGGGCGGCTGCCGTAGACGACGATCTCTCCCTGTATCTGTTGCTTGAGCTTCGATACCTCGCCGACGACCTCGCCCTTCAGCACGGTCGCGTTCGTCCAGATGGGCTCCTCGAGGGTCGAGGACACGACGTACTTGGGGAGGCTGTTCAACGTGTCCACCCACTCGCCGCTCTGGGTCGGCGACCGTCTGCCGAAGTACTCGTCGCTGCGCCGACCCATCAGCAGGGCATCGGCGTCTCGTGCCTCGGCGAGCTCAAGCTCCGCCCACGCCTCAAAGTCCTCGCCGATGAACTGTTGAAACCAGCCGCCGTGCCTGAACCCGCCCTCGCCGCTCGGGTCCTCGACGACGCCGTCGAGCGAGACATTCTGACTGACCACGATCTTTCCCATCTTGATTCTCCTTGCCTGGATTTGTGGGTGTTTCGTGGGTTGAGACGTTCGCGGCGAGGGAACATTGAGCGACGAGTTTCCGGGCGCGCCGGCGTCATTACGGTGATGCGAGTGAAAGGAACAGTCAGTGCGAGGACGCGAGCGTGACCAACCAGGCCCTCGAGCATGCACGCGCTGGCGAGGAGGATGCATTCCGCGAACTGACCGATCCGTACCGGCGTGAGCTCCAGGTGCACATCTACCGGATCGTCGGGTCCGTCCACGACGCGGAGGACCTGCTTCAAGAGACCCTCCTCGCCGCATGGCGTGGCCTCGAGGGCTTCGAAGGCAGGGCGTCGGTCCGCGCCTGGCTCTACCGGATTGCGACCAACCGCTCCCTCGACGCGCTCCGCGCGACCCGGCGCCGCCCGGAGAACCTGCAGCGGATGACCGAGATGCCCAAGCCCACCCGCCACGGCGAGGCGATCTGGCTGGAGCCCTTCCCCGACGTCCTGCTGGAGGGGGTCCCGGACCAGGCGCCCGGGCCGGAGGCGCGCTACGAGACCAAAGAGGCGATCGAGCTGGGGTTCATCGTCGGCCTTCAGCATCTGTCCCCGCCCCAGCGTGCGGTGCTGGTGCTCCGCGACGTGCTCGGCTACCGCGCGGAGGAGGTCGCCGAGATGCTCGATACCACCGCACATTCGGTCAACAACCTGCTGCGCCGCGCCCGCGCGGCATTCGAAACGCGGCTGCCCGCCGCCGGACGCGAACGGGCGCCACTCCCCGACTCCAAAGGCGAGCGCGACACCGTCGGCCGCTTCGCCGACGCGATCCAGACAGGCGACATCGAGGGCCTGGTCGCCCTGCTGACCGACGATGCCTGGCTCTCGATGCCGCCCGAGCCCTACGAATACCAGGGTCCCGCCGCGATCGGCGCGTTCCTCAGCGACCGCACGATCAGGCGAGGCGCGCCGATGCTGGTGCCCACCCGCGCCAACACCCAGCCGGCATTTGGCGCTTACTTCCCAACCCACGAGACCGAGATCGCCCGACTGTACGGAATGATCGTCCTGACCCTGGAAGGCCCGCAGATCTCCGCGATCACCTGGTTCGGCGGCAACAGCACGTTCCCGCAATTCGGGCTGCCGCGGGTCCTGCGATAGCAAAGGGCATCGTCCCGAAGGCAAGACCCGATGCAGGGAAAAGAGTGGGCCTAACCGGACGGCATTTGAACCAAGAGATCGCGGCGGCGATCAGGCGCCTTGCAGGGCTTTTTGAAGTTAATCCGTGGTTTCCCTGATGCGACCCGCAGGCGCGGGCGCGATCCTCGCCCGATGCGCAAGCAACTGCTTCCCGCCCTCGTCCTGACCGCCCTCGCCACCGCCGCGCTCGCGCTTCCCGCCGCGACCGCCGCAGTCAACGTGCCGAATTGGGTGAAAGGGGCGAAATACACGCAGTACCCGGTGACGATCGACGCGGTCGGCTACCTCGACCACACCTGGACCTGGGACAGCACCAGCAGCTGCTTGCCCGGCTTCGCGAAGACGATCGAAGAGGACCTCACCTTCGAGCTCGGCCGTCCGCGGGCGGCCAAGGTCTCGATCGTCAATGGCGAGGTGGTCCTCTCCCAGATCACCGCCGGCGACGCCACCGTGCAGACGGAGCTCAGCGGCTGGCATACGACCAACTACTGCCCGCCCACCGAGCCGCTGCCGGAACCGCCCGAACCGGTCTGCACGAAGAAGATGAAGAGCAAGCTCGCGATCGGCCTCGTCCCAGTCAGGGAAGAAACGAGTGATGACGACCCGGCCTCGTTGGTGCACCAGACCCAGGTCTTCCTCTACCGCAGCAAGGCGACCCCGCAGACGGACTCCTGTCTCAAGCAGCGCCCCAAGATCGAAGCCGAGTCCGAAGCCTCGAAAGGGTGGCTGACCGACCCCTATGTGGGGATCGTCGCGCCGCTGAAGGCAACCGACGTGCAGTTCCGCAATCTCAAAGTCGGCGAGACGCTGCGGCGCACGGTCGTGATCAGCGGCGGCTGCCGCAAGGCCTCCTTCGACGCCTCGGCCTCGGTCGCTCCCGAGATCCGCAGCTGCGTCGTCAGGGGCAAAGTCGTGCTGATGGTGAAGCGCACGGGTCACGGCTTCGGCTAAGCGTCCAGGCCGGAGTCGCCGGCCGCATCGGTGACAGCACCGGCAGCGCTAGGCTCGGGGCGTTGCACCCCGGCCCCGGTAACTCTCCCCTGCTCGGTCGCGCGACCAGTCTCGCGCGCTTGCGCGAGCTCGCCGACCGGGTGCGCGCGGGGGAGGGAGGAGCGGTTCGGATTGAGGGTACGCCCGGGGTCGGTAAGAGCGCCCTGCTCGAGGCCTGTGCCCCGGCCGACCTGGCCTGTCTGCGTACGACCGGGGTCGAGGGCGAGGTCGGCCTGCCGTTCGCCGGGCTGGAGGAGCTGCTGCACCCGCTGGGCGACGCCGGTTTGCTCGCCGACAGCGAGGGGCGCGACCCGGCCGGGCTGTTGCGGGCCGTCTCCGAGCGGCTCGCCGACGCCGCGCCGGTGCTCGTCCTTGCTGACGACGTCCAGTGGCTAGACCCGTCCTCGCGCGCGGCCGTCGGCTTTCTCGCTCGCCGCGCCCACCGGCTCGGGATCGGCGTCGTCGCGGTCTGGTCGCTGCGCGGGGAGCCGCCGGAGGAGTGGCCCGGGGTCGAGACCCTGCCGCTGGCCGAGCTGGGGCGCGAGGACGCGCTCGCGCTCGCCCGCCAGGGCGGGCTCGCGGACCCGGTCGCCGAGGCGTTGGTCGCCGCCGTCGGTGGCAACCCACTGGCCCTGGTCGAGGCGCCGGCGGAGCTGAGTGCAGCCCAGCGCGCCGGCCGCGCGCTCCTGCCCGATCCGCTGCCGGCGGGGGAGCGGCTGCAGCGCTCCTTCGCCGCCCGCGTCGCCGAGTTGCCGGCGGCGACCCGCGAGGCGCTGCTGCTCGCTGCCGCCGGGGCGCCGGCGGCCCTAGTCGCGGGCGAGCTCGGCGCGGCCGAGGACGCGGGCCTGGTCGAGCTCGGCGGCTCGCGCCGCGGTGTCACCTTTTCGCACCCGCTGGTCCGCGCCTCGATCTACCACGACGCGGCCCCTTCCGCCCGCCGCGCCGCCCACCAGTGGATCGCCGCCGCGGTCGAGGAGCCGGAGCGCTCGTGGCAGCTCGCCCTCGCCGCCCCCGCTCCCGACGAGGACCTCGCCGCTCGGCTCGAGCTGTTCGGTGAGGAGGCGCGACGTCGCGGAGCACCCGGGACCGCTGCCGCGGTCCTCGAGCGGGCGGTTGCGCTCAGCCCGGATCCCGCCGCGGCGATTCGCAGGGCGCTCTCCGCCGCGACCGTCGCTGCCGTTGCGGGCCAGCCGGCCCGGGCGCTCGGGATCCTCGACTCGGTCCTGCCCAGCGCCGGCGACGCGGCGACGCGGGCCGACCTGCAGCTGCTGCGCGGAATGGCGATCCACCAGGGTGGCCGGCCGCGCGCTGCGAACGCGCTGCTCGAGGCGGAGGCGGCAGCAATCGAAGCAGAGGACCCGGTGCGTGCCGCGGCGCTGCTGACCCACGCCTGCATCGCGCTGATCGGGACGGGGCCGATGGAGGGCCTCCAGAAGACTGCCGAGCGGGCACGGGCGCTGGCGCCGGCCGGGGCGGAGACGATCCCGGCGACGATCGCCGCCGAGGTTCTGGTCAACCTCGGCGAGCACGGCCGCGCCCGCCTGCTGCTCGACGAGATCGAACCGGCGCTGACCGGCTGGGACCCGACCGCTCCCGGCCACGAGGTGCTCGCGATCGCCGCACTCTGCCGGCTCTGGCTCGGGGACCACGCCGAGGCCGAGGTGGCGCTCACCAGGCTGGTCGAGGCCAACCGCGCTGCCGGCGCGGTTGCGCCCCTGGCGCTGCCGCTCGCGGTGCTGGCGACCCTCCACCTGCGCCGCGGCGACCTCCGCCTCGCGGCTGCCTGCGCCGAGGAGGCGAACGAGATCGCGGAGACCGGGCTTGGGACGGGCTTCGTCGGCACCCTGGCGCTGGCGGCCGTTGCAATGGTCGCCGCCCACCGGGGCGACGCCGAGTCCTGCGAGCCCGCCGCTGCCCGCATGCTGCGACTGGGCGATGCGCTCGAGCTCCCCTCGACCCTCGCCTGCGCCGAGCAGGCGTTGGGCCTGCTTGAACTCGGCCGGGGTGAAGCCGGCGAGGCCGCCGCCCACTTCCGCTGCGCCCTCGACCATACCCACGCGCACGGGACTCGCGATCCCGCCTTCCTCTTCACCCACGCCGACTTGGTCGAGGCACTGGTCCGCCTCGGCCGGGAGGGCGAAGCGGCTGTCGTGCTGGCCGAGCTGGAAGCCGGGGCCGAGCTGACCGGCGGCGCCTGGGCCAGCGCTGCCGTCCACCGCTGCCGCGCCTTGCTCGGCCCGGCCGACGAGCTTGATGACCACCTGCGGGCCGCGCTCGCCGCCCACGGCGATCCGGCGATGCCGTTCGAGGCCGCCCGCACTCGCCTCGCGATCGGCGAGCGCATGCGTCGCGAGCGCCGCCGGGCCGACGCCCGCGTCCCCCTCGACGCCGCCCACGAGGCCTTCAGAGAGATGGGAGCCCGGTCCTGGGCGACCCGCGCCGCCCGCGAGCTCGAGGCCGCCGGCGCTCCCGCCACCCATAACTCAACCGACCCGCGCGAATGGACCGCCGAGCTGACCGCTCGCGAGCGCGACGTCTGCGAGCTCGTCGCCGCCGGCCAGACCAATCGTGAGGTCGGCGCCGCCCTCTTCCTCTCTCCCCGCACGGTCGAGCACCATCTCCGCTCCTCCTATCGCAAGCTCGGCGTCCGCTCTCGTACCGAGCTCGCTGCCCGCCATCGGGGATGACCGGCCTTCGGTGGTCAAGCTCGATCGCGCCTCGGCTGAGGACCCACTCGATCGAGTGGGCCTAACTGGACGGCATTTGAACCGAGCGGCGCGGAAGCGAATTCGGTTACTCCACTCGGCACTGGACCTCAAGCGTCGTTGCCGTCTTGCGGCAGGACCTCGATGTCGATCGAGCGCACCAGCCCGTCGACCCCTCGTTTGAAGATCCGCTGCGCCGCGGTGGTGCTGTCGAGGTATCCGGCGGTGACGGCGCCATCGCGGAGCATGACGAAGTGCCGCGCGGGGTTGTTCGGGTGTTCGTGGCCGGCGTCGGCAAACGCCTGCCGCACCCGCTCGAAATACCAACGACGGTGGTCGGCGACGACGCGTCGAACGGGGCTTTCCGGGTCCTCGAACTCGGACGCGGCGTTGATGAATGCACAGCCGCGAAACCCCTCTTGCCCGAGCTCGGCAACGACCTCGGCGCCCAGCTCCGCTACGAGGTCCCGCCCCTGCGCGCGTTTGGCAACGGCTGCCGCCCTCTCGACGAGGACGTCATGAATGCCCTCCAGGTAGCTGACGACGAGATCCTGCTTGCTCGGAAAGTGGCGGTAGAAGGTCGCCAGCGTCACGTTGCTTGCGGAAACGATTCGATCCACGCCGACGCTGTTGATCCCCTCGGCGTAGAAGAGATCCGAAGCGGTGGCCAGAAGCCGTTCGCGGGCCTCGGATCGCTTGGACGGGGCTTTCCGGGTGGCTGAGGTCATACCTGCACTATAGCGAGAGAACGTTCGTTCTTGACAAGCTCGCGCTGCCGTGCTTGGCTGGCAACAAGAGAGAACGCTAGTTCTCCTAGCCGAGTTTCGATCTAGAAAGGACTTCAGCATGTCTGCATCCCTTCGCATCAACGAAGCCGCGCCCGGGACTTCGTTTCGGGTCATGCCACGGCGCATCGCCGTAGTGCGGGCGCTCCTCGCCTTGTTATGGGCGGGGGCGGTGGCGCTGGCAGTCGGCGATGACGTCCCGACCACCGACACCGACCTGCCCACCACCGCCGCGCTCTTCCTCGCCTCCTATCCCCTGATCGACGTAATTGCTTCCCTGCTTGGGTCGACGTTCGCGGACGCGCGTGTGCTTCGCATCAACGCCGCGGTCAGCTCGCTCGCGGTCGTCGGGATCTCGATTGCTGCATTCGGCTCGGACGCCGGCGCCACCTTGATCGCCTTCGGCGCCTGGGCCGTGGTCTCCGGCGCGATCCAGCTTGGAATCGCAATCCACCGCCGCCGGGCGGAGGGCCGCCAGCTGCCGATGGTCATCAGCGGCGGGGTGTCGATGATCGCCGGCCTCAGCTTCATCGCTGCATCTGGAGACAGTAAGGCCCACCTCGTCACCCTCGCCGGCTACATGGCAGTGGGGGCGGTCCTCTACCTGCTCTGGGCTCGTCGCAGCCAGGCAGACCCGCAACCGGCTAAGTAGAGATAGCTCCACTCGAGCAGTCGGAGATCCTCGAGCAGGCGACGAGGCTAAGCGGAGAAACCGGGACTGCAGGGATTCCGAAAGTGGAGCTAGGCGGATTCGAACCGCCGACCTCCTGGGTGCGATCCAGGCGCTCTGCCAGCTGAGCTATAGCCCCGTAAATGGCGATTTGCAGGGAAAAAGAAACTACAGAACTGCCGGAACGGAGCGAAGTTTACAGCGGATCGCCTTTGGATTACGGAGGAAGCGTGAGCTCAGGACTTCGGGACGAGGACCTGGCCAAGGGCACCGCTTGCGAAGCGTTGCTCTTGTACGAGGTCCAGCTTCAGGTGCTGGTCGAGGTCGGCGAAGGGGCTGAGGCCGGCGCCGATCGCGACGGGGACCGATGAGAGCTGGTACTCGTCGACGAGTCCGAGCCTGACGACCGATTTGGCGAAGGTCGGGCCCCCGTGGATGAGAATCGTGCCGTCGTCGTCGCGCGCTTTGAGGTCGGCAATCGCCGCATCGGGGTCGCCAAAGACCTCGACCGGGCCCCAGTCCGCGCTCTTCAGAGTGTTGGAGAAGACCGCCTTGGGCTTCTCGTTCATGTAGGTCGCTATCGGGCCCTCCGAGGCCGGCCAGTGCGGGCCCATGATCTCGTAGCTCCGCCGGCCCATCACGTGGGTCCCGGCTTCGTCGAGGGCGCGAAGGTTCCACTCGGCGCTGTCGTCGCCGAAGAACTCGAACATCCAGTCATGCGTCCCGTCGGGGCTCGTCGCGAAGCCGTCGAGGGACAACACCATCTTGAGAACTACTTTTCTGTTTGCCATGTCGATTTAGGACTTAAGCATGCTGCGGATCCCGCCACTCCTGCGCTCCGGCTACGCCGACGGCGCCCGGAGGCGGGGCACGACCTGCTCGCCAAAGCGTCGCATCTGCTCGAGCCCGTCGCCGGCCCGCGGCAATAGGACGACGCTGTCGGCTACCGCCTTCCAGAGGCGTTCGACCGTCTGCTGACAAGACTCCGGAGTTCCGGCCGCCGCCATCGACTGGATCATCTCGTCGCCGAGCGGTCCGGTGCCGTCGCGGCCGATGCCCGCCTGCTCCGCCATGTCGGGAAAGGCGCCACTCTTCATCCAGGCATCGATCTGCGGACGGATCCTGGCAACGGCGTGGGCGTCGTCGTCGTCGATGCTCAGGAACGCGTAGACGACCACCCGTCCCGGGTCGCCGGCCTGTTCGCGCGCCCAGCCGACGGCGTCTGGGCAGGCGAGCTCGACGACGATGATCCCGTCCGCGACTTTGCCCGCAAGAGCGAGTCCCTTTGGCCCGGTGGTCCCGATCAGGATCGGCGGCGGCTCGCTGGGCGGGTGCTCGAGGGCCACGTTGTCGAGGTGAACGTGCTTGCCGCTGGTGCCCAGGGTCTCACCGGCGAGCAGTGCGCGGACCGCGATCACAGTCTCCGAGAGGACGGTCAGCCGGTTCGCCGGGCGGGCACCGATCTGCAGCATCCATTCTTCGACTCCCTGGCCGAAGGCGGGGACGAATCGGCCTGGGTAGGCTCGCGCCAAGACCGCCAGCTCCATCGCTGCGATTGCCGGATTGCGGACGATCGCGGGCAGGAGGCCGAGGCCGATCTCAATCTGTTCGGTGGCCGTCAGCGCCAGAGCGGTGGAGGTCAGCCCGCCGGAGGAGAAACAGTCCTCCACCATCCAGAGCTCGTCGTAGCCGAGCTGCTCGACGGAACGCGCGACCTGCGGCAGGTCGATCGGGTCCCAGCGCGGGTCCCAGCGGAATCCGATCTGGTGGCTTGACATCAACGGGCGAGGAAGCCGCCGATGGTCTTCACCGCTGCCGACGCCGACCGCTTCGCCACGACTCTCGACCGGGTGCTCAGCGACCGCTGGTGACCCGGTGGCCGCGCGGCTACCGCTTCGCGCGGATGACGCGGAAGCTGTAGGCGACGGTGTTGCCAGTTCCGCCGGGACCGGAGGCGCTGACCCGGAAGGTGTGGCGACCGGCGCCGACGCGGTAGCGCTTCGTTGAACTGCAGGCGCCGCTGAGGTTGCCGTCGATGCGGCAGCGGTACGACGTCGCTTCGCCCTGCGCTCCGAAGCGGAAGCTGACCGTCGGCGGCGGGGTGCGGACCCCCAGGCGGATCGTCTTGCGGGGCTGGTGGAGGAGCAGCGTGGTCGGCGGCGGGGGAGGGGATGGCGATGGCGGCGGCGGTGGTTCGGGCAGGCCGGTCGCCCGCGGGTTGGTCGTCGTCAACATCTGGCCGTACTCGCCGGCCGCCACGCAGAGGTTTTCGGTCGGGCAGGAGAGGCCGAACATCGCGTTGGTGTCGCCGCCGATCAGGTATTCGGTGCGCCAGGTCGAGGGGCCGCCGAGCGGGTTGGTCGAGGCATAGACTTCGCCGTTGTTGCTCGAGAGGACGCAGAGGCCGGCGTTCGGGCAGGACGCGGCGAAGATCTGGAATCGCCGGGCGAGCGGGGTGGAGACCCAGGTGGAGGTACCGCCAGTCGGGTTGTTGGCGACCAGGAGATTGCCGGCCTGGCCGACGAGGCAGAGGGTTTCGCTCTGGCAGGTGAGGCCGAGCGACGGGCTTTCGCCGCCGGGCCGGCCGGCGGAGATCCAGGCCGCAGGGCCGCCAGCAGGCGCGGTCGTCGTCCAGACTCCGCCTTCGTAGTCGCCTGCGACACAGAGCGTCCCCGCGCAGGCGAGTGCCCTCAGCGGCTG
>Ga0157379_10005829_pt1 | contig 10591 bp, 10 predicted proteins | sample S25metaG_FD_121802 | JGI IMG/M metagenome (GOLD analysis project Ga0157379, IMG submission 121802) | Switchgrass rhizosphere microbial communities from Kellogg Biological Station, Michigan, USA - S2-5 metaG | ecosystem: Host-associated > Plants > Roots > Rhizosphere > Soil | place: USA... | reverse complement strand
GCAAATCCGTCGATTTTGGGTCGTACGGCGTTAACTATATAAAGGCGCTCGTCGTATTGTAACCCATTGAAAACGCTTTATTTCTTGGCAAAAAAACTTTTCCCGCGCACAAAATTTGCTGCTATATTGTGTTTATGAGCAGACATTCAGCAAAAACCGCCGGGCGGTCCGCCAAAACGACAAGGCGAACCGCAAAAAAAAGCGCGAAAGGTGCCCGCGCTACGGCAACAAAGGTGTCCAAATCGGCGCGTTTGCCGGTTGGTAAGTCCACGCGGCCGGCAAGGGCGGCCACGATGGCTTCCAGCCCGGTGAAAGCCATCAAGATGATGCGCACGCCAAGTCCACCGGTGCAGCCGGTGGCCACGCCCGAATTGCCGGTGCGGTTGCACAAATACCAGGTCGGCGAGACTGTTTACTACACATCGCCGACGTTTGGACGTGCCGCAGCGACCGGCAGCTATACCGTGGTCAAATTGCTGCCGTCGGAAGGTGACGATTATCAGTACCGGATCAAAAGTTCCGGTGAGGCTTTCGAACGCGTCGCCAAGGAAAGCCAGCTTGATCGCCCCTAATCGCGGCCGGTGACGAGCCGTCGCTATTTTGCCTCGGGCTTTTCTTATGCTCTGGACCGCGCAGTGGTGCTGCAGGAGGTCAGGGCATGCCGATTTATATCACGCAGGGGCGCTACACCCGCGACGCGATCAAGGGAATGATCGTCAAGCCGGAGGACCGCGCCGATGCGGTCGCGCGTCTGTTATCTAAAATTGGAGGCCGGTTGTTGGGCCATTATCTCACATTCGGGGACTATGATTTTATGGTGATCGCTGAAGCTCCGAATGACGTTCAGATGGCGGCAGTGCTGCTCGCGGCCGGCAGCGGCGGCGGCGTCACTGATTTGCGCACCACCGTGGCGCTCACGTCGGTGGAAGCGAAGGGGGCGTTTGCCGCTGCGAGCGATCTTGCCCCAGGCTTCAGGTCGGCAGGTGGGACATAACCGCAGCAGAGGAATAAACAAAAGAACACGACGTTATAACAACCTGAACAAACCAAAGTGGAGGACTTATGCGCGCGTTTTTGCGTCTGGCAGCACTCATATTGCCAGTTTTGCTGACTTTGCCGGTTGCAGCACAAAACTACCCAAGCCGCCCCGTTAAATTCATCGTCCCATTCGGTGCAGGCGGCCCCGCTGACGTCTACGCGCGGGTACTCGCTCAGCATCTCTCCGAAGAAACCAAGCAAACCTTCGTGGTTGAGGATCGCCCCGGCGCAGGCTCAATCATCGGTACCGACGCGGTCGCCAAGGCAGCGCCCGACGGCTACACGCTGCTGATCATGTCGAATACGCATACGACCAACGAGTCATTGCTGCCCAACAAGCCGTTTCAGCTGATGCGCGATTTCGTACCGGTAGCGACGATCAACTATTCCGATCTGCTGATGGTCGTTCATCCGTCAGTTCCGGCTAAGACCGTCAAAGAACTCATCGAATTGGCAAAAAAGGAGCCGGGCAAACTCAACTACGCGTCGTCCGGGCCGGGCACGCCTTATCATATGGCCGGGGAGCTGTTTAAGGCGATGACCCAGACGGATATCGTCCATGTGCCGCACAAGGCTTCGGGTGATGCGCGCAATAGCGTGATCTCGGGGACTGTCCAGGTGATGTTCGATGCCGTGACCACAATGTCGGCATTGGCAAAAGGTGGACAGGTCCGTGCGCTTGGCACAACTGGCCTGACGCGCTCGCAGCTCACGCCCGATCTGCCGACGATTGCCGAAACGGTTCCCGGCTACGAGGCGACAATCTGGCTTGGCGTTATGGCGCCAAAGGGCACTCCCAAAGAAATCATCACTTTCCTTAATACGGCCATCAACAAGGTCATCAATTTGCCCGAAGTGAAGGAAGTCTGGCTCCAGCAGGGTGCGATTCCGCTGGTGAAAACCCCGGATGAGTTCGACGCCTATTTGCGTAAGGACATCGAAAAATGGGCCGATGTGGTAAAGGTCTCCGGAGCCAAGATTCAGTAAGCGCATGATCCCGAAAAGCTTGCCTCGGACTTGATCCGCGGTCCGGTTTTCGAACAAGGTCCTGCGCTATCAATCGGTGGGACATGTCGATGGTCGGCAGCGCGTCCGTAAACGGACTGCTTTCAACACCGTTGGTGTTGCCGGCACCCGTGGCCGGCGCGCTGGCGGCGTTGTTTCTGGTGATCGTCCTGTTGGCGGTGCGCCGGGCAACCCACGATGGGGGTGCGCGCCTGCTTCTTCCGTTTTCTGTCATCCTGATCTGCACGCTGGCGGTGATCGGCATCATCGACCGCTTGGCGACGAACGAACACATGGCTGAGCAGCGCGATCTTCGCCTGCGCGATTCGCAACTCAGCGTTAGCGCCCTTGCGCCGGGGTCGCCTCTTGCATGTCTCGATGGCGTTGCCGGCGAGCAGGTCGAAAATGCCTGTGAGCGAGCGGTATTCGCGGACGCGCAAAGCACCGCAAGGGCCGTCGCCTATGTCACCGCGCGCCTGGCTTTGCTTGCCGACGTTTCCACGGTTGCGCAACGTGACGACCGCGACCTGCTGGCGACCTTCGCTAACGCGCGCCGTGCCATTGAACTCGATCGTTACGGGATAGCAGCGCATGTTCTCGCCGTCCGTGATGGCTGCACCACCGAGCGCTGTGCCACTTTCGCCATGTTTCAGGACACAGGCGCGCTCAAGGCTAATTTGAAGGTTCGGGCCTTTGAGACCTATGTCGCTCGCTATGCCTCCGCGTGGGGCAAATCCGAGCCTGGGGCTGACAAGGAGCCGCAGGCCTCCGTCGCACCGCTGCCGCCGGTCGCGAGCGCGGGCGAGCCATCAGCGCCCCATCCGGTCGACAGCCGCTATGATTTTCCCTCCTCCGCATCGATTCCCCCAGTCAGCATCATGAATGCCGAGCCGCCGCCGCCCAAGGAGCAAGCCGGGGGGGCCAGTGCCCAGCCCGGGGAGAAGCCTGCCGGCAACACTCCGGTGCCACCCAAGCGTCCGCAGGCCCAGGCGGCGTCCCCGCCGGCCCGCTAATATCGGGCCGACCGACGCAGGCCCGCATGTTCAAATCCGTCCTGATCGCCAATCGTGGCGAGATTGCCTGCCGCATTGCTCGCACTGCGAGGCAGATGGGCCTTCGAACAATCGCCGTCTTTTCGGAGGCTGATTCGGGCGCGCTGCATGTTCGCCTCTGCGATGAGGCGCACGCGATAGGGCCCTCGGCGGCCGCACAAAGTTATCTCTCGATCGAGAAAATAATTGCAGCGGCCAGTTCTGAGCATGCCGAGTGCATTCACCCGGGCTATGGATTCCTTTCAGAGAACGCGGACTTTGCACAAGCTTGCGTTGACGCGGGCATCGCCTTCGTTGGTCCGCCCGCTCAGGCAATCCGTGCCATGGGTCTGAAAGATCGGGCCAAGGCGCTCATGGAGAAGGCGGGCGTGCCCGTGGTCCCCGGGTATCATGGCGAGAGGCAGGAACCAAAATTCCTCAAGCAGAAAGCCTATGAGATCGGCTATCCGGTGCTGATTAAGGCGGTGGCCGGCGGCGGGGGTAAAGGGATGCGGCGCGTCGACCGTCACGCCGATTTCGATTCCGCCCTGGAGGGCGCCCAACGTGAAGCCACCGCTGCCTTCGGGGATGGCCGTGTGCTGGTTGAAAAGTATGTGACGAATCCCCGCCACATCGAGCTCCAGATTTTCGCTGACAGACATGGCAACGCCATTCACCTCAATGAACGCGACTGTTCATTGCAGCGGCGTCACCAGAAGGTGATCGAGGAGGCGCCGGCCCCCGGCATGACGAATGAATTGCGCACCATGATGGGCGCGGCAGCGGTGGCGGCGGCAAAGGCCGCAGGCTATGTGGGCGCCGGGACTGTCGAATTTGTCGCCGACGGCGCAAAAGGCCTCCAGCCAGGCAAGTTCTGGTTTATGGAGATGAATACGCGCCTTCAGGTCGAACACCCCGTGACCGAAGCAATCACGGGCCTCGATTTGGTGGAATGGCAGTTTCTAATTGCCGCAGGCGAGAAACTGCCCCTGGCGCAGTCTCAGGTAAAGCTCGAGGGCCACGCTGTAGAGGCGCGCCTCTACGCGGAGGATCCGGAACGGGGCTTCCTGCCATCCACGGGCCGGCTGCTCGTGCTGCAATTCCCCACGATGGAAGGCGTCCGGATCGACAGCGGTGTGGAGACGGGCAGCGAAGTGACGCCGTTTTATGATCCAATGATTGCCAAACTCATCGCCCACGACAGGACACGCGGGCAGGCGCTTGATCGCCTGGCCGGTGCGCTCGAGCAGACCATCGTTGTCGGTCCGCGGAATAATGCCGGCTTTCTTGCTGCGCTTTGTCGCGCACCCGGGTTTTGCAAGGGCGATTACGATACGGCTTTTATAGACCACCATCTGGCGGAACTTGGCGCTGAGCCGAAGGAACTCGATCGCGCAGCGGCGGCCCTGGGGGCACAAATACTGTTGGCGCAGGAGAATGAGCGCGTCGCCGCGTCGCAGGCAGGCGAGCCGGACGATATACCGTCGCCTTGGGAGGCGGCCGATGCATTTCAGCTTTCGGGCGAGCGCACGCTGCCTCTGCAGGTCGTTGCGGAAGGCAAGATCGTTACAGCTCAGGTCGCTTACGGCCGCGCTGGACCGACCGTGTCAATCGACAGCCAAATGCCTGCCGGGGACGCGGTGGCCGCCGCCGCTGGCAACTCCGTTTACGTGCTGCGCCATGGGCGACAAACCAAAGTGAGCCTGCGCGATCTGGCGTTCGACGAGGCTGGGGATCAAGACAAAAGCGGTGTTGTACGGGCGCCCATGCATGGCAAGGTGCTCGATATCCTGGTGCAAGAGGGTGCGCGGGTCATCCGCGGCCAGCGTGTTGCCATAATCGAGGCAATGAAGATGGAACACACACTTGTTGCGCCCGTTGACGGGACCGTTGCCGACGTTGCGGTCGGCCGGGGCGCACAGGTGGCTGAAGGTGCAAAGGTACTGCGCGTTGTGCCGGCGGCGAAAGTGAATGAATAAGTTGGAATTATAAATGGCGCTCCATCTCATCAAACTTTGTGTTGGCTGCGACTCTGTCGCCGACCTCGAAGACTGGATTAAGGAAAAGCTGAAGGAGAAAAAGCGCCGCGGACAGAAGGTTGAGCACATTCACACGACTCGCATGGTACCCAAGCGTGCCGACGAACTCACAAACGGCGGGTCGCTTTATTGGGTGATCCGCGGTCAGATCACCTGCCGTGAGCGCATCCTCGATATTCGCCCATTCACGGATAAAGACGGCATTGGCCGCTGCCGAGTCGTCCTCGATGGCAAAGTGGTCCTTGTTGAGCCACGGCCACGCGCGGCATTTCAGGGGTGGCGTTATCTCGAGGTAGAAGAAGCGCCCCGCGACCTCTCGCGCGCCGCACCTGGCGCCGCAAGGATGCCGGAAACCATGCGCCGTGAATTGCGGGAGCTTGGACTGCTTTAGACCCCGATATTGTCAATGAGCCTCGTTTTGCCAAGCCTGGCGGCAACGAGCAGCCGAATCGGCCCCTCTTTGGGCGAGGTGATCGGGGCGAGCGTTAGCGCATGACGCGCTTCGAGGTAATCGAGATTGAAACCGGCAAGGTCGATCTCGATTCGTCCTACATTGAGGACCCGATCAACTTTTTCACCGCTTTTTATGCGGGTGGCGCCGTCCTTGAGGACACGATGCAACATGGGTGCGACCGCGCGCTCACCCGCGGAAAGGTAGACATTACGCGAGGATAGCGCCAGGCCGTCCGGCTCACGCACGGTTGGAACGCCGATCATTTTCACCGGCAGATCGAGATCCTTGGCCATTTGCGTGATGACACGTAATTGCTGGTAGTCCTTTTGGCCGAAGAGGGCGAAATCGGGCAAAACCTGGGTAAAGAGTTTGGCGACCACGGTTGCTACACCGCCGAAGAAATGCGGACGAAATTCGTCTTCCAATCCAGCTTTGGCCGGTCCTTCCGGAGCAAGTCGCGTCGCAAAACCGTCCGGATACATGGTCTCGACCGATGGTGCCCAAACAAGATCGACTTTGGCATCGCGCAAAGCTTTTAGGTCGGTCGCAAAGCTCCTCGGATAACTGGCGAAATCCTCGTGCGGCGCAAATTGCGTCGGATTGACGAAGACTGACACCACCACACGGTTCGCGCGCCGCCCCGCTTCGCGGACCAGCGCCATGTGGCCGCGATGCAAAGCGCCCATAGTAGGCACGAGCGCCACGCGCTCACCTCGCTTTCGGTAGGGTTCCAAGGTGCGCCGAAGCGAGACGACTGTACGGATGACTTTGAGACGGGCTGCCATAATTGAGACCTTGTCCTCGAATTGTCGCAAATCCGGACTAGCAGCTACAAGCGGGGATGAGCATCGCAAACCAATTATGGATTAGGTCCGGTTTAACTTGACTAACGCGTGCCAATATTTTGAGAATTGACGGCCGGAGGGGGCGGCATGTTGATCCAACCGATCCAAGAAACAAGTCAGTCCGCGCATGTCGTTGTGCTCGGCAACGAGAAAGGTGGCTCGGGAAAATCCACGACCGCGCTGCATATTGCGGTCGCGCTCCTGAAGGCCGGGCAACGCGTTGCCACAATTGATCTCGACTCGCGTCAACAGAGTTTCACACACTACATCGACAATCGGCGGGCCTGGGCCGAACGCGCACGCATTACACTGGAATTGCCCACCCACTATTGCATCGGACGCGCCGACGGCAATTCAGTGGAAGCGAACGAGGCGCACGAGTTTTCCAATTTTTCCGTGGCGATCAGTGCGATCGAGCATACCCATGACGTGGTGGTGATCGACACGCCCGGGGCCGACACCTATCTCATGCGGCTCGCTCATTCGATGGCGGATACGCTTGTCACGCCCCTCAATGACAGCTTCCTCGATTTCGACGTGCTGGCCACTCTCGATCAGACCAATTTCAGTGTTACCGGCGAAAGCCATTACGCCGAAATGGTCCGCGAAGCGCGCCGGCAGCGGCGACTGGTCGACGGCCAGCTTACCGACTGGGTCGTGGTTCGCAACCGTCTCTCCAGCCTTTCGTCACGCAACAAGCGCCTGGTAGGCGACGGAATAAATGAACTGTCAAAACGTATGGGCTTCCGCAGCGTTGAAGGCTTTGCCGAACGTGTGGTTTATCGCGAATTCTTCCCGCGTGGGCTCACCGCGCTCGACGCTCTCGACGAGGAGACGCTCGGCACTCGTCCGAACCTCTCGCATGTGACTGCTCGCGAGGAAGTGATCGCGCTGCTCAATGCGCTTCATCTTCCACTTTGTGAAAATGGCAAACGGCGCGCAGCTGCCCGTGCGGAATGGTACTCAGTCATGGATCAGCCTCTGCAGGTTCACGACGTAATTTCCTGAAAACGCGCAAAAGGTGTATTCTATTTTCCCGCGACCCTTTGGTGCGCGAGAATTCGCGCAACGCCGTTGATTCAGTGTAGAATTTTCTTATGAGAAAGGACGGCCGACAAACGCCGGCACCGGTCTCGTCAAAGCCGGAAATCGAGAATTTTATCGATCAGGTGCGCGCGCTTGGGCCGTCGACGGCGCGAGGCGGGCGCGGCCGGCTGATATTCGCGCTTGATGCCACGATGAGTCGGCAGCCGACCTGGGATACAGCCTGCACACTGCAGGCGGAGATGTTCCGGGAAGCGGCGGGTGTCGGCGGGCTTGATATCCAGCTCGTCTACTTCCGTGGCTTGCACGAATGTCGCGCTTCCGGTTGGGTTGCCGGCAGTGATCAGCTTGCCGAGCTGATGTCGCGGATCGATTGCCGTGGTGGCCAGACTCAGATCGGCAAGGTCTTGAGCCATGCGCGTCAGGAATATGTGCGTCGGAAGGTTCAGGCCATGGTGTTTGTCGGCGACGCCATGGAAGAGCCAATCGATAGTCTGTGTCAGGCAGCAGGCGAATTGGGATTGCTTGGCGTTCCTGTCTTTATGTTCCAGGAAGGCGATGACTCTGTGGCTGAGAATGCCTATCGTGAAATCGCGCGGCTATCGCGCGGAGCTTACTGCCGGTTCGATGCCGGCTCCGCCCAACAGCTCGGTGAGCTATTGCGCGCAGTCGCTGCTTATGCCGCAGGCGGCATCAAGGCACTTGCCGAGCTAAAGCGATCACCCGGTGCGCAAAAGTTGCTGGCTCAGCTGAAGTAATCATGCCCGCTCTCATCTTCGGCGTTGTTGTGCTGGTGCTCGTTTTATGGGCGCTCAATGTCATTTCCAAAGCTGATCCGAAAATCGCCGTCCGCGTGACGAAGGTCGGCGGCGGGTTGCTCTCGCTCGGTTTTGCCGTATTTCTGGGGTTGCGCGGCGAGGTCGGAATTGCCATTCCGCTTGGCGCATTTGGGCTGGGGCTGCTCGGCTGGGTGCCTTTCGGTCCTGCCGGCTTTTCTGCGCGCACGCAGAAAAGCTCGGGACAGACGTCGCGTGTGCGCTCGGCCTATTTCGAGATGGAACTCGACCATGACACCGGCGCGATGCGCGGACGAATTCTCGCGGGTCGCTATCAAGGGGCCGAGCTTGAACGTTTCGACGTCAAGACGCTGGCCGCGATGCTGAGCGAAGTTGACGAAGAAAGCGGTGCGCTACTTGTGGCTTATCTTGACCGCCGGGAGCCCGGCTGGAGTGAGCACGCGCAGACGGATACGGCAGCGGGGCGGCGCGCGTCGAGCAGCGGAAAAATGTCTGAACAAGAGGCCTATCAGATCCTTGGCCTGGAGACCGGCGCGAGCGCCGATGAGATCAGCCGCGCGCATCGCACGCTGATGAAGAAACTGCATCCCGACCAGGGGGGGTCGACGTATCTCGCGGCCCGTATCAATGAAGCCAAGGAAATCCTTCTTCGCCGCCATCGCTGAGGTACTCCACAAACTCGACCATCAGCGGCTCCTGAATATTGACGCATCCCTATTGTTTGTTTTGTCAGTTCTTGAGCAGCATGCACGGAATTGCGCTGCGTTTGAGGTGTTTGCAGGCGGCTTCCGCCTGATCCTTCTCTAGCCCCGCAAAGCGGGCGCGAAAGAGCACTTTGTCGCCCTTTTCAGTGCGTTCGGTGAAAGGATCAGCTTTACCGAGCAGGTCCTTGGCCTTGCTTTGCGCTGTTTCCAGACGCTGCTTGGCGTCGCTTTCGTCGGGCAAAGCACCAACCTGAATGAGCCACGCGCCACGCGGTTTGACGACGGGCGCAGGGTTTGCGGTTGGCACAGCCAAGCTGTTTCCAGCGGACGCGACTTTTGCAGTCGGCGTGGCAGCCGCTGTGACCTTTGCGGCCGGCGGCGGAACGGGAACCGGCGCGGGCGCGGCAGCTACGGGCGTTGAAGCCGGCGGTGAGGCGGCGGTAGACGAAGCTGGCAGAGGAGCAGCCGCCACCGTCGGTCCGGCCGGTGGCGGCTCGCTTCTGACGGTGGTGATCGTGGTGATGTTCGCCGCATTGGTGACCGCGGGAGCCGGCGTGAGTTGCCGGTTATCCGAGGGGAGCGGCGACAGGGAAGCCGTATACATAGCGCCGGGATGAACGGCGACGGTTCTCACGGTGACTGGCTTGATCGGGTCAGTGGAGCCTGGCGTCGGCGCATCCGTAGCCGACGGCGCAGGTGCCTGAGCCGCTGACGCAACGCGGACCGGCGCCGAACCCGTGCGATCATCCTCTTTGCTGTCCTTGCTGTCCCTTCGCGCGACCGCCGTTTCCCGACCCTCGATGACCGGCGGGGCGGTCCGTTTGACGGCGGCGATGTTGATGTTGTTGTCGATCAGGCTCCGTACCCGGGCGTCACGCGCATCCGCAGTACGGCCGCCGAATACAACCGCCACAACATAATGGTTGGCCCGGCGGACCGAAGTGACGATGTTGAAACCGGAATCGTGAATGTAGCCAGTCTTGATGCCGTCGAGTCCGTCGACGACGCCGAGCAAATGATTATGGTTTCTAATCGACTTGCCCCGGTATTCGAAAGTCCGGGTCGCGAAATACTGGTAGTAGTTCGGGAATCGATCCTGGATGGCGCGGCCAAGGATGGCCTGATCGCGCGCGGTCGTGATCTGCTGGTCATCCGGTAGACCCGAAGCATTGCGATAGACGGTCTGGCTCATACCCAGCGCCTGCGCCTTTGCGGTCATCATCCTGGCAAAGCCGGCCTCATCGCCGCCGAGTGCTTCGGCCACGATGACAGCCACATCGTTCGCCGACTTTGTAACGATGGCGCGGATCGCCGTTTCGACACGGATCGATTCCCCGGGCTTGAGGCCCAGCTTCGATGGAGCTTGCACGGCTGCGTGGGCGGACACTGGCAGGTCGGTGGTGAGCTTGACCTTGCCTTGCTCGAGCCGCTCGAACAGCAAATAGAGGGTCATAATCTTGGTCAGCGAAGCCGGGTGGCGCGGGCTGTCGGCGTTGGTTGCCTGCATCACTGCGCCTGAATTGGCGTCCACCACAATCGAGGCATAAGACGGCTGGTAGCTTTCACCGGCGCCTGGCTTGGGCCGATGCGAGCGGCGGGCGCTTGCGGCGTCGGCGAACGCAGCGACAGCAACG
>Ga0157379_10005824_pt1 | contig 10595 bp, 8 predicted proteins | sample S25metaG_FD_121802 | JGI IMG/M metagenome (GOLD analysis project Ga0157379, IMG submission 121802) | Switchgrass rhizosphere microbial communities from Kellogg Biological Station, Michigan, USA - S2-5 metaG | ecosystem: Host-associated > Plants > Roots > Rhizosphere > Soil | place: USA: Michigan... | reverse complement strand
TGCGCGATTACGAAGGCCGCTACGGGACGGCGAGCGGATCGTGGACGACCGATGCCTTCATCGACGCGGCCTACAAGAGCTTGAGCCAGCCGGCGCCGGCGTCGCCGCCGATTAAGCCAGCCGCGGCAGGGCGGGGAGGTCGGAGATGACAACGCGGTGCCAGTTTCGTGCGGTGCTGAAGAGCGCCCTGGTCGTGGTCGCGCTGGCGCTGACCACGCTCTCCGCGCAAACGCCGCAAGGCGGTGAACCGCAGCCGGGCGGCTCCCAGGCCGCCGCCCCGATCGACTTGACCGGGTACTGGGTGTCAGTCGTGAACGAAGACTGGCGCTGGCGCATGTTGACGCCCCCTAAAGGCGACTACGCGAGCGTACCGCTCAACGATGAAGGGAGGAAGGTCGCCGATGGCTGGACTCCCGCGATGGACGGCCGCTGCGAGGCGTATGGGGCGGGTGGCCTGATGCGCATGCCGACGCGTGTGCACATCACCTGGCAGAACGAGAGCACGCTGAAGATTGAGACCGATGCCGGCACGCAGACCCGGCTGCTGCATTTCGGCGATGCCCAGCCTCCCGCCGCTCGCTCGCTGCAGGGCTACTCCACGGCTTCGTGGGAGTTTGCGGGCGGTGGCGGGGCGCGCGGCGGCCGCGGGGGCGGGCGAGGCGGTCCGCGATTCGGGGCCCTCAAGGTCGTGACGACGCAGCTGCGTCAGGGCTGGCTCCGAAAAAATGGCGTGCCGTACAGCGAGAATTCGATCGTGACGGAATTCTACGATCGGTTTCGTTCGACCAATGGTGAGGAGTGGTTCTTCGTCACGACCGCGGTGAACGATCCGAAGTTTCTTCAGCAGGAGTTCGTGACCTCTTCGCACTTCAAGAAGGAAGCGGACGGCTCGAAATGGGCGCCGTCGACGTGCAAGACCACATAGACCAGTTTGGGAAGTGAAGCAATTGCCGCAACCGCACTATCCGTCTGGGCCGATGGCCGTGGGGACTCGCAGCGGCATCAGGCCACGAAGCACAAAGTCACGAAGCAGGTTCTGTGCGGAAGAGTCGTTTTCGTGTTTCGTGTTTCGTGTTTTGGTGGTCGAATGCGCCCTTAGACGCCGAGATGTCCGGTCTTGAGGAATGAAGGAGAGACAGATGTTGAACGTTCATCGCGTCAGAACTGCCAGCCTGGTGTTGCTGGTGCTGGCGGTCTCGGGTCGCCCGGCATTCGCGCAGATAGATTTCTCGGGAGTGTGGGCGCCGCTCTTCCATGAAGACCAGCCCGAGCGGATTCCGGGACCGGATATCGGCGATTACGCCGGGCTGCCCATTACCGAGGCCGCGCGCACGCGCGCGCTCGCGTGGGACGCCTCGTTGCTGACCCTGCCCGAGCATCAATGCAAGCCGCATCCATCGACATACGGCTTCCGCGGCGTGGGCAACCTCCGGATGTGGAGCGATCAGGATCCGGCGACGCAGCAGCTCATCAAGATCAATACCCATATCCAGTGGCAGGAGCAGCATCGTGATATCTGGATGGATGGTCGCCCGCATCCGCCCGAATACGCGCCGCACACCTGGCAAGGCTTCTCGACCGGCCGCTGGGAAGGCGACACGCTGGTCGTCTCCACGACCCATCTCAAAGCCGGCTGGATGCGACGCAACGGACTGGCCCTGACCGACCGCGCGACGATGGAGGACCGTTTCTACCGGCATGGCGATCTGCTGACGCATGTCTACATCATTTCTGACCCGGTGTACCTGAGCGAGCCTCTCGTCAAGACCAACGGCTTCCGTCTTGCCCTGAACGGGCGCATTGATCCGTACCCGTGCGAGTCGGTGGTCGAAGTCCCTCGTGCAAAGGGCGAGGTGCCGAACAATCTGCCTGGGACGAACCACGCAGCCGAGGAGTTTGCGGCCAAGCACGGGATTCCGGTGGAGGCCGCATTGGGCGGCGCCGAAACGGCGCTCCCCGAGTTCATCCAGAAGATGAAAACGCTGAAGGTGCCCGCACAGACGCCGGCGGCGGCCCCTCCGGCGCGCTAGCGCCGACTTCCGCCGATGTCCTTCAGCAGAACCGCCACGCTGCGACACCCGTTCGCCGTGCTGGCGACCACGGTGGCGTTGATCGGACTGGCCACGCCGCTGGCCACGCAAGCGACGCCGGCCCGACGTTCCACCGCGATCTCGTCGAAATCAGATCGAGGGATGAGCCGCGCGTTCTGTGCATCCTGCCCTGAGACGGCGGATTTCGCCGTACCAGGCGCTGGCCAGCAGGGCAGCGTCGCAGCGCCGAGAAATCAGCAAACCCCAAACGCTGAGGTGCATGCGCTGCACGTTCAGGGCAACATCTGGATGCTGGTTGGCGGCGGGGGCGGGAACGTCACGGTCCAGGCCGGGGACGATGGGGTGTTGCTGGTGGACACCTCGTTGGCGTCGCTGAGCGACGCGGTGAAGGCAGAGATCAAGAAGATCTCCAGCAAACCACTGAATTACATCATCAACACGCACGTGCATGCGGACCATGTCGGCGGCAATGAGACGCTCGGGAAAGCCAGCACAGATTTCTTGGCGCCGGCCCAGGTGCAGATCCTCGCGCACGAGAGCGTGCTGAATCGGATGAGCGCACCGACCGGCCGTCAGGCGGCGTTCCCGGCCGGGTCGTGGCCGACCGACACCTACTTTACGAAGCAGAAGGAAGTGTTTTTCAACGGCGAGGCGATTATCCTGCTCCATCAACCGGCGGCGCACACCGACGGTGACACGATCGTATTCTTCCGCCGCTCCGACGTCGTCAGCACCGGTGACATTTTTCAGACCACCACGTTCCCGTTCATCGATACAGAGCGTGGCGGGACCGTTACCGGCATCATCGCGGCATTGAACAACGTCCTCGATATCACCGTGCCGCGCGACAAACAGGAAGGCGGCACCTACGTGATTCCCGGCCATGGACGTCTTTGTGACGAACACGATGTGCTGGAATACCGCGACATGCTGACCATCGTCCGCGACCGTGTTCGAGACGGCGTGAAAAAGGGCATGACGCTCGCCCAAGTGAAGGCCACGCAGCCGACACTCGACTACGACGCGAGATGGGGGTCGAACGCCGGTCCGCAAACGACGGATCAGTTTCTCGAGAAGATCTTCAAGGAAATGCAATCGACCAGGCCATGAGATCGTGGCCGGATTCGACGCATGGCGCGGGCGATCCGCGAGGCGACTGAGTCATGCCTGATGCCCTCGACCAACGAGAGGGGCAGGTCAGCAGCATTGACTCGATGAAGCGAGCGTTCATGCAAGTCCGCCGAGGCCGCTCAAGGATATTGATGAACGATGCGGGCAGCGGCCGGCGTGGGTTGTCGGACGTTGGACGAGCCGGGGAGATGGTGCAGGGAGACGCGATGCGCAATAAAACGTTTCGGATGCCCGCGGTGCCGATCGCTTTGACGGCGGCGGTCCTGTCGATGGCGTCCGGTGCCTTGGATCGGGCGGTCGCCGGACAGGCTCAGGGAGCCGCGGCGGCGCAGACGCCAGGAGGCGGCCAGGGCCGTGGCCGCGGACAGGCACCGCCGACTGCGCAAGCGCAGGCGCCGATCGATCTCACCGGCTGGTGGGTCTCGGTCGTCACGGAGGACTGGCGCTGGCGGATGGTGACGCCGCCCAAGGGCGACTACTCGAGCATCCCGATCAGCCCGGAGGGACGCCGCGTTGGGGACTTGTGGGATCCCGCAAAAGACGAGCGCGAAGGCAACGCCTGCAGGTCCTACGGTGCCGCGGCCATCATGCGCGTGCCGGGGCGGGTTCACATCACCTGGCAGGACGACAACACGCTGAAAATCGACACAGATGCGGGCATGCAGACCCGTCTGCTGCACTTCGGCGATGCCCAGCCTCCAACGGGCGAGCAGGGCTGGCAGGGCTATTCGGCAGCGACCTGGGAGATTGCCGGTGCCGCCGCGCGAGGCGGCGGAGGTGGCGGCGGAGCGGCCGCTCCCGCGCCCGCACGAGGCGCCGCACCTCCGGCGCCCCGCTACGGATCGCTCAAGGTGGTGACGACGCACATGAAAGCAGGTTATCTGCGAAAGAACGGCGTCCCATACAGCGAGAACGCCGTCGTCACGGAGTACTTCGATCGACACAACGAATCGAACGGCGATCAGTGGTTCACCGTGACCACGACTGTGGACGACTCCAAGTACCTGCAGCAGCCGTTCATCACGAGCACCGGTTTCAAGAAGGAGGCGGCCGGCGCCAAATGGCGCCCGACCCCATGCGCGGCACAGTGATCCCGCAGATTGCTGTGAAAGCCACCGCGGTCCTCACCAACCTGCCAGACCTGCCCCACCAGCCTGACCTGCCTAACCCGCTGGCTTTGCGTGCCGGCTCATCTGCCAAACAGGTGTTATTCTCCCTTGGCCTTCACGGCCCTTCGCCAACGTCTGGCGTCGCGGGGACGGGCGAGGGCGCGACCACGGGGCCCCCGACGCACGCTTCCTAGTGATTGGAGTCGGGGCGACCGAGAATACCGGGAGTATTTGAGGGAGAAGCAACCAAACCCCCGGGATGCGTCGCCCGTCACATTCGGTCAGACTTTCACCACGGGCTGCGCGCCGGGAAGCGGCGATGTCGGCAACTCCAGGATTCGACCACCATGAATGAGCTGGTAAGCACTGCGACACAGCAAGGCGTCGCCGTAGTTCAAATCGATAACCCGCCGGTCAACGCTCTGACGGCGGGTCTGCCGGAGGCGTTGTTGAACGCCGTCCGACTCGCCGATCAGGACGCTGCCGTGCGTGCCATCGTGGTCATCTGTGCGGGCCGCACGTTCATCGCCGGGGCCGACATCCACGAGCTCGAGCGCGCGGCGTGGGACGAGACGGCGCCGCTGCCCGACCTTCACCCGCTCCTGTCCGCGATCGAGAACTGCTCCAAGCCGGTCGTGATGGCAGTGCACGGCACTGCGCTCGGCGGGGGCGTGGAAGTCGCGATGGCGGGACACTTTCGGATCGCGGTGGCCGACGCGCGGCTGGGTCTGCCGGAGACGAATCTGGGCATCATTCCCGGTGCGGAGGGCACGCAGCGTCTGCCGCGTCTGGTCGGCATCGAAAAGGCCGTGGAGATCATCGTATCGGGCAGGCCAATCGGAGCCACCGACGCGTTGCGCGCGGGCCTGATCGACCGAGTGGTCGACGACAGCGACGAGGGCGGCCTCAGACGGCGCGCCGTGGAATTTGCGCTGGAGATGGCGGAGAGCAAGTCCGCCGTGTCGCGGACGCAGGATCGCCGCGACAAGCTCGGCACGCCAGCGTTGCTCGCAGGGCATGTGGCGGCGGGTCGGGAGCTTGCGCGCAAGACGCGTCGCAATCAGACGGCGCCCCTCGCCGCCATCGACGCGATCGAGGCGGCCGCCACCCTGCCGTTCGAACAGGGCTGCGCGCGCGAGCGCGAGCTCTCGGCGCAGTGCGTGCGATCGGAGCAGTGCAAGGCGCTGATCCACGGATTCTTCGCCGAACGCGCCGTGTCCCGAGTACCGGATGTGCCGAAGGAGATGACCCCCAGCCAGATTGGCTGCGTCGCGATCATCGGCGCCGGGACGATGGGTGGTGGGATTGCCATGGCGTGCGCGAATGCCGGCCTGGAAGTGATCCTGGCCGACGCCACCAGGCCGGCGTTGGACCGGGGCCTCTCGACGATCTCGCGCAACTACGACGCGTCCATCAAGCGGGGACGGCTGACCGCGGAGGCCGCCGAGCAACGCCTGGCGCGCATCCAGGGCCGTGTCGGCTACGAAGGCGTCGAAACCGCCGATCTCGTCATCGAGGCGGTGTTCGAGAGTCTTGCCGTCAAGCAGCAGGTATTCGCCGAGATCGATGCCATCGTGAAGCCCGACGCGGTGATGGCGACCAACACCTCGACGCTGGACATCGATGCGATCGCCGCCGCGACCAGCCGCCCGGCGTCGGTGGTCGGTCTACATTTTTTCAGTCCCGCCAATGTCATGCGACTGGTCGAGATCGTGCGCGGCTCGGCGACTGGGCCGCAGATCATCGCGACCGCCCTGGCGTTGGCCAAGCGACTCGGGAAAGTCGGCGTCGTCGTCGGCAATGGTCCCGGCTTCGTCGGTAATCGCATGATGTTTCCGTACATGTACGAAGCGCAGTTCCTGGTCGAGGACGGCGCGACCCCGGAACAGGTCGATCGCGTGCTCACCGATTGGGGCATGGCCATGGGTATCTTCGCGGTCGACGACCTCGCCGGGCTGGATGTGGCGTGGCGCGTGCGCCAGGAGCTTCGCCAGTTCGAGAACCCCGCACTGAGAAAACCGCTCATGTCGGAGAGGCTCTGTGAGCTGGGGCGATTCGGCCAGAAGACCGGGTCGGGCTGGTACCGCTACGACGGCGGCCGCACACCAATTCCGGATCCGGAGGTGCTGCAGCTGCTCGAGACAGTGAGCCGCGAGGCGGGGATTCAGCGTCGTCCGTTCTCTACCGAAGAAATTCTCGACCGGACCATCTTCGCGTTGATCAATGAAGGAGCGCGCGTGCTCGCGGGCGGATTCGCGCAGCGGGCCGCCGACATCGACGTCATTTACACGAGTGGCTATGGATTCCCCTCGTATCGTGGGGGGCCGATGTTTTTCGCCGACCGCGTCGGCCTCCGCACGGTCTGCGACCGGGTGAACGAGCTTCATCGAGAATACGGCGCACGCTGGGAGCCGGCGCCGCTGCTGACCGAGTTGGCAGCGCGCAGCGCGACATTCCGCGACTACGACGCCGAACGCGAAGCGGCAAGAACGCGGGCGCTGCCTTGAAAACGCCTCATCCGTCTGCATGACCGGGCACTCGATGAGCACGACGCCAGGAAGACGGCTGCGCCCCGTCCGAATCGCACCGGTCGAGACCGTGGTTCGGGTTGAGCCGGATGGGTCGGTCTACATGCAGTCTCCGACGCCGCTCGGTCCGTATCCGACGCGAATCACCGATCGCCTCGAGCATTGGGCGGATCGCGCACCCGATCGCATTTTTCTCGCCGAGCGCGGCAAGAGCAAAGGCGGGGAGCCGCGAGTCGCTGGTGAGTGGCGGACCATTACCTACGGGGAGACGCTGGTCCACGTCCGGAGTCTCGCGCAGGCGTTGCTCGACCGAGGCCTCTCGTCGGAGCAGCCGGTGGCGATTCTCTCCGGCAACAGCATCGACCACGCCCTTCTGGCGCTGGCCTGCATGTATGCCGGCGTGTTGTACTCGCCGATTTCCCCGGCGTACTCGTTGCAGGCGCGCGAGTACGGAGCACTCGGTCACGTCTTCGACCTGTTGCGGCCACGGCTGGTGTTCGCTGCCGACCTTGGCGCGTACGAGCGAGCATTGCGCTCCGTGCTGAGACCCGACATCGAGGTCGTGGCTTCCATGCCAGGCCACCTGACGGCGACCGCATTCACCGATCTCCTCGAGACTGCGGCGACATCCGATGTCGACGCGGCGTGCCAGCGTGTCGGGCCGGATACGATCGCCAAAATCCTGTTCACTTCTGGATCGACTGGACGTCCCAAGGGGGTCATCAACACGCAGCGCATGCTCTGCGCGAATCAGGAGATGATCCGCAGCGTGCTCGCGTGCCTGGACGATGAGCCGCCGGTGTTATGCGATTGGCTGCCCTGGAACCATACCGCCGGCGGCAATCACAACTTCGGCCTGGTGTTGTACAACGGCGGCACGATGTACATCGACGAAGGGCGGCCGACGCCGGACGGGATCGCGGCGACCGTGCGAAACCTGCGCGAGGTTGCCGTCACGGCTCATTTTGGCGTGCCGCGCTCCTATGAGATGCTCATGCCGTACCTGCGGACGGATGCTGCGCTCCGCCGAACATTTTTCAGCCGACTCAGGCTGCTGTTCTATGCCGCCGCCGGATTGAGCCAGCATTTCTTCGACGAGCTTCGTGAGATGGCGCTCGAAGCCTGCGGCGAGGAGATTCTCTGGATGACCGGCTTTGGCGCGACCGAAACTGCGCCGTTCGCGCTGAGCACGGGACGTGACGGCGCCTTCTCGGGCCTCCTGGGATTGCCGGCGCCGGGGCTCGAGCTGAAGTTGGCGCCCGTAGGCTCGAAGATGGAGGCGCGCGGCCGGGGGCCGAGTATCACGCCGGGCTACTGGCGTCAGGACGAACTGACGCGCGCGGCCTTTGATGAAGAGGGCTTCTATCGGCTCGGCGATGCCATGCGGTTCCTCGACCCTGGCGATCCGGGCAAGGGTCTGCTGTTTGATGGACGGCTCGCCGAAGACTTCAAGCTGTCGAGCGGCACCTGGGTCAGCGTCGGTCCGCTGCGCGCGAGGATTCTGGCGGCTGCCGATGGGCTCGCGATCGACGCCGTGATCGCCGCCCCGGATCGCGACAGCACCGGCGCGCTGATTTTCCCCCACGTTCAGGCATGCCGCGAGCTCGCGGGCGATCTCGGGCCGGACGCAGACATGCGGGCGGTCTCGAATCATCCAGCCGTGCGGGAAAGGTTCCAGGGAATTCTCGATCGCCTTGCCCAGGCCAGCACCGGCAGCTCGACGCTGGTCGTCCGGGCCATCCTTCTCGATGAGCCGCCGTCCCTGGACGCCCGTGAAATCACCGACAAAGGCTCGATCAATCAGAAGGCTGTCCTCGAGAACCGATCGGCGCTGGTTGACGAGTTGTACGCGGCGTCGGCGTCGTCCCGCGTCCTCGTCGCAAGCGTTCACGCCGACGAGCTAAAGCGTAAGCGCGAACGAAGATGAGTGGTCGATCCCAGCGAGCGAGAGTATTTGAAGCCTTGGTGAGCTTCGTGATTCTTTGTGGTTCAAGATTGCCGACCGTTCAATCCGAGTGCACCCGAGGTTCTGTTGCGCCTTGGCGTCTGCTCAACCAGGTGATTCAACGATGACCGACCGCGCGCCTCTGAACACAGATCTCCTGGTGGCGTTCGATGTCCACGTCCACCTGGAGCACACCGGAGAGCTGACCGCATCTGACGTGCAGGCACAGAAGTATTTCGGCACCAGCACGACCGGCCGCGATTGGAACGCGCTCGCCGATTACTATCGGTCGCGCAAGATGGGATGCGTCGTGTTCCCGGTCGACGAGAAGCTGACCGGGAGGCCTCGTGTGCCCAACGAGCAGGTGGCCGACTTCGCGGCGCGAAACTCGGACATTGCGATCGCGTTCGCGAGCATCGATCCCACACGCGGGGTCGAGGGGGTCCTGGAGGCGCGGCGACTCGTGGAGGCCGGAGGCATCCGCGGTTTGAAGCTCCATCCACCCTTGCAACAGTTCGCACCCAACGATCGTCTCGCCTACCCGCTGTACGAAGTCTTCAACGAAGCGCGCCTGCCGGTGTTGTTTCACACCGGCCACAGCGGGATTGGCACCGGAATGCCTGGCGGCGGCGGCATCCGTCTCAAGTACGGCAACCCGATGCTCGTCGACGACGTGGCGGTGGACTTCCCGGATATGCCGATCATCCTGGCGCACCCGTCGTTCCCGTGGCAGGACGAAGCGATCTCGGTCTGTCTCCACAAGCCGCAGGTCTACATCGACCTGTCCGGCTGGTCGCCGAAGTACTTCTCGCCGACGCTGGTGCAGTACTCGAATACGCTGCTCAAACACAAGGTGCTGTTCGGGTCAGACTATCCGCTGCTGACGCCCGATCGGTGGCTGGCCGACTTCGAGAAGATCGGCATTCGGGACGAGGTGCGGCCGCTCATTCTCAAGGAGAACGCGATCCGGCTCTTCGGACTCTGACCGTCTGCTTCCGCTGAAGGGCGTGTGAACAAGACGGCACTCAACCAAGAGACCGCAGACCGCGGAGAAGGCGCAGAACTTATTCCACCCACGGAGAAGAACTCCGAGGAATCTCCGCGCTCTCGGCCTTGACACGTCGTGATTTGTTCACGCCGCTGAGGCGGCCGGAGAACTTGTATTCTTGGGTTATCGCGAATCACAAAGGAGACACCAATGAGCCTGCTGCGCCTGATGCCTGTCGTGGTCGCTCTCCTGGCGTGTGCGGCGCCAAGCGGGGCGCAGTGGGTGAACATTCCAGCGGCTGGGGTCCCGGCGCCTCCGAAAGGAAAGGACGGGGCGCTCGATCTCGCCGCGCCCGCGCCGCGCATGCCAGACGGCAAGCCCAACCTGTCCGGCATCTGGGAGCCGCCCGCGCCGCCCAAATACCTTCGCGATCTCGCCGCCGACCTCAAACCAGGCGATGTGTCGATGCTGCCGTGGGCCGAGGCGCTGTACAAAGAGCGGCTGAGTGGCGCCTGGGCCAGAGAGGAGCCGGACGCGAACTGCCTGCCGCAAGGGGTGCCGAAGATCGATGCGGCGCCGGCGCCGTACCGGTTCATCCAGATGCCCGGCATGATCGTCATTATCTACGAGGCCTTCACGCAGTGGCGCCAGATCTTCATGGACGGCCGCGAGTTGCCGAAGGAGCCCAATCCTTCGTGGTTTGGCTACTCGGTCGGCAAGTGGGAAGGGGACACGCTGGTTGTCAGCACCACGGGCTTCAACGGCAAGGTATGGCTCGACCAGGCCGGTCATCCGTCGACCGACGCGCTCCACGTGATCGAGCGTTTCCGCCGCGTCAATTTC
>Ga0157379_10005823_pt1 | contig 10595 bp, 11 predicted proteins | sample S25metaG_FD_121802 | JGI IMG/M metagenome (GOLD analysis project Ga0157379, IMG submission 121802) | Switchgrass rhizosphere microbial communities from Kellogg Biological Station, Michigan, USA - S2-5 metaG | ecosystem: Host-associated > Plants > Roots > Rhizosphere > Soil | place: USA... | reverse complement strand
TTGATCCAACTCCTTCTCGTCACACTAACATTTGTTGCAACCATTCTCTGTCTCGTGGATTCTGCCGGAGTTGGACTTCTTTTATCCCTCTACACATTCCCAGCGGCCGCAATCATATTTGGGTTAGAGGTTGTCATCCTATTTCCGATGATGAATCCGACAAGTTCCACATCGCCAGCTGTTCCGCAGGCCATTGTTGCGGTTAACAAATATGCACGGTTCATTACGACGTTTGTCGGGCGAGCTTTGACGTGGCTCTGCATCGGAATGTTTATTATATTTGCTGCTGGAATACTTCAAGGTAAACGATGGCCCGGCGGGGTGTCAATAGCTGCTTTCGTCATTGGTTGGGTAAGCTGTGTTTACTGGCTTTGTTACTTCAACCGACACTGATAATGGTTTAGGTCATATGGGGCTTTGGGCTGGGACATATCCTGCTGGTCCTAATGTCTCATACCTTTGGATTTTACAGTTGGATCTGGGAAGAGTCAGGGGAGGAGCGTGCTACGCGGTCGTATTGGGATGAGGGAGAGACTGCTAGTGGCGCACATCAGCCCCTCCTTGGAGCCAGTTATCAGAGCATTGGTTCTGGTAATCAAGCCACCAGTGCTGAGCTTCCTGTGTAGACAGAAAAGATGTTGAATGACCAAATACTAAATTATGTATGCAAGTTCCTTCTTGGTTGTACTATGTATTGATATTTTGATAATATACTCGTGTAATCATAATTGATACCTTATTCGTGAAGCATTCCTTTGATGCTGTGATGCAAGGCGTCGACTCAGTGTGGATTTTGGAGGCTATAATTGATTAGTCTACTTTGGCAGAGCCGAGAAGTGGAATGAAGTGATGGAGAGGGTCGAATAAGGCATTGACGCGTTGAGGCAGGATATGGTGCCAGGCTGAGCCTGGCGCTGAATCAGTAGCGCAGCAGCGATAGAAACGTGTTCACTGAAATGCTTCAAAATGACTCTGAAAAGAGATTTAAAGTACCTGTGGTTTGAACGGACTTCACGATAGTGAGGTAGAAGTTGGGCTAATAGACATGGACCTTGAATCGATCAAATTCCGCTGTCAACATCAATATTTGACGAATCCCCCCCAAAAAACGATATGTGTATTACGAGTTGGTGGTGAATGGTCCAAGAAGAAAGTGGTTGGTGGCAGAACTGGTGTTGGAGTGAACAGCGACGAATTAAGGCAGGGGCTAGTGGAATACGATTTATGTTAAATGTAGCAATAGGATTGTGGACCTACCTTTCGTGACGAGCGAGAAGGAACTGTAGTCGTCGTTACTTCCCCACTAATAAAACTCGTCGTAGTGAACACAACCGCCGCCGCCGTCCCACCACCAGTCGTATGACACAAGGATGTGTGATACGCGCAGATTGTTCTGAGATCGTTTGCGGGGTGAGAGAGGAACTGCACATACATCACAGTCAGTAAAAACATTAATTCGGAAGGAAAGTGTGTACGTATGGATTCAGGTTGAGGTGCTTAGGTCAGTGTTGATATTATCGAACTTTCCATTCCTAGGGTAAGACTAAGAGAGCGGGAGCGGTAGTGGGGAAGATTCGAATGGAAATGAATATGCTAGGAGCGTAGAGAATTCGGTGCATGTTAACTACCCAGATTATGACGCATGGAGTAGGATGACTATAAGTGGGATGGGGTGAGTTCGAAAGAAAAATTCTACAGTTCCCTTTTTTGTTTATCGGGGTCCGGGTCAGACCAATTGCCTTTAATGGAAGGATGAGGAGTGACGATTGTAGAAAGAATGGTTGCGAATGCATAGTGAGTGGCTGTGTTGGTGATGCGAATGGAAAGACGGGATGTGGTAAAGAATAGTCGTCCACTGGAGGAGGCATCTTGATGGGGCTTTTATTCATTATATCTCGCGCAAAAAAAGATGACCTGGGTTTTTTCTTCTTCATTTTGTCGCAAAGGCAGGGACAGATAGAAAAGATAACGAACAGCATATCATGTACATACACCATCTCTTTAAAAAAGATATCGTGTGTGAGGGGGCTGATCAAGGCGGAGAATGTCCTAGTAGTAGCTGGTGCTGTGAGGAGAAACGGAACAGAAATGGGAACGAAGACCTACGACTGGGTTTGAGATTGTGAGTACTCGCGGTCTTGAGTATGATGATACATGGCGGGCTCTTTGGTGGCAATTCTGTTGGCGTTGTTGAGGTTGATACTTGTGAGGACTCGCTTAGGAGAGGGAGAGGGCGGAATTGTATCCTGCCGTAACACAAATATACGATCGATAAGCCAGGAGATAGCGATGATGTGGTTGTGCAACGTACTGTAGGCTCGTATGCAAATGTAACTTGTAACGTTCACTGTACCTGCGGATGGAACGACCATGAAGTTTGTTACAGACGTCTTGTGTGGCGGCGTGGTTGTAGAGTCTATAGGAGAGTATATCGCGCGGTCAGCGATGACGATAAACGACAAACCCGGATGAAAATGGCAGGTGGAGGATGGAACGCACTGGATATAAGCAACAAGCTGAGCAGGCCTTGAACGCGTAATGGCGAAGAAGCGGCTATGACGGAGCGCGCCGAGCACGCATAGAGTTGGTATGCCGATGTTCATAGGCAAGCTATACACCCGCACGGCAATTAACACAGCATCCAAACACGAAAAGGAAGCAGAAAACGCACCCTTCGATATAAATATCTGGGAGGTCTTGATGCACACCTAGAACATGGGCCGAGTTGAAAATGCCAATGAGGAGTTATTGCACTCGAGCTGTTTTGGGGCCCTCGATGAAGTCTAGAGGCCACCGATATTGGGGGGGAGAATTGGAAAATGATATGAGTCGATAAGTATACGATAGAGCGAAGTGGATTTGAAAGTATGGGCGTGCCACTGTGCATAACAGTTATGAGTTGACAGTCGAGTAAGGGCCAGTTGAAGGGGCCATTCGTGAATGCTCCGCGTAAACGACACTCGTTGTCACCATAAAAGCATTTGCATCCATAATATTATTGAAGTACAAACAAACAACAAAATAGAATAAAAACAAAAAGAAGTCTCCTGATTGGCTCCGGGTCTGAGTTGGAACATCTTGACACCAGTGCCATTGCTGGTGCTGCAGCAGTGTCTTGTGCCAGTGCGAAGGAGACTCTTTGCTCGCTCTCTCCCCATCCTTCACCACTGACACAATCTATGGACCGCTCTGTTTTGTCCTGGGGCCACAAGGTGTTTCATCGTTGTGACTCTGCAAGATCGCGCGAGCATAAAGTCACCCGGCGGAAGTCTTTCCAGAAGCGTCACTTCCCTGGACTGCGAGGTTAGATATCGTGATTCTTCATACAGAGACAGATACAATTAATAATGTTGCTTTAGATGTTCGCATCGAATGGCTATCGGAAGATCATGTACTTTTACAACGTCAGGCATATGTACACCTAGATATGTTTACAAACAACGCTATGAGCCGTCATCTCCTTGTGAGGGAACCGGGTGGGAGTTGCTGGACATTGAGTGGCATACTACCCATGTAAGTGTTTATAATAAATAGTTGATCCCATGATGAGCCATTCATATCCAGTTATTAGGCCAACAGCATTCCGAACATCAGTGATAATCATATATTCTAGAAACAAGCAAAGTCAACGAGAGGATCTTGTGTGTCTGATTCTCAACCGGGGAAAACTGTTCAATATCGCAAGAGCTACTCCTATCAGTGTTCTTGAAGGTGATTTCATAGGTTTAATCAATTCACTGTTGAATAAATGTACTAAATGTAGACCCAGATCCTCCGAGCTTTCATACGGCTGTTACTACACTGAAAATCAGCTTTTATAAAGAGTCTGCCCGTAAATATTTTTCCGTTGTCTCTACAGCCTCATTAGAAGTCTCAGGTATAGTCTTTTGTATATCTGAGCATTGATTTATATACCAACTTCAATGGACAGAGAATCTACTGGAAAAGTCCTTTAAAGGCCTACTGGATATATTCCAGGATACCAATCTTGATGAATACATTGAGATATTAAAGACTTCTATATGTTTTATATCAGGAGCCTATTTAAGCAGGGGTATTTGGCTACAGATTCTTCAGAAGATAATTCAGGAACCTTTGAATCTAATGCCAATACCAGACATGAATAATCTGATTACAGGGGAAGAAGAGCTCATATATCAAGGAGAAATGATTCCTTCTGCGAATTCTATAAGGTATGTTTAGCTTTTGTAGTGTATCTCATGAGTAATTTAAACAATATCCTAATCAATCCTTTAGTACATTGGATGCCTTAGCATCTTGTCTTGAAGCATGTCTTCAAGAAAGAATTAACCAGCTAAGGTATTCAGGCAACTCAGCTAAGTTAATCACCCATCAAGAAGATATCATCCAAGCAACTTCCAAAGGATATTCAGATATACTATCCAAGCTATATGATCATGCAATCATTCTGAAAAGACATTACAATCAATTAGGCAATAAGGAAGATTTAACAAAGGCTATTGCCCTATTAGAAGTGGTTATACAAGACACTCCTGAAGGGCATCCAGATCTTCCTTTTAGATTGCATAATCTTGCACTTTCTCTGTATGATCAGTTTGGAAGGACAGGAAACCCTGGAGACCTACAGGGATCGATTAGTATTATTGAGGGAATAATTGCAGGCACTTCTAAAGAGGATCCAGAGCTGTTGAAAATATTAGCTGATTTTTCTATGTGTCTTAATGATCAGTATAGAAGGTTGGGAGATCTGAAGGATTTAGCTAGGTCCATCAATCTGCTAGAAGGGATTATACAAGATACCCCCAGAGAACATCCAGATCTGTTAGCCAGATCACATAATCTTGCAGTTTCTGTTTATAATCAATTTCTCGAAGTGGGAAATATAGCAGACCAGCAGAGATCAACGAATCTGATGGAGGGGGTAGCTGCAAACACTCCAAGAGAACATCCAGAGCTTCAAAGCAGATTAACTGATCTTGCTGCCTTTCTTAGAGAAAGGTATCGAAGGTTTGGAGATCTGGATGATTTAAGGAAGTCAATCAATCTGCTAGGAGCAGTTATACAAGATACCCCCAAAGAGCATCCAGATTTGTTACCCAGATCACATGATCTTGCTGTTTCTCTTTATGATCAGTTTCTCAGAGTGGGAGATATAGCAGATGTACAGAGATCAATTAGTCTGATGGAGGAGGTAACCACAAGCACTCCAAAAGACCACCCAGAGCTTCTAAAGAGATTAGTTGATCTTGCTATATTCCTCAGAGGACAATATCAGAGATTTGGAGATCTGAAGGATTTAACCAAATCAATCAATCTGCTAGAAGTAGCTATACAGGATACCCCTAAAGAGCATCCAGCTCTGATACCCAGATCACACATTCTTGCAGGTGCTCTTTATGATCGATTTCTCAGAGTGGGAAATTTAGCAGCTTTACAGAGATCAATTAGTCTGATGGAGTGGGTAATTGAAAATACACCAAAAGGGCACCCAGAGCTTCTAAGGAGATTAGCTGATCTTGCTATCTTTATTAAAGGACAATATTATAGGTTTGGAGATCTGACAGATTTGCTCAAGTCAATTGATATGCTAGAAGTGATGATACACAATACCCCCAAAGAACATCCAGATCTGTTACCCAGATCACATGACCTTGCAGTTTCTATTTATGATCACTTTCTCAGAGTGGGAAATATAGCAGACTTGCAGAAGTCAATTGGTCTAATGAAGGAGGTAACTGTTAACACTCCAATAGAACACCCAGATCTTCCAGAGAGATTAACTAGTCTTGCTGCCTTTCTTGGGGGCCGATATCAGAGGTTTGGAGCTCTGGAAGATTTAACTGAGTCAATCAACCTGCTAGAAACAGTTATACAAGATACCCCCAAAGAGCATCCAGATCTGTTATTCAGATTAAATAACCTTGCCCTTTCTCTTTATCATCAATATCTCAGAGTGGGAAATGTAGCAGACCTGCAGAGATCAATTAGTCTGATGGAGGAGGTAATAGTAGATACTCCAAAAGAGCACAACGATCTTCCAAAGAGATTAGCTGATCTTGCTATCTTTCTTAGAGGACGATATCAAAGGTTTGGAGAGCTGGAAGATATAACCAAGTCAATCAATCTGTTAGAAGTGGTGATACAAGATACCCCTAAAGAGCATCCAGACTTGTTACTCACATCACATTATCTAGCAGTTTCTGTTCATGATCAATTTCTCAGAGTGGGAAATTTAGCAGACCTCCAGCATTCAATCAGTCTGATGGAGGAGGTAACTGAAAACACTCCAAAAGAGCATCCAGATCTTCCCAGGAGATTAGCTGATCTTGCTGTCTTTCTTGGAGAACGATATCGAAGGTTTGGAGACCTGGATGATTTGACTACATCAATCAATCTGCTAGAAGTGGCTATACAAAATACCCCTAAAGAGCATCCAGATCTGTTATTCAGATCACATAATCTTGCAGTTTCTTTTCATGATCAATTTCTCAGAGTGGGAAATCTTGGAGACCTACAGAGATCAATTAGTCTGATAGAGGAGGCAACTGCAAACACTCCAAAAGAACACCCAGAGCATCTAAGGATATTAGCTGATCTTGCTGCCTTTCTTACTGAACAGTATCAAAGGCTTGGTATTCAGGAAGATTTGACTAGGTCTATCAATCTACTAGAAGTGGTGATACAAGAGACCCCCAAAGAGCACCCAGATCTGTTACTCGGATCAAATAATCTTGCTGTTTCTCTTTACCATCAATTTCTCAGAGTGAGAAATATAGCAGACCTGCAGAGATCAATTAGTCTGATGGAGGAACTGATTCCAATAACTCCAACAGTGCTCTCCCACCTTTTATATGGACACATTGATTTAGGTCATTTCCTCATAACACAGTTTCAAATAGGTGGTGATATTAATGATCTGAAAGCTGCACAGAATTCTTTTGCTAAAGTTGCACTGACTCCTTTAGCTTCCCCTTTGGCAAGATTTAACTCTGCCATCCAGTGGGGAGAATCACTGTTCTTTGCCTCAAATGATTCTTTATCTGTCTTAGAACCATACTCCCTTGCACTGGATGTATTCCCTCAGATTCTATCTTTTGGCATTAATCTGAATGACTGACACCATCAATTAAAATCTACTAGTCAAGCAATTCAAGATGCAGTGTATATCTCCCTTTCCTGTAAGAAGATACATTTGGCAGCTCAGTGGCTTGAACAAGGACAGTCTGTTGTATGGGGACAGTTCCTCCAAGTTCGAACTCCTCTAGATGAGTTAAAGGAGAAATATCCACTACTTTCACAGCAGCTTCAAGATGTGTCTTTCAAACTTGAATTTGGAGCTACACGGGGAGGAACATCCTCTGGTAGTATGGTTACGTCTGACCAGAGTATGTTGACACAGTATCACTCACTGGCACTTGAAAGAGAGAAGATCCTATCACAAATTCATGGACTACCTGGTTTTGAGAAATTTATGTTACCCAAAGATCTCACTGAGCTCCTGGATATAGCTAAGCTAAGATATCCTCTGGTGATGTTAAATCTTAGTCAAAAAGGGTGTGATAGCCTGATTTTTTCATTAGCTGAGGTACAGCATCTTCCTCTTCCGGAATTCACATATAAGAAGGCTTGGAGATATTCTCAATATGTCCAAAATATTATGCATGATTCCAATATCAGAGAACAATCCAATAGGGCAGCAAGGCTTCAAAGGTCTGGCCAAAGTGATCCAGATATTATTTTCAAGGAAATACTTGCAGACTTGTGGACAAATATTGTTGAACCCATTATCAAATTTCTAGGACTCACAGTAAGTACTATTGTATGTCTGTTTTCAAGCTTATATTCTAATTGATATTTCAAAGATCTCTGACAAACTGGTGCATATCACCTGGTGCATGAATGGACCTTTGACCTTTCTCCCCATTCATGCAGCAGGTATTTATACAGAGAATGACCTTTCTGGCTCCAGATTATCTGATTATGCTGTTTCCTCGTATATTCCATCTATGGCTACACTCTCACAATGTCAACAACCAAGGGCTTCTGTTGGGGCTAGAGTCCTCAATGTTGCACTTCCTGTGGAAGGGAATTTACCTCACTCCCTAAAGGATATCACAACTATTGAACAAATTGTTGGACATAAGTCTATCAATAAACTCCTTGAAGGGGCTGCAACCAGTGAGAATGTCAAGAGGGGTATGGAGGAATGCAGCTTTGTCCATTTCTCCTGTCATGGACAACAGAATCCCAATGACCCAACACAGAGTGCTCTCCTCCTTGCTAATGACACAAAACTCACACTAGCTGAAATTATCAAGCTTAAACTTCCTCATGCTCGATTTGCCTTCTTAGCTGCATGTCAAACAGCCACAGGAGCCCAGGATCTCCCGGAGGAAGCTATACACCTTGCTGCCGGAATGCTTGTAGCTGGATATCAAGGTGTCGTAGCCACAATGTGGTCGATTCAGGATAGCAATGGTCCGATTGTAACTGAAGAATTTTATAAATTTCTGTGGAAGGATGGAAAGCCGGATGTTACACAGGCTGCATATGCATTGCATTATGCGGTGGAGAAACTGAGGAAAGAGTCACCGTTGTTTTTGCAGTGGGTACCTTTCATTCACATGGGGCTATAATTTTAGGTGAATTGTCATTATTTCTTCAAACCTGTTTGCAACTGAGCTCTCTCTGTAGACCTCCCCTGAGTCTTCCCTTTGTGGGGTTTTCCTTCTTTTGTATTATTTTCCTTTCCTGTAGTTCTTTCTCGTATTAACTTGTATCCCCTCGTGGTTTCTCTTTGAATTATTTTTCCTTCTCTGCCCAACTTCTCTCCTAATATTCATGTGATTGTTTTTCTGTAATTATAGTTGACAACTGAATGTACATATTCATCATCAGTTGAGTTCGCTGCCTGCGTATGCTCACTGCTAGATTCAGCCAGACGCTTATTCCAAAAGTTAGCATGGACGAGAAGGGAAGGGAAAGGGGAGACGCCTTACGATTAAGATTCTGAAGGGTATGAAGAAGTGGCTCGAGCGAGATATCATTCGTTATATCATGTTGTATTGGTATCAACATCCGCGGTGGTGGGGATTGTTGTTGATGCATACTTTGGGTCTATGTCGCCGTCGGTGGCGAAGTTTGCATCTGCGAGGGTGTCTGATAATTGCAGCGTCGTCCGTTTATCCCATTCGTAGTCGTAGCGAACATATCTTGTACATTAGAACCCGAATGCGCGTCTTGAGTACGATGGTACGCGGCAGGTCCTTTGGTAGCGATTCTGTTGGGATTATTGGTGATGCTGAGGTTGATACCTGTGAGGACTTGCTTGGGAGAGGGAGAGGGCGGGGTTGTGTCCTGTCATCACACAAGCACGCAAACACACAATCGATAAGCAAAGAGATGGCAATGATATGGGTACGCAACGTACGGTAGCCTCGTCCGCAAACGTAACCTGCAAACGTCCACTGTACCCGTGGATGGAACGACCGTGAAGCTTGTTACGGACGTCTTGTGAGACAGCGCGGTTGTCGAGTCTATGGGAGAGTATATCACAAGATCAAAGATGACGATGAACGAAGAACTCAGACACAAATAGATGGAAGGGGGGAGATGGGACGCACTGGATATAAGCAACGAGCTAAGCAGGCCTTGAGCGTGTATCGGCAAAAAAGCGACTATGACGGATAACATGAGGCGCGACGAGCACGCGTAGAGTTGGTATGTCGATGTTCATAGGCAACCTGTAAGCAAATTAGCAATGGAAGATGAAGCTTTTGCACAGCGCAAAGCACTCTTCGATATAAAGATCGCCAGCCCGACCTGCGTGCATGAACGGTCCAGGTCCAAGCAAGCTCGGATTCGAATTCGACGATGACGATGATGGCGGGCCGCATGGGTTTTCGCGAGTCTGGGAAGGGGAGAAGCAGGGTTGAAAGCAGACGGATTTAAGATGGGCGAGCGGTCGATTTTATGGACTTGCTGTGGGCAGGGTTGACACGGAGGGATGTGAGATGAGGATAGGAGAGAGACGTACCTTGGAGAAGGTGGGATGGAGGTTGTGATGTGAACGGATGATGTTGATGCATTGCTGGGCCGCATCGACACTATCGAAGAGGACGAAGCCGTACCCTCTATAAGAAACTATGAGACGAGATGGTTATGAAGAAGGGGACAGACATACGATGGGTGATCGGACAATTGACGAATGAATGTGCGACAGCTAATGACGTTCCGAATTGAGATGTAAGTGCGTAGAGTTGTTCGGCTTTGAAATATGGTGGAAGGCCGTTGATGTATATACATTAGTGGTCCTGCGCGTCGGATGGTTAGCACGCGAATAGTGGAGATGGAGGGGACGTACTGAAGAGGATTAGGTGCGTTAGTAGAACATGCAGCCGCGACTACAGCGGGCGATGGGGGTGGTATGTTACATGAACCGGAGGAGGCTGCGGAGATAAGACGCGTCGGGTCAACCACCCAACACGCGACCAAGATGTGGCTACTTACAAGACTGACCTGTGACTGAGATGGCGAAATGCTTGCTGCTTGTTCTACATGGCTGTTGCTGGACGTGCTGGACGTGCTGAGGTCGGTTGGAAGGGGGTCAGATT
>Ga0157379_10005819_pt1 | contig 10599 bp, 8 predicted proteins | sample S25metaG_FD_121802 | JGI IMG/M metagenome (GOLD analysis project Ga0157379, IMG submission 121802) | Switchgrass rhizosphere microbial communities from Kellogg Biological Station, Michigan, USA - S2-5 metaG | ecosystem: Host-associated > Plants > Roots > Rhizosphere > Soil | place: USA: Michigan... | reverse complement strand
CGAGGTATTCGATGTGCTCATCATTCGCAAAGCGGTGGCGACAGGCGTCGATGCATCGCTCCGAGAGATCCACAAGAATGAGACGACGGCTGAGGTGACGCAGGTACTGCGTCCACCGGCCGAATCCCGGACCAATCTCCAGAATCGTGTCGGTCGGAAGAAACCGCCGGATCCTGGGAAACACTGTGCGATGCCAGAGGACGTCGGTTCCCTCGGGAGAGTGCCCGGGCGACCACTCATCCCCGCTCTGTGCCCACTTGTGGTGCTGCCAACGATCTTGATTCTCGAGAACGGTAGGCACGTAGCGACATAAGCAAAACCTAAGCCTCGGCAGGTGCCGGTTCCGTCGACAGATCAGCGACGCTCCTCGCGTTTCGCCGCTGACCAGAACGACGCGCGACGCCGTCACGTCGCGGCGTGGTCCATGATCCAGATGGCCCACTGCCCATCCCGTCGACTATGAAACGCGACGCGGTGCCCGTCAGGCGACCACGCGAACTCTTCCGCGGTCGGATCGGCCAGCACGCAGCGCATCGAACCATCGCGCAGATCGAGCAGATACGCACCGGTCTGTGCGACCTGGAAGATCACGTGCTCGCCGTCAGGCGACACGGCCGCGGTGCGAACCAACCGCCCCGCCACCGGAGACGCGTACTGAACCATCGTGTCATGGTCGAGGTCGCGCAGAATGAGCCGATCCTCGTGCGTGTACGCGATCCGCTTTCCCCCTGGAAACCACGACCCGCTCCACGTCTGTCCGAAACGAAATGCCGTCAGTCGACGCATCTCTCCCGATTGCAGGTTCAGCAGCCAGAGATTCCACACGGCCGGGTGCTGAGGTTCATCGCGGACGAAGGCCAGTGTCTCGCCGTCGGGCGACCAGGTCGGCACCGCCGCATACCCGGGCCCGCTGACGCGGTGCACGTCGGTGCCATTGCGGTTGGCGACATAGACTCCGCGCACCCCGTCGCGATCGGAATCGAAGGCGACCCGCGTGCCGTCCGGCGACGGTTGCACGTGATAGTTCTTCGCGCCATCGTCGACAATCGTCATGACGCGGAGGTCGTCGCCGTCGATCGCGGCCGCCTCGAGTGCTGAGCGCGGGCCGGAGGATCCGCCGGCGTGAAAAAACAAGGCACTACCGTCCGAGGCGAACGACGGCGAGAACACCGGACCTGCGCCCGCATCGACCGCGCGCACCATCGGCCGGGCCGCCTCCTCCGTCGCTCTCTTCCGCGCCTTTACGAGCGACGGTGTCGCGCCCGGCGCGGCGGCGATCGCGGACCAGCTCACAGATGGCAGCGGTGGGCGTGCCAGGGATGACGTGTCCAGGTGGGGACCCATCACGTAGCCGACGCCGAATGCGACGCAGGCCGCCACAGCGCCGCTGAGCACCCAGGTTCCTGTGGCGGGAGCGATGGGCACGACACCCGCATCGCCGCTCGGACGGTCACCTTCGACGGATGAGGGCACGGCGCGGTGACGCTCGCCGTCCGTCCCCACTGGCTCGGCCTCTCCCGACGTCTTCGCAATCGTTCGAGCGGCGAGACGGAGCAATACGATCGAACGCGGCTCGTGTTCGTAGCGGGCGAGCGTCGCGGCCAGCGCATCGATCGAATCGAACGGCGGCGCGTCGACTTCCAGCAACGCCCTGGCGATCGCGTATCGCAATGAGCCAGGCACGCGCGTCCCGGTGCATTGCGCCAGCAAGGCGTCGAGTAGCCTGGCCGCCTCCGACACGGCGGGCGTCGCGCAACTGGACCGGCACTCGATCGAGCCGAGATCGCTCAAATAGATATTGTCCAGCGAAGGCGGACCAAATGGAGGCGTGAGGGCGGCGCCGTCATCCTGCAACGAGATCAGCTGCTGAACGATCGCCACCGCCTCCTGAAACGTCACCGGTACCCCGCCGTCGACGATCGCACGAAGCGACCATGCTCTAGACATCCTGGAGAGGGTGTGCGAGTCGGGGGCCAATATCACAGTCAGTTTCGCGCCAGAATTGCAGTCGAGGTGTCCTCTAACGGTCGGACCAAATTCCCGGAGAAGGGTCGGGCGAGCAGTTTGTTTGTGCCTCAGCCTTCGCCGCGGTTCCGCTTGAGGGCGGCAATGCGCCTCAAATTGAACCGGAGGCGGCGAACGCTGCGCCGCAGGTCGGCGAACGTTTCACGCCACGCACTATGCAGGTCATCAAGAGTTTTCAAATGGCGACAAGACTCTTCAGCGGCGTCCAGCTTCTCCTTCAACGCGGGTGAAGGGTGACGGATCAAATTGACATGCTCTGCCAGCGCGTTGACGACATCTTTCAGCCTGTCCGTATCAGCTTGAAGGCCGGTCTGAAACGCGCGGGCCGCCAATGCGTGACGGAGCACGACGGTTGGAAGCTTTTCCCGCTTCACGCATCCTTTGTCAGCGGGTCCGCAAGCCACGAGACGACTAACGACCGCTCGCCGCGTCGCCGACGAAATACGACTGGGCAGTCAGGCTGAATGGAAGGCGCATCATCCCCGCTACGTGATCTCGCATCACTTCGCCATGACGTCAGCAAATTATGATCCATTTATCTTTCAGTTTTTCGATCGGCGTGAGCGCGTCACGGGAGTCGCCGTGCGTGCGGAGGGATCTGGTCGGCGATACGAGACGGAACGCCAGGCGCTTTGGACCTTGCGCTCCGTCACGTGCCTATCGTGCCCGCTCGGAAAATGGCGGCTACTCGTCTCGCGTGCCGGCCAGGCGCGGCGTCTTCGTCGCCCCGGTCCGCACCTGTCCCATGAGCTCGCGGGCGATCTGCGTCAGCAGGTTGTCGGCGCCTTCTTCCTCGGCCAGCGATCGCGCGAGGAGCTCGGCGACGTCGGGCCTTCCGATCTGCCCCGCGAGCGCACGCGACGTGCCGTAGGAGGCGATCTCGTAGTGCTCGACCTTCTGGGCCGCAGCGATCACCGCCAGGTCGGCGGCGACATCGTCCTTGTCGGCGCCTTCGGCGACGACCTCGTTGCCTTCCTCGAGGAGGCCCGCCATGCCCTTGCAGGGTTTCGGCTTCGCCGCCACGCCGAGCAATTCGAAGATCTCCTTCAGGCGATCCACCTGGCCGCGTGTTTCGTCGAGATGTTTTTCGAACGCCAGGCGCAGCAGGTCGGAGTTGACCGCCCTGGCCATCTTCGGCAACGCCTTCACCAGCTGTCCTTCGGCGTGCAGCAAATCGCGAAGTGATTCGACGAGCACGTCCTGGATGAGCGCCGGCGCCGCCGCCGTGCTCGTGCTGCGATCGTCGATCGTTTCGGTGTCTGCGATCCCGTCGCGCAGGTCCTGCAGCGCCGGCGCATCGACGAACGTCCATCGATCGCCCTGATTCCAGGGCCCGCGCGCGTCGATCTCTCCGTCGTCGCCGGCGCCGCTCGAGTCGTTGAAGAACTGGTCGACGAGGATGGGTGTCGGCGGAATCTTGCCGATCGAGAACTGTGGCTTGCCGAGGCTGTCGAGCGCCGCGGTGAACGCCTTCATGTGCGTGATCTCGCGGGTCATCAGGAACTGGAGGGCGTCTTTCGTGCCGGCGTCGTCCGTGAAGTTGATCAGGCGCTCGTAGACGATTTTGGCCCTCCCCTCTGCGGCGATGTTGCTGCGCAGATCGACGTCGAGCTCGCCCGTGATCTTCAGGTAGTCAGCGGTCCAGGCATTGCCCATGGAGTTGCAGAGGCTCACGCCTCCGCCGCCGGCGATGGCGATCAGCGGATCGGCTTCGGCGGCATCGCGGTTGAACTTCATCGGCTTGAGATGCAGACGTGCGAGCGCACCGACGATCTCGAGATGGCTCAACTCTTCGGTGCCGATATCCATGAGCAGGTCCTTGCGCTCGAGGTCATCGCAATTCAGGCCCTGAATCGAGTACTGCATCGCCGCGGCGAGTTCACCGTTGGCCCCGCCGAATTGCTCGAGCAGCATGTTGCCGAACGCCGGATCGGGTGCGTCAACGCGCACCGTATACATCAGTTTTTTCACGTGGTGGTACATGAGGTCCTCTGTGATTGTGGAATTTTGGACAAGAGAAAAAGCGTGGAAGGAGAAGAGGAGCGCTCGGCGCTCCCCTTTCGTCTAGATCCGTTTGGCGTCGCGATTGGAAGGCGCAGCACCGACGGCCTCTTCGCCAGCCGATGCGATGTCGGTGGCTCCGGTTCGCTCGAGAATCGCCTTCGCGCGGTCGATCTCGTCGGCGGTATCGCAGTGGGCGGACAGCAGCACGCCGCCTTCCTTGATTCGTCCCTCGTACCGCTTCGCCTCGTATTCGGGAATCCCCATGCCGACCAGCGCGCCGACGATGCCGCCGACCGCTCCTCCGACACCGAGGCCCGCCAGGGCGCCCATGATGGGCCCCGCGGCGATCAGCGGTCCGATGCCCGGAATCGCGAGCGCACCAATGCCGGCGAGCAGACCGAGCGTTCCGCCAATCGCACCACCTGCCGCGACACCCGTCGTCGTGCCTTCAGGGGCTTTCGTATTCTTCTCATGCGCGAAATCCTTCGACCCCTGGTTGTCCGCCATCAGGACTGAGACGTCCGCATTCGTGAAGCCGCTGTCGACGAGTGCATCGACCGCGACCTCGGCCTGCGTCACGTTCGAATAGATGCCGAACACCGATGTTTTCTTGTCTGCCATGTATCTCTCCTTGAGCAATGTCGCACTCCCCTTCAGCGCCCGCATGCCGACAATGGGCAGTGTGTGACCACTTGCGAGTGGATTTGCTGAACGAGCGACGAAGCTGCAAGAACGTGCCCGCCCATGGTCGGTGCTGACGGGCTCGACGACACGCGCTCAAGAGCTCTGTGAACGGATGGAGGTCGTCAGGACGTTCGCAGAAGGCTTTGATCGCCGCGGTAACAGGGACCCCGCTGAGCATGCATCGGCTTTTTGATGAGTGATGGAAATCAGCCGGCGCCCCGAAAACCGTTTCGCTACGGTGCGCTGGCAACGCTGTGCAGTTCGAGACAGCGTCTTGGCGCCGTTTGGGAGATCGTGGTGCTGGTGGGTCCGAGCTCGACGCCGGCAAGTTCAGGTGACGACGCCCGAGCCTTACCGCGGTACGGATTTCGAAAGGACGGCAATGTGAACACCGCCACAATCACGAACAATCAGACAACAGTGCCCAGCCTGGCGGTCTCGTTGGCAGCGCCGGCGGACACGCTCACGCGGCCGCGCAACGGTCCAATCGCCGCGCCACAACCCGCGTTCCGTAGGATGACCGGGCTTCTCGAGGATGCCGGATTGTTGATGGTCGTCGTGTTCCTGGTGCCTGTAGCCATTCTTCTCGTTGGAGCGCCGCTCGCATTGGGCATCCGGGCGATCATCGCGATCGCTCACTTACTTTTCTGGCGCTGACACGTTGGCGCGAACGGCGAGAGGGCTTACGCGGCAGCCCTTTGGGGGAGCCGCAGCCTTCGTCTCAGAGGTTTCGTCTCAGAGGTTTCGTCTCAGAGGTTTCGTCTCAGAGGTTTCACGTGCGCAAGAGAGCCAGTCGCAAAGGGGGGGAGATATGGAACCAACGGAGATTCAAGCGAGGGCGACGATCGCCGCCGCTCTGATCGTGAGCCACGCCGTGGAAGTACCGGCGATCCCGACAAGCGGCGATTGGTCGCAGGATTCGGCGGCCATTCGGCTGCGGGACCTGACCGACTATGTCTACCAGATGATTACGAGTCCGAGAAACCGGTGATTCCGTCTCTTCGGCGCACGATCGGCGTGTGCAATGGAGCACAGAGGGATCGGCGCTGAACGTCCTCGCCGATCTTGCGGCTGTCTGCCGGGCGCCTACGCGAGTACTGCGAAACTGGCGAGGGCAGCGTCCTCGCTGTCGTAGCAGTCGAACACCGTCGCCAGTTTGGTGATCACGAGCAGGTCGCGCAGACGACTGGTCAGGTGCAGCAGCTTGAGCGCGCCGCCCTGTCGAGTCACGGTGGCGTACGCCTGCACGAGTTCACCGAGACCGCAGCTGTCCATATACGGCACCGCGGCCAGGTTGACGATGAACTGTTGTTGTCCTTGCTGCAGGAGGCTGCGTACCTTGTCGCGCAGCCCTTCCGCGCTCGAGCCGAGCGTCAGCTGGCCGTTCAAATCCAGCAGCGTGATCGCGCCCACCGTCCGCTCGGATATGGTCATGAAACCCTCTTGAATGGACATTGCGTCATCGCAGTTCGCAGGCGGCCGAAAAACAGCGAGAAATCGAACCGCGCCGGAACGATAGCCGAACCGCGGCTTTCTGGCTGTGCGATATTGCACACCAGGCACGGAGGCGGGCGGACATCCTGGGCGAGACGGCGGACGCTAAGGCTTGTGCGCGCCCGCGTAGTCGATCGACGGCAGCGGCTGCGTTTGCACTCCGCTTCTTCCAAGGCGTTGCATTTTTCCCCGGACTGTGCCGTCGGCGCCGACGGTGCCGGTGACCGCGTAGAATCCGCCGCCAGGCCCGAGCGTCCTCAGCAGCGTGTTGAACTGGAACGAATCGCCATGCCATTCCAGCTTCGCCACCGGCTGCGGCAGGATCATGCCCATGGTCTGCGTGTAGAGTGCGCCCTCGCCCGTGCGCGGCACGTGCAGCACGGCGGGCATCGGGTCCTTCCCGAAAGGCAGATCGATCAGGAACGATGAATCCGACGGAAGAGTTGCGACGAGCGCTTCCATCCTCGCGCGATCGGTCGCCGGGGTCGGGCCGACGCCTGCGACTGACGTGAACTCGAACATCCCGAACATCATCTCCGACGATGATCCTTCGCCGAAGGTGACCGCCTTGGTCGGATCCGGATTGTGCTTGTTCGCGGCCGAGTTGTCGTAGTGCGCCACCAGGTCGACGCGCGTGCCGCGCGGCAGCGACACGGATTGCTTCGGGTAGTAGAACAGCTGCCAGTTGAAGTCGTAGGCAGGCACGTTCAGCAGCGTCTCCTGACGGCCATCGGGATACGTCGCGGTCATCTTCATGTCCTTGCCGCGCAGGTGCATGTGCGGGAAGAACGAAACGACGTTGATGTCCTCGTCGACCATGTAGACGGCTCGCATTTCGAAGTTGGGTTCGTTGGGCGGAATCGAAAACGTGACGTTGCCTGCGAGCGCAGTCGCGACTTCCTTCCGCATCTCGCCCTTGCCGAAGTAGAGCCCGACGCGGGTGCGATCGACCTGCGGTGTGCCGTTCGGGTGATAGTGCAGGTTGGTGCGCAGCATCTGCCCCTTGCGCACCCAGCGTCCCATGCCTTCGGGATAGACCGTCGCCGGCGTACCGACGGCCCAGACCGCCAGCACGTTGAAGAGACCGCCCGAGGCCACCGGTGTGCCGCCGCGCATGGCGCTCATCGCCCCGGCGACATCGGCGGAGAAGATCACCGAGTGATGCGTCACCAGGCGATTGCTCGGACGGATCTCGACGGCGCGAATCCACCGATCTTCGGTGAGCGGCAGCGTCAGGCTCGGCGTCGGGAAATAGTCCTCTCCGCTCGCGGGAATCTGCACCTCCGGCAGCTCGACGATCAGGTCGGGCTCGCCCAGCTGCCAGCCCTCCGTGAAGGTCGGCGCCTTCGGCATGTCTTTCGGCTCGCCCATCGGCGCGCCGGCATCGACCCACCCGACGATGGTCGCGATCTCGCGATCGCTCAAGCGCGCATCGTTGGCGAACGACCCCACGGCCGGATCGGCAAACCAGGGCGGCATCTGCCGCTTCACGACTCTTTCTTTGATGGCACGCGCCCACGGCCGCGCGTCTTCAAACGTCAGCAACGCCATCGGCGCGACCTCGCCGGCGCGGTGGCAGCTGACGCATCGGGCGTGCAGGATCGGTGCAACGTCGCGGGTGAAGGTCACGCCGGCGGCGCCAAGCGGCTGGTACACAAACGCCGCTGAGGCCGCGCACAGGACGACGACAAACAGACGTCGCATCGGAAACCTCCGAGGCAGCACCGAATTGAAGGGGTACGAAACGATAGCACGCTTCGCACGGCTCGAACCTTGAGGGATCCGGGACATCCGAACCGCTGTGCTGTTTTTCGTCGAGTAAACGCGCTAGGCTGACCTTCGACGACCCAGGACCGCGAACATGTGGATTCTGATCGCCGTCGGCATCGTCGTTCTTGCTCACACGGCGCCGGCGCCGTTCCTGATGGATGCGTTTGCCGGCAGGCGCTCGGTCTGGCATATGCCGAAGAGCCATCCGCCGACGATCTACTTCACCTACGATGACGGCCCGAACCCGACGACCACACCGAGCCTGCTGGACGTCCTGACGCGCGAACGCGTCCAGGCCACGTTCTTTCTGATCGACCGTCACATCGACGATCGGACGGCGCCGCTCGTGGCCCGCATGTTTGCCGATGGCCACGCCGTCGCGCTTCATTCGCACACGCGAGCCTACATGATGATGTCGCCGGAGAACTTCGCGCGCACGCTGACCGCCGCGGCCGATCACATCGAACAGGCGACCGGCTATCGCCCCTGCCGCGCTTTTCGTCCGCACGCCGGCTGGCGTTCGCCCTCGATGTACGCGGGCCTGAAGAAGATCGATCACCGGCTGATTGGATGGAGCTGGATGCTGTGGGACTGGAACTGGTTCCGTCAGCGAACGTCCGAGTCGGTCGTCGCCCGCGTGCTCGGCCGGGCGAACGCCGGCGACATCGTCGTGATGCACGACGGCGATGAGTCCGCGCCGCTCGCGGATCAACGTTACACGGTTGAGGCCACGGCCCGCCTCATTCCCGCATTGCGCGCGAAGGGGTTCGCGTTCGGAACAATCTGCAACTAGAGAGTAGCCGTCATAGCCTTCAAGGCTGACGCGGAAAGGTGAACTCTCCGCTCGGATCCCGCTGCCGCATGGCGAGCACTTTTCCGTTCTCGACCGTGAAGGAGATGACCTGGTCGGGGAATTCCTTGACGCGGAACTGGTGCGCCCGCCAGGGCTGGAGGTCGACACCGCCGGCACCTCGAATCGACAGGCCTTTTCCGGGCAGGAACGTCACTTCGACCTTTCCACCCGACGGCGACAAGTAGCTTCCCGCGTACATCTTCAGCGTCGCGTCGGTCATTAACGCTGCCGGAACGCGGCGTGTGAACATCACCGCGGCCTCGTCCAGCGAAATGTCCGCGCTCTCGACCTCGCCCATCGGATTCGTCCGGAAATTGAGCGAGAACTTGCCGTCCTGTTCGTCGTCGGGCGTGTCGAAGCGATCGTAGTGGAAGTGGTTCAGCGGCATCTTGATGCCGTGGAACTCGAAGCCCAGTCCCGCATCGCCACGCGCGACGGTGACGACGCCGTAGGCGGGATGTTCGAATTCGCCGACGTAGTCGTCGAGGGAGTGCGACGGCTTCGTGCCGGCCACCTGTCCCACGTTGGCGACTGCACGAGCCTGCGTTCCGGCCGCCTTGTTCTTGAGCCGGATTCCGTTGAGCCGCTCGGACCAGGGCGTGAGCGGCATCCCGAGGAGGCGCTCGTAAATGTCGTACGTGAGCCCGTTGTAGAAGGACGCCACGTGATCGCCGATGACGAGCACGATCACGCCGATGGAATCGTTGGGCATGATCGAGACCTGCGAGTGAAATCCAGGAAGGTCTCCGCCGTGGAGGGCCAGCAGATGCCCCCGGTACGACGAAATCCAGCGCCCCATACCGTAGTACTGATTCAGGTTCTCTCCCCACCCGCGGCTTTCGAGCGCGGCGTTCGGCATCGCGAGCGACGGCGACATCGTTTCCCGGATCGCCGCACCGGGGATCACCTGCTTTCCGTCGACGGTGCCGTTGTTGAGCAATGCGATGACCCATCGCGACAGGTCCTGCACGCTGGAATTGATCGCGCCGGCCGGCGCGATGGCGACCTCCGCCGTGTAGTACGGCTGCCGGTAGAGTTCCGTGCTGTCGCGGCGCTCGGAGAACGGCACCGCCGGCTCCGGTCCCTTGATGTTGTCCTCGATCGTCAGGGTGGAGCGCGACATCCCGAGTGGATCGAAGATCCGGCGTTTGACGAACTGCTCCCAGGTCTGCCCGCTCAACTCCTCGACGACCTGGCCCGCGGCCGTGTACATCAAGTTGTTGTAAAGGAACGTCGTCCGAATCGGAGCGGCCGGTTCGAGGTAGCGCAGGCGATCCCAGAGTTCGCGCCGCGTGAACGTGGACTTGTACCAAATGCTGTCGTGCCTGGTGATGCCCGTCCTGTGCGACAACATGTCGCGGATCGTGACCGAGCGGTCGAGCTCGTCGTTGTAGAACCGGATGCCAGGAACGAACCGCTTGATCGGCTCGTCATAGCGGAGTTTGCCGTCTTCGACGAGCAGGCCCAGGGCAACGGCCGTGAAGAGCTTCGAGTTGGAGGCGATCGGTTGCGTCGTCGTCGGGGTGTACGGGAGCTTGTTTCCGTAGTCGCGGAAGCCGTACCCCTTGGCGAACACGAGCTTGTCCTTCACGACGATCCCGACTCCGATGCCGGGCGCGTTCCAGTCCTTCATCACCTGCGCCATGTAGTCGTCGAAGCCTCTGAGTCTGGCGTCGACATCGATCTGTGGCTGGGCGACCTGTGGCTGGGCGAGAACGTTCGCGGTCAGTGCACCGGCGGCAGCAAGGACGAATGCGGCAGTAAGGCGG
>Ga0157379_10005817_pt1 | contig 10602 bp, 11 predicted proteins | sample S25metaG_FD_121802 | JGI IMG/M metagenome (GOLD analysis project Ga0157379, IMG submission 121802) | Switchgrass rhizosphere microbial communities from Kellogg Biological Station, Michigan, USA - S2-5 metaG | ecosystem: Host-associated > Plants > Roots > Rhizosphere > Soil | place: USA... | reverse complement strand
CTGCGTCTTTGATCTCTTTGTCCGAGAGCGGCATCACTTCACAGAACGTGAGCGTGAAATCGAACGGTGTATGGGCGATGGAACAGAAGTTGGCATAGGTCCGCGGCGCACCGGGATCATCGCCTGGCACGATCGTGAAGTTGATTTGTTTGGGCTGGTCAGACATGCCCACAGTCTACCAGCCCCGCGTGAAGTAAGGCGGCGGCGCACCCAAGAGTTCCAGCAGCTGGATGAAAGCCGGACGAGGAATGCTGACCCTGAGAACGCAGAAAATCCTGGAGGCAGATGGCTCTGCAGACTCCGCGGTGTCTGCGTCCGCCGTTCTTTCGGCGTCCTGCTAATACTTCCGCATGACCCCCACGACGACGCCCTGCACCTGCACTTGATCCGGTTCCACAAAAATCGGCTGCATGGCGGCGTTCGCCGGCTGCAAGCGAATTCTGCCGCCCGGATCCCGGTAGAACTTTTTCAGCGTGACGTCCGACCCGCGCACCAGCGCGATCACCATCTCGCCATTGTCGGCCGTCTTGCGATCCTCGACGACCACGAAATCGCCGTCCCGAATCTGCTCGTCGATCATCGAATCGCCGCGAACCCGCAGCACGTAGGTGTCGCGCTTACCCACGAGGTCTTCCGGGACGGCAATCGTTTCGTTGGAGGCCACGGCTTCGATCGGCAATCCGGCCGCCACGTAGCCCAACAGCGGCAATTCCACCGCCCGGCCGCCGGAGCGCGTAGGCACCATCTCGACCGACCGGCTGCGGTTCCACGCGCGCTTGATAAACCCCTTTTCTTGAAGGTTCGTCAGGTGCTTGTGAACCGTGGCCAGCGAAGAGAGGCCGAAACGCCGGCCAATCTCTTCGAGGCTCGGGGCGTATCCATGTTGTTGGATGAATTCGTTCAAGTAGTCGAGGATTTCGCGTTGACGCTTGGTCAGAGGAAGCATGCTGGCCTCATCTCGAAAAAGACGAGAGCACTATACGCAAAAGAAAGGCGAAGGTCAACAGCTGCTTGGAAGCCGTCAGTCACAAGCCGTAGGATCGATTGACGTGCGCCATCCGTTTTCGATCCCGGTCTCTGGCTCCAAGCCCTTCGATCTGGCCGGCTTTGGGCTCAACAGCGTTGATCTGCTGACGGTCGTCGGTGAATTCCCGATCAGCAACAGCAAACAACGGCTGCAGCGCTTCGCGAAGATGCCTGGCGGGCAAATCGCGACGGCCATGGCCACCGCCGCGCGCCTGGGCTGGCGGGCGCGATACATCGGCAGTTTCGGCGACGACGAGTTCGGGACGCTGTCGCGCGAAAGCCTGTCGCGCGAGGGCGTGGACGTGAGCGCCGCCCGGACGGTCGGCGGAGCGACCAACCAGTTCGCCGTGGTCTTGGTCGATGCACGAACCGGCGAGCGTACGGTGCTCTGGGATCGGCATCCCGACCTGACGATGAGGCCGGACGAAGTGCCGCGAGACGCGGTGATCTCAGGCAGGATGCTGATCGTCGACTGCCACGAAACTGCCGCAGCCACTCAGGCCGCGAAATACGCCCGGGAGGCGGGCGTACCGACCATCATCGACGTGGAGCGGGTCCGTCCCGGCATCGGTGCGCTGCTGCAGCAGATCGACGTGATCATCGCCGCCCAGGATTTCCCGACCGCGCTGACCGGCTACGACGATCCTGGTCGCGCGATTGAGGCGCTCGGGAGCGAATTCGCCGCGGCGATGGTCGTCGTCACGATGGGTGAGGACGGGAGCCTGGCATGGTGCGGGGGCCGGCTCATTCGTACGCCAGCCTTCAAGGTCGACTGCGTCGACAGCACCGGAGCGGGTGATGTCTTTCGCGGCGCGTTTGCGGTGGCATGTCTGCGGGACCCCCAGGGCGAAATCGAGGACGCGCTCGTCTATGCCAACGCCGCGGCGGCCTTGAATTGCCGAGCCCTCGGTGCGCGCGCCGGCATCCCTCGACCCGACGAAGTCGACCAGTTGCTGCGCGGCCGCTAGGCACTGTGGTGAGAGTCTGTCGTCGCAGCAAAGTCTGTAACTTTTGTGGAGCGCCGCGGTCTAATAGCAGCAGGGACGCGCTCACGAAGCCGGCCACGCCTGAATCCAGACTGCCGAAGGATCGCGGGGAAGGGTGCCGCGCCTGACTGAGGACAACGCTCAAGACGGAGATGCGCCTCGATGACGTCTGCGACGGTGTGGACCTTTTCGCGATCACACCCGGAAAAACGGGGTGGGGCCATCGTTCGGCACGAAGTTGACGCCGTCGCCGACGACCGCCTCGACGAGCTCGACGATGCGGCGCTGGTCGATCTTTCGTTGGCTGATCGCTCTGGCGCATTCGACCTCATCGTCGCGCGCCACCGCCAACGCGTCTATCAGCTTTGCTACCGCTTCGTCGGCAATCATGAGGACGCGAGCGATCTGGCGCAGGACGTGTTCGTGCGCGCCTTTCGTGGACTGCGCGGCTTTCGCGGCCATTCGTCGATCGGCACGTGGCTCTATCGGATTGGCGTCAACGTCTGTCTGAACCGCGTGAGCGCCAAGACGCTCGTCACGGAGGAGCTCGGCGCGCGGCAGCACGTCGACGCACATACCGAGTCTCCGGCTGACCGGATGCTGAAACAGGAACGGGCGGTTCGCGTGAGGGCAGCGATCGCCCGGTTGCCACGCAAGCAGCGCGCGACGCTGGTGTTGCGGATTTATCACGAGCTCTCTCACCAGGAGATCGCCGAAGTGCTGGGAAGCTCGGTCGGCGCGGTGAAGGCGAATTTTTTTCACGCGCTGGCGAACCTCAAGAGACAACTCGGCGACCAGGGACTCTGATGCGCCATCTCACGACCGAGCAGCTTGTCGATCTGGCCGAGGGTATCGAGGCGGAGTCGTCGATCGAGCACGTGCGCTCGTGCGGCGACTGCCGGCGCCGGATCACGGATTTGCGCGGGACGATGGCAGCGGCGCTCGAAGTCGAGGCGCCGGAACCGTCTCCCTTGTTCTGGGAGCACTTTTCCGCGCGCGTCAGTGACGCGATTGAAAGCGATGGCGGCTCTCGCGGCGCGGCGCGCCACGGCGGTCTCTACCTGGCCGGCGCACGTGTCGCGGAATGGCTGGGCAGGCCGCTCGTCGCAATCGGCGCGTCGGCGATGGTGGTCGCCGTCACGGCGTTGCTCTTGCCGGCCAACCGGCCTGGTCCGGCGCCAATCATGTCCGATCCGGTAACGGTGACGGCTGAGGCGCCGGGCGAGACGGCGCCGTCGGCGGACGATCCGTCGCTGTCGCTCGTGGCCGATCTGGCGGCAGACCTCGATTGGGAATCAGCTCGCGAAGCAGGTCTCACCACCCACATCGGCGTGGACGACGATGCCCTTGCCGTGTTGACGTCCGGCGAACGTGGCGAGCTGCGCCGCTTGCTGCAAGGAGAATTGTCCTCGTCTCGCCGAGGGGCGTGAGATGTCGATTGAGACGACCATCATGAGGAAGCTGGCTGTGGCGGTGGTCGGCGTGCTGGCTCTGAGCGGCTGGATGCCTGGAGCGCTGATCGAGGGACGTCAGCTCGGAGTGGCGGGCGACGCACCGGCCGTGACTCCCGCGGAGATCCAGCGGATGTTCGACGCCTACGCGCTGGTGCAGGCGCAGGACCAGCTGAAGCTGGGCGACGAGCAGTATTCGCGCTTTCTGTCGCGATTCAAGGCACTGCAGGAGATTCGTCGTCGGGCCCAGGCCGAACGCGTACGGAGCGTCCAGGAACTTCGGCGGCTGGCGCTCGATGCCAAGTCGGAAGAATCTGTGCTGAAGGATCGGATCAAGGCCTTGCAGGACCTCGATATTCGGACGGCTGCCGATATCAGGAGGGCGCAGGATGCCGTCGACCAGGTGCTGGATGTCAGGCAGCAGGCGCAGTTTCGTGGGTTCGAGGAGCTCATGGAGCGGCGAAAGATCGAGCTGGTCACGAGGGCCCGGCAGAACAATCGCCCGAATGGCCGGGGCCCCAGAGCGCAACCGTAACATCTGCCGGAGGCGTGCGCGGTAGATCGACGCCGTCACCCCGCGTCTTTTTCGCGCTACACTCGATCACACCATGCGTTCCTGGACGATCAGATATCCAAACGTCGTGGCGCTGAGCCTCGTGGCATTGTCTGCGATCGCGGTCGGCGGCCTGAGCGCTGACACCGGGCCCTCGATGGAGGGCGCACGTTCGGCGAAGCAGAAGGTGGCCGAAATCGCGCAGTTCGCCGACCGCCCCGTGCGGCAGCCGCATCGGACGACGGTGACCGAACACGAAGTCAATTCCTACCTGAGGTTCGAGGCCGGAGCGCAGATTCCGTCCGGAGTGGTGGACCCGGCGATCACGATCGTCGGCGCCGGCCGCGTTTCCGGGCGCGTCCTCGTGGATTTGGACGCGGTGAGGAAGCAGAACAGCCAGCGTAGTCTGTTCGATCCAATGAGCTACGTCACCGGCCGCGTGCCGGTCACGGCGACCGGGATTCTCAAAGCCAGCAACGGGGTCGGCCGTTTCGAGTTCGAAAACGCGGCGATCGGTCCCGTCCCGGTGCCGAAGCTGGTGCTTCAGGAGATCGTCAGCTACTATTCGCGCACGCCCGAGAAGCCCGCCGGTATCGCACTCGACGATCCGTTCACGCTGCCGGCAGGGATCCGTGAGATTGTCGTTCAAGCCGGCCGGGCGGTGGTCGTTCAATGAGCGTGCGGCCGCCAACGACCGGGCGCGAGCTGCACCTTGTGAGTCGGATCGACGCGCCCTGAGCAGGTGGACCCGCGCAACGCCTGTCGTCTCCGCCTGCGCGCCAAGCCTTTCACCCTTCCGAACAATCCGTGACCACCGACCCGCTTTCGACATCCTTGCAGTTCCTGAAGGGGGTCGGCCCCCGGCGGGCGGCCGACCTCGAGCGTGTCGGCCTCCGCACGGTCGAGGACCTCTTGTACCGATTTCCGATTCGCTATGAGGATCGCGGCCATCTTCAGGCGATCGCGTCGCTGCGCCCCGGGCAAATCGTGTCGGTGACCGGCCGTGTCACGAGCTGCGGCCTGCGCTCGACGCGACGTCCGGGATTCAAGATCTTCGAAGCGCTGGTCATCGACCCAACCGGATCGATTCGCGCAACCTGGCTGAACCAGCCGTTTCTGCGAGACGTGTTCGCCAGCGGGAAGCAGGTCGTCCTGTTCGGGGCGGTGGAGATGCGCGGTCAGGGCGGACTGCAGCTGACCAACCCGCAGTACGAGATGCTCGACGACGAGGAGGGGGAAACGATCCACACCGGCCGGATCGTCCCGGTATACGAGAAAACCGGCAGCGTCACGGCGAAGATTCAGCGCCGGCTGGTACACGAAGCGCTGCAGCGGCTTCCCGATGATCTCCCGGAGCAGCTGCCGGAGCCGGTGCGGGCGCGGCTCGAGCTTCCGTCGCGCCGCTCGGCGCTGTTCGCCACCCATTTTCCCCCGGAGGACGTGTCGATCGGCGCGCTGAATCGATTCGAGACACCGGCTCAGCGCCGGTTGATTTTCGAGGAGGCGTTTCTCTTTCAGACCGGCGTCCTGGCGCGGCGCCGCAGCGTCATGGCCGAACCGAAAGCCGCGGTCGTGCGCATCGACGAACGGGTGCGCGAGTCGGCGCGGCGGGTGCTTCCGTTCAAACTGACGGCCGGCCAACGGCAGACGCTCAAGGAGATCGTCGAGGACCTGCAGCGGCCCCACCCGATGAACCGCCTCCTCCAGGGCGACGTCGGCGCCGGCAAGACCATCGTGGCCCTGCTCGCGGCACTGGTCGCCATGGAGAGTGACCTTCAGGTGGCGTTCATGGCGCCGACCGAGATTCTCGCCGAGCAGCACTTCGTCAACATTTCGCGGTTGCTGCAGGCGTCGCGGTTTCGGGTAGCCCTGCTGACCGGCTCCACCAGCAGCGCCGACAGGAGAGTCCTGCTGGGCGAGATTGCCCAGGGCGTCACGCACTTGGTCGTCGGTACCCACGCGCTGGTCCAGGGCGACGTGCAGTTCGCCCGGCTCGGCTTCGTCGTAATCGACGAGCAGCATCGCTTCGGCGTGCTGCAGCGCGCGACGCTTCGCTCGAAGGGGTGGCGTCCCGACGTCCTCGTCATGACGGCGACGCCCATTCCGCGCACGCTGGCGCTGACGTTGTACGGCGATCTGGACGTGTCGGTGATTCGCGACACGCCGCCGGGGCGCCAGCCGATCCGGACCGCGGCGAAACCGGAGAGTCGCCGCGACGACGTGTACGACTTCGTCCGCCAGCAGCTCGACGCAGGGCGTCAGGTCTACATCATCTACCCGCTGGTGGAAGAGTCGGAGAAAGTCGCGTTGAAGGCGGCCACGGAAATGGCCGATCACCTGGCCGCGGCGGTGTTTCCCCAATACCGCGTCGGTTTGTTGCACGGGCGGTTGAAGCCGGAGGCCAAGGACCGCGTGATGAAGGCGTTCTCCGCAGGGGAGATTCAGGTGCTGGTCTCGACGACGGTGGTGGAAGTCGGCGTCGACGTGCCCAATGCCAGCGTGATGATCGTGGAGCACGCGGAAACGTTCGGCTTGTCGCAGCTCCATCAGCTGCGCGGCCGCGTCGGGCGCGATCGGCATCAGTCATACTGCTTCCTGTTCTATCAGTCGCCGTTGTCCGAGGAGGCCCGCGAGCGGCTGCGGGCGATGACCGACACGACGGACGGTTTCGAGATCGCCGAGCGCGATCTTCAACTGCGCGGCGCGGGAGATTTTTTCGGTACCCGCCAGGCGGGGTTGCCGACGTTCCGGTTGATCGATCTGGTCCGGGATCGAGAACTGCTCGAATCGGCGCGGCGCGAGGCCGAGCGATGGCTGGGCGACGCTCCCGCGAGCCCAGGCGTGCTGTCTCAGCTCGTCGATGCGTGGGCGCAGCGGTTCGGCTTGATCGATATCGGATAGGACCGGGCGTGATGCGTGTGATTGCCGGCACTCTGAAGGGCCGCCGCTTGAAGCCGCCGACCTGGGACGGCCTGCGGCCGACCTCGGACCAGCTGCGCGAGACGCTGTTCAACATCCTGGCGCCCCGCGTCGCCGGTGCGCGCGTGCTGGACGGCTACGCGGGCACCGGCGCGCTCGGCATCGAAGCCATCAGTCGCGGCGCGCGGTCGGCAACATTCGTCGACGACGATCGACGAGCGGCGGCGCTTGTGGCGGACAACGTCGCCCACTGCGGAATCGGGGATCAGTGTGTTATCATCCGAGCGAAAGTGGCTCGTGCGCTCGAGTCACTGCGTCAGCGCGATCCGTTCGATATCGTGCTGTTCGATCCGCCGTACGCGCCGAATCACGACTCCGATTTTGATGCCATTCTCCGAGCGGCCGCCGGTCTTCTCGCGCCTGGCGGCATCGTTGTCCTCGAACATGCACGACGGGCGACCCGGCCGGACGCTGCCGGTGGGTTGGCGTGCACGCGCACGCTGATGGCCGGTAACTCGGCGTTGTCGCTGTACGAGCTCGGCTAGTGCCGCGTCTCACCACTTCGTTGTCGCGGCGAGACGCTTGGCGGCCAGGCGCCAACAGCGGGCGGATCCCGCAGATGGGGCGCCACGAGCGTCATCGCCAGCCCCAGAGTTCTCAACGCGGCACTCGCGTTGGCGCAGGATTCATCGCCGGCTGAATGCGAACCAACTCCTGAGACAGGACACTAGGGCCCCAAGGTCATGTCGACGCTCGCCATATATCCAGGTTCGTTCGATCCGCTGACCAACGGTCATGTCGACATCATCCTGCGGGGCGCCCGGTTGTTCGACCGGATTGTCGTCGCCGTGCTGGTGAATGCGGAGAAGTCGCCGCTCTTCACGATGGCCGAGCGTGTGGAGATGGCGCGGGCGGTGTTCGCCGAGCAGCCCAGCGTCGAGGTCGACACGTTCGACGGGTTGTTGGTCGACTACGTAGAACGGCGGCGGGCGCAGGTCATCGTCCGGGGGTTGCGGGCGGTGTCGGATTTCGAGCTCGAGTTTCAAATGGCACTCATGAATCAGCGGCTGAAACCGAATATCGACACCGTGTTCATGATGCCTGCCGAGCAGTACACCTACATCAGCTCCCGGTTGATCAAAGAAGTGTTTTCGCTCGGGGGGCAGGTGCACGGGCTGGTGCCGGATCTCGTGGAAGAGCGGCTTCGCACGGAAAGGAAGCCGCGGGGACCGAGAGGAACGTGATGCCGCGTCTAGCACAGAGAACGAGCCGCATTGCGAGCTCGCCGACGATGAAAGTGACCGCCACGGTCGATCGGCTTCGTCGGGAAGGCGTCGAGGTGATCGATTTTGGCGCCGGCGAGCCGGACTTTGGCACGCCCGATTCGATCAGCTCGGCCGCTCATACGGCGATCGACCAGCAGTTCACGAAGTACACACCCGTGTCCGGCACGCTGGAACTGAGACGGGCGATCTGCGATCGCTACCGGACTGACTACGGCGTCGACTACCAGGAATCCGAGGTAATCACCAGCGCTGGCGGCAAACAGGCGCTGTTCAATACGGCGCTCGCCTTGTTCAGCGCCGGCGATGAGGTCGTCACGCACGCACCCTACTGGCCGACCTTGACCGAGCAAGTCAAGCTGGCTGAAGGCACGCCCGTCCTCGTTCGCAACTCGCCCGAAGACGGCTTTGCGATCCGCGCCCGCCCGATTCTGGACGCCCTCACCGCCCGGACGCGCGGCATCATCATCAACTCGCCGTGCAACCCGACCGGCGCGCTGATCGCGGAAGACGAGCTGGCCATCCTCGCGCAAGAAGCCGCCCGGCGTGAGATCTGGCTGGTTCTCGATCTCTGCTACGAGAAGTTGATTTACGACGCGGCGCCGCACAATCTGCCGGGCATTCTCAACCGCTACTGTCGAGAGCTGTCGGTCATTTGCGGATCGGCCTCGAAGGCCTACGCGATGACCGGGTGGCGCTGCGGCTGGGCGATCGGCCCCGCGGCGGTGATCGCGGCGCAGAACGCGCTGCAAAGTCACGCGACGTCAAACGTCAACTCGATCGCCCAGAAGGCCGTGCTCGAGGCGCTGACCGGCTCGCAGGCGCCGGTGCAGGCGATGCTCGAGGAGTATCGGATCCGCCGGGATCATCTGCACGAGTGGCTCACGAAGGATCCGCGCGTGCGCTGCCTGAAGCCGGCAGGCGCGTTTTATATGTTCCTCGACATCAGCGATGTGCTGTCGCCGGATGGTCTCCGGACGTCGGCGGATTTTTCCGAAGCGCTCCTCAACGAGGCGCGGGTTGCGGTCACGCCTGGCGAGGCGTTCGACGCGCCCGGCTTCGTCAGAATCTCGTTCGCGACCTCGATGGAAAACCTGCGCGAAGGCAGCCGGCGGTTCGTGGCGTTTGTCGGGGCGCATGCCCCGCACTCGGCCGTCGCCCAGTAGTCAAGCAGCAGTCAAGGTCGATTCGATGAGCAAGATCGTCGCGGTGATTGGCGCCTCCAATAATCGAAGCAAGTTCGGGAACCGCGCGGTGCGTGCGTTTCAGCGTGAAGGCTATACGGTCGTGCCGATCAACCCGCACGCCGCCGAAGTCGAAGGGCTGAAGGCCTACGCTTCGGTGCTCGACGTGCCGGGTCCGATCGACATGGCAACGTTGTATGTCCCGCCGGAGATCGGTGAACCGCTGATGGACGAGCTTGCGCAGAAGCAGATTCCGGAGGTCTGGGTGAATCCCGGCGCCGAGAGCGACGCGCTGATTGCGCGGGCGCGGGCGCTCGAGATTCAACCGATTGTCGCCTGCAGCATCGTCGGTATCGGACGGAACCCCTACGAGACATGATTCCGGTGGGCGACGGTTCGGTCTTGACGTCTTGACACTCACGGAAGAGGGTCCTATACTCCCCGCGTTCACACCTCGATATAGAGAATCCGCGGGCGTCCCGCTCGCGGCATAACGGCCCGCACGACACATCCATCCCTAAGAGCGTCTATGCCAACACATCACAAGCGCCATGCGCCCGCGCGAACGGCCAACGGTCCCGCCACGCCCGATCCACAGAGCCCGCCGAGTCAACAGAACGCGACTGCTGAGAGCCCTGAAGAACCGGCGAAGCCCGAACCGCCGCGGCGGTCGCCGGACGTCCTCAAGATTACCGACTTGAAGGACATGAGCATTCAGAAGCTCACGCACATCGCGAAAGAGCTGACCGTCGCCGGCGCCACCGGCATGCGCAAGCAGGAGCTGATCTTCCAGATCTTGAAGGCGCAGACGGAATTGAGCGGCTTCATCTTTTCGGAGGGCGTGCTGGAGGTGCTGCCGGACGGCTTTGGGTTCCTGCGGGCCCCAGATTACAACTACCTGCCGGGGCCCGACGACATCTACGTCTCGCCGTCGCAAATCCGAAAATTCGACCTCCAGACCGGCGACACGGTCTCCGGACAGATTCGTCCGCCAAAAGAAGGGGAGCGCTATTTCGCGCTGATCAAGGTCGAGGCGGTCAATTTCGAGGCGCCGGATCGCGCGCGCGAAAAGCTCTTTTTCGAGAACCTGACGCCGCTCTATCCGCAGGAGCGGCTGACGCTCGAGGTGGCGGCTGAAAGCCTCGCCGGACGCGTCATGGACCTGATGACGCCGATTGGCAAAGGGCAGCGCGGCTTGAT
>Ga0157379_10005816_pt1 | contig 10603 bp, 15 predicted proteins | sample S25metaG_FD_121802 | JGI IMG/M metagenome (GOLD analysis project Ga0157379, IMG submission 121802) | Switchgrass rhizosphere microbial communities from Kellogg Biological Station, Michigan, USA - S2-5 metaG | ecosystem: Host-associated > Plants > Roots > Rhizosphere > Soil | place: USA... | reverse complement strand
CTAACTCTCTTCATGGCGGACTCCTCATCAAAGCAGAGGGCTAGGAAAGAGCCTGCGCCTACAGACTTTGCTGCCCGCATTGTACAGTACCAGCGAAAGAACGCGGCGTAGGTATTTTCTATCGCAGCAAGTACCTGTGCTCATTCCTCTCTAGCGATACAAGACCTCGTCCAAAAGGAGAGAGACCGCCGATTCCCTCCTCCTCTTCCAAACCACCAGATTCTCCTAGAGACAAGGCCGCTGTAAAGGACGAGTTTACCCGCGAGAGGCAGCCTCCTAGAGACGAATTCGCACGTAATATGATTGCCACTTCCTCCGCCACCATGCCCCGTCTTTTCAATCCAAACGTCGATCCAATTCCACTGCGAAGAACGCATGAACCAGAACAGATGCATGATTCAGGCTTTAGGTCCTCGCCACCAAAGGGAATCATCAGTAGACCTGTCCGTCCAGAGGCTTCATCTTCTCGACGGCTCTTTGATCCCAAACGCGATGCTCCGATTGCATTTGCCATCGCGAACAAGTCTGCAAGCTCAGGCGAAACCACAAGGCCGCCACCGGTCCACCGATCCTCTGGCGACTACCTATCCGCGTCATCAACGTCAATGTCTTCCTACCCGCCGTCTATTGGCTCCTCCCTATTCACACTCTCCCAGACATCATCCTCGTCATCCGCACCGTTCAGGGATAAGGAAGATCCTAACAGTCCCGTTGTTGAACAGCTGAAGCGACTTTACCGTCAAATCTCCCATGCAGAAAAGAAGCTGCAGGAGCATCGACCAGATGGAACTGACGAGTCACCCCGAGTAGTTGTTCAGACCAGGGATCAACACAACATTGAGTCTGTCGATCCATTGGCGAGACTAGTTCATGACCACAAAGAGTGAGTGCTTTAAACTCATTCTGTCGTCTCATCTAATTGATTTTCAGGTTGGCCGAGCTGATGCACAACTTTTTAACGTTAACACTCTCGCCACAAGTTCCAGTTTCTTTCCACAACTACCCTTCGTCATGTAATATCCCCTCCCGACTGTGGAACTCTTTCCACCGCATCCTCGAAAACCTCCGCCGAATCTCACTTACATCCGAAGTTGCTCTGGAGTACCTCTCGGAATTTATTTATTATTGCTACAATTTCTACGCCGGACTTCTCGAAAACCCAATCCTCGACTCCTTCCGCATCCAATGGCTAGAGGCGCTTGGTGACCTTTCTCGATATCGCATGTTAACCGTCCGGATGGCCAGCTCTCCCGTCGATGGACGAGGGAGCTCTGGCGATATGTTCGCCGAGCGTAATCCTTCCGAAGCGCGTATCGACGACTCGCCGAGTCCAAGTGTTGGCCCTGCAGCGGCACAAGCTTTGGACACTGAACCAGAATCAGAAACATGGCGAAAGACTGCTCGGGAATGGTATGCTCAAGCCATCAAGGAAATGCCAGGTCAAGGTCGTTTACATCACCATCTGGGATTGGTGAGTCGGGATGCTGAAGACGAGGAAATGCGGGCAGTCTATCACTTTGTAAAAAGGTATTTATAATATTTTTCTCACGTTTCTTTTATCAACTCATCTTTTCAGTACAATGACATCCACTATATTCCCTACATCTCGAGAAACGATTCTCTCCCTTTTCACACCCGAACTTCAAGCCAAACGGATGCAACCAGATGCCCGCACAGCTGACTTGTTCCTTCTGCTACACGGCATGCTGATAACCCATGTTCAACTGGACGATTTCGCTCCATCGCATGCACGTTTCGTCGAACGACTCGCTCTCGAAGGAGCCGAGGAACGCGAATGGATCATGATGGCACTCATCAATATCGGTGCACTCTTCGAATACGGTCGCCACGATGGTGCCCTTCGGTATGCAACCGCCAATGCAGCGCTCGGAGGCAACAACTCGTCGTCCATCGAGACTCGAATAACCGCCGTCGTAAACCGCACCGATGGACTCCGAATTAATGACGGACCTTCCGATGACAAGTCGATGGAAGTTGACGAAGACACCCCCCGCACCCAACAACCCCACTCACCTGAACTCTCTCACTCTTTCAACCTCGCCCTCAACCTCACATTCGGCACCCTCTCCTACGTCCTCCGTAACCCCTGGCGCAAAGCCAATGAATACACCCACTCCTCTTTAAATCCCTACACCACTATCATCCTCACCTTCCTAGGCACACTTATGAAACATCCCGCAGAAATGGCACTCTTGGAACGCGCAATCCCATGGGATGACCTTGCTAATTTCTTTAATACCATTCCGAGGAGTATTATCCAGTTTGAGATGGAACATGTTCCAAAGACGCTTACGCAGGGATGCAGTGCCATGGCGGAGGATTGGTGTATGCGTGGGACTGACTGGATGAGGAGGGCGTATGATCGCGGATTCTGGAAGGCGGGGGATGGAGGGGAAGTGGAAGTGTTGGATACGAGTGAGGAGACAGCTGAGGCACTTTCGGATGGTATCATCGAAGATGATGAAGTCGAATCGAATCGCCCGAATACTGTCAAGTTGAGATGGGTGAGGTGTTTTAGGACGGCGCAGCAGCTTGTGAGGGCCGTTGAAGGGCTGCAGTTTGATAGGGTTGAGAAGAGGTGGTCGGTAGAGGGGAGGTTGCGGGAGAAGGTGGAGATGTGGAAGGACATTGAACGGAGAGAACGTGAGGAGGGAGAAGCGCGACGAATGAGAGTCCGCAAGTGGGATGATGATATGGAGGTGGACGAAGAGGAGGAGACTGAGGACTACGAAGAGGAAGAAGACAGCTACGACGAAGATGATTCGGAACAAGTGAGAGAACTGAAGGTGAGAAGCATCCGTACCCCTATTACTTCTTGGTCATGAGCTAACATGTGCGTTGCGTTTCAGGCTCGAAGGCGGCACTACCGAGCCCTGTTGCAGGCCCAGAACAACGGTTCAGTTCGGCGGAGAGCTCCTGCCTCACGATCGACTGCTTATTCCCGCATCCCCCTGCACGTCGTCGCTGGCTACTCTGTCCTCGTCATCGACACCAATATCCTTTTATCGTCGCTTAGCATGTTCTCTACACTCATCGAGTCTTTACGATGGACCATTGTCGTTCCTCTGGCTGGTAAGCAAGCCCCGCTTCTCGTATGATATTTTGAACTAATCAGTCTCCTTTTACTTTCATTAGTCGTAACTGAGCTTGACGGCCTATCCTCAAATAACTCTCAACTGGGCATAGCAGCTTCCGCCGCACTCACCTACCTCACATCCCACCTCCGCTCCCACGCCCTCTCCCTAAAAGTGCAAACTTCCCGAGGAAACTACCTTTCCTCCCTAAGCGTCCGTCGCGAGCAAGTCGATCTCCGCAATGAGCTATCCTGGGAACGTAACATGGACGATTTGATTCTTCGCGCGGCGATTTGGCACGATGAGCATTGGGTAGATAGGTCGGGTTTGCTGAAGGCTGAATCACACCACCAGACGAAGACTGAGAATGCGAGTGCTAGGGTAGCAAAGGTCGTGTTGCTGACGTTTGATCGTAATCGTGAGTCGCTCCTCTCCACTTTCCTGATTTACACTCCTTGCTAACTATTCTTCTTAGTCCGTGTGAAGGCTCGATCCCGCCAGCTAGACGCAGCCGACGAAAAAGACATGGCATCCATCCTTGCCATTGGAACTTGAAGTTTAGATGATCGGCCAGACCCCACTACCTGGCATTTATACATCTAAACAAATCATTGTGGACACAATTTGTTTGTCCCACACGAAACCATCGCGTCCGCTTTCCTCCCATCCCACTTTTTGATTAGATGCATTCGTCGCATTTCCGAAGCATCGCAGATGGAGTGGAAAAATCGGTACGGCCCAATGGCTTCTCCCACATCACCCTTGTCCACCCCCAACACATTCAACACCCACCATGCACACATATACATTATTAGCACGCACGCCGTTCCGTTTCCGTTGTGCTTTTCACGCTCATTTTCATTTTCATTTCCCCCTTTCTCTCCCCTGCCCTTGTCGTTAATACCCATACATAAGTATGTCATTCATTTTATCTGTTTATTTGCTTGCTGCTGTCTGTTAGGGACTGTGAAATCGTTCGTTGTATTTGTAGTGTAATTAATACGGTACTATTAATACTACTGCTGCTTGGTATTGATACTACTACCTACAGTGCGTGCGTTGTGAATAACCAAGATATAAGATTTGTGAGTAAGAAAATCAGCATAGAGTACAACACAATACGTATTTGAATAGCAATACAGATTTCTTCCTTTCCTTACATATACAGTTTACAGAATTAGGATGATTTCTCCTTGGGTTTCTTTATCCCAAAGAAGAGTTTCGTGGTTCTGGCGTTCAAACGACGGAGAAATTCGGCTCCCCATCGTGTGGGTGGGTCTTCGCCATTCCATTTATCTTGCAGCTTAGTTATCTTGTCGTTATCGTCGAGGTCAATGACGATCAAGGATTCAACTACCTGGAGAAAGCTGGGTAGACGAAGATGCTGTGGAATTCATGCGAACCTTTTTGGTGCCCAGGAAGCGGAATGTATATTCCTGCCTTTGCGTACAAATTATCTGGTTGGGCTGAGTGGTGGAAGAGAGGACGCGAAAGCCGAGTCTTTCGATCTTTGGGAATAGTTTGCTCTGGAATAAAATGAGGGTCAGACTCGCATCGAGAACGGGATATATTCTACCGACCAAGGCAACCCACTATGAAACAATCAGTCTAAACCAATGCACGATACAAGTGTACTTGTTACTCACCTGAGCAGCATATTCATTAAATCCATGGCATTTAGATAAGGGATCCTGCAGCGCCGTCAAGCGACGTTGTCACTATAATGAGACAGAAGACGCACTTCAAATGAAGCATCATCGCGCCATGACCTTTTCAAAGTCTCGAAGCTTACTTTCCCGCAGAACAACTTCAAAACGTAATCATTACTTAATGAATATTCCTTCGAGAAAGAACATGTATACAGACATCCTTCACATCTTTCAAGACCTGTTTCCGTGGTGGTGGGAGACTATCCTCTGATACACCCGGTCCAAAGCTAGCCCGACGCATTTCAGATGCAGAATGGCGGGGTAAACTCGAATAATGTGCGCCTTCGGCGACAGAGAGCACTAATCCTGGCGTCGGTATTGAGGGGAGTGCATGTGGTGAAGACACCTTGGTTATTGTTGCCGGCGACGGCGAACGATCGCGCTGGTCATGGTTTCTAGTGGACATAATGCAGAAGGGTATGTGGTTTGGAGAGAGGAGAGAGACGCGCCGGACTAGCCTCTCGATCCCGGATCCATTGCCAAAGAGGCTCAGCCAGGAAGCTGACGTCACCCGATGCCACCCATAGGCGCACACGGTTGTACATAATACCAATAGTTAATATTACCCATAACAAATTGCATACACGACAAGGGAATATCAAGACAACATCTACTATTATCACATTCCATTTGTGCCCTGCCATAATCCATACGACTTTCCAGGCGTTGTCTGCCAGAGACGGATAGTACCTACAGGAAAGAAGGTTAGTAGTTTCACTATTTGACAATGCCGCTGACTTGCCGTCCTCTGGGGGATAAAATCAGTAATGGATAGAAGATTCAATAATGCCCACTTACCACTACCACTGGCATACATCTCGCCGTCCGGACTGAACTCCACGCAGTGCACCGGGCCATGATGACCCTTCAATACTTCCCGCTCCTCGCCATTCATACCATGAATTCTAACCCACTGATCAGCGGTGCTTCCCGCAACGAATCGGTCACCAAGAATAGGATGCAAAGAAGCAGATGAGGGGGCATAAGAAAGGTTGACCTTGTGGGCAGGTTTTGAAGAGGGTAAAGCAGGAACAAACGACACAGTCTGGCCAGAAGTCAAGACTAACGTTGATGTCGCATTCGACAGTTCCATAGAGGTAACAGCTCCGGAACACTGAAGAGTCGATATCGGAGCATTCGACCTAATGTCCCACCACCTAAAGAAAGAGAAACCTTCAGTGATGCCATTTGCTGGACCAAAGGACGCCACGCACTTGACTACACCATCTTCACCTGCCGAGACGGCTGTCGAATGATTTACCCAAACCACGCTTTTGACGGTACCATCATGAGCAGTTGCGCTACCCGCAGACAAGAAGTCTGGTTCTGCATCAGGTCTCTGCAGATCGAAAATGCGGACTTTTTTCTCCTGGCCACCCGTCATCAGACGCGACGCGTCTGGCGAGAATGCCACACTCCTGACAATATGGTTATGGGGAAATGAATGAAGGGATGCCCCTGAAAAGGTATCCCAGATTTTGCTGCCAGTTAAATGGTGATCAATGCACGATCACTCTGAGACCACAGTTATGTATGGCAAACGTACGCAGTAAAGTCTGCACTGCCTGTGGCAGCCTTGGTAGAGTCTGCAGAGAGCTTTGTACACCACACCGCACCCTTGTGTCCAATGAATGTTCCTATCCAATCACCAGTCCACTCCCTCAACATGGGGTTGCCATCCTTACAACTCGATACCAGTAAATATGTCCCATCCTCTTCCAAATTGGAAAAGGAGAGGTGCACCTGCGATTGACGAGTTGTCAGAGAAGGCCAACGTTCATTACTACACGCGATTTCGTACCACTGGACGAGTGTGTCCTGAACATGTAAGGGGAACTGCCCGCGCTGCTGTCATTGTTGATTTCGTAGAATTATACCGTGGCGACTGCGCACCGCGCTGCGTCGATTCGGGGAAACGATAAAGAAAATAGCGAGGATACTAGATATAAGTACGTGCTGGACTCGTGAACAAAGAGCTGCAGGAGAACGTGGAAAGTCGTTGCTGGGTCAAGGTGAACACCACTTGCTGAGGTAATCGCGCGTCTGCCGCAGCATAAAACAACTCTTTGAATAACTGCCAGTTGCCTCACTTCGCTGTAAAAAAACAATCCGCTTTTCCAAGAAATTCTGAGATAAAGTCGCGAAGAGTAATGTTCCTTGTATTAACATTGTGGCTCATCTTCCCATTGGCTGTATCAATGGAATTCACCATCGCGACCATTTTACCGAAGGCAGCTTCGCAGGGTTCTATGTTAATGAAACCGCACCCATTGTCTTTCTTGGATTTTGTTACACTTCTACAATAATACTTACAGCTCTTCTCTACCTACAAGCCTGCTAATACACCCGTGGCACCGTGGTCGGCAACCACCGTGGAGTGCGCACCCACTTCCTTGAACCCAATCTTAGGGTTAGCAATCAGCCGTGTGAATCCGTCTACTGTCTCTATGGCGTCCTCTTTCCGCGGTTCAACCACTAGATCCTCTCCAGTAGCCTTCAGCCATTCACGAACAGGAGCCTTTATCCACCTCTCGACTTCCCACATCCGCCCACCTGGTCTTGTTTGGAACCAGCCCAGATGACCCCCTCGGCGAGTTGTTACAATCGCGGTATAACTGGCCTCTTCTGGTATTGGGTATGGCACGTCTCTAACCACCGGGTCGTCCAGATCGCTAATGGCTAGGAAGGGAGTGCGTATCCGTTTTATGTGATGATGAGATGAGGCCCAGTTGTAATAGTCCATTGCTGAGGGGAACGGGAAAGGAGGCGAAGATCCACCTAGGAAGCGAGTTAAAGCCTCGTCCATGTCAACCAAACGAGGGTCAGGGTAGTTTACAACTGCTTCGAATTGCGGCTTGAGATGGTCGGCCTTTCCTGTTTTAAGGATATCGTCCATGTGTGTCATGAAAAGTCTCTGAAGGTTTTTCCCCATGGCTTTAGAATAGATGGTACGATGCAGCCATCGACGTTCCAAGCTGAAAATACGTCAAAAACCAGAATTCCGGTCGAAAGTTATGACATACTTTCTACTGTTTTGCGCCAGATCCCATGGCTAAATATTTTGGTTAATTTCGTGAGAGAGACAAGGGGGAATTATACGCACACAAGCCAACACACAACCCGAAGCCAGTTTGCTGTTCGCTCCTTCTTCTCCCAGATACCGTGTTACTACACTTGCACCTAATGAGAAACCTAACCCGAGCATTCGAGCCTTAGGGTACTTTAATGCCAAGTAAAATAGGGCTGTTCGCAGATCCCCTGTATGGCCTGCTGAATAAAATTGTGGGCTAGTAACTTCGACTCCTGCGCCTACGGTACGACATGAATTCTTTAATATCGGCTGGAATTTAGGCACACTCACAGCCACGGAAATTGACAACGACACCACGGTAACCTAGACCGCCTTTCTCTACTGGAGCACAAGCAAAGGATAATATGGCCCGGACATAGGACTCGTAGGAGCCTGCGAATCGTCAATTGCCGCACCGGTGGAAAAATATGCATTTTATGAACACACCGCCCGTTAAGCCTAAATAATGATAAGCACAGGTTGGAATAATCGATACAATACGCACCATGCATTACAACGACTATGGTCGTTTCTGGAGCTATGGTATCTTGAGGGCCAGGTCCAGTAAAATCTAGGCCCCTAGGACATGTCAAGTTGAGTCGAGGATCCCCGCATGTAACAACCTACAATGTACCTCCATCGGGTACTCTAATTAGAGTCCTGTATAACTCGATGAGCAGAGATAGGACCGAGCAGAGACATAAACACACCGATCATAAATAACTTTATCAATCTTGGAGAAATCCCCCAACACACAATAACTAACAAGAGTTAGTAGATCAGCATAGACCACGAAAAGAACACGAACGCGGTCTGGAAATGGCCGTTGAACAACCACCACGGGGGAACGAACTTCTTGAGAGCACTGGGGCATCTCGTCTCTACAAACTCCTTGAGGGAGAGCTTGGACTTGTCGTGCACCTTGAGGAGTGCTGGACGGGGGGCAACATGGAGGCCAGCCATGGATTTAGCGTGCGTCCAACGCAGAAGAAAAGAGAGGAGGGAACCCATGGTGACAGCCCAAAATTGACATATCGTATCAATTGTCAACCGTAGCGGAAAACCGAGTACAGCATCAGAATCAGTTGATTCCTTATGTAATGTTACGCGGGTGTCGGTCCTCTTCACTCCCATGCTCATCCAAAGGTCATGGAAGGCTTGTATAAGGTGTATTTCTACCTCCTCAGTCCTCCGTTCGGGGCACAATAAGGTATGCAGTCGCGCCTATCGGGGAGAAGCCATTGACAGCGGTCCTTTTAGTGGTCAAAGATCAGGGAAGGCAAAGGCCTAAACGATAGGTTAAAGTCAAAGATATATGCCAAGGCCAACAGAGTATGTCTCTTTTCCTCTCGCAAGAATTAAACTCATACATATCCCACTCAGGAAATTTTCTTCGCTGTGAAGAGTTGGTAATATCATTTGCAGGAAGCATCTCCTTCATTCGTTGACTCTGCTTCGAGATGGCGACTCCGCGGATCTCGACCGTAATAGCGCACTCGCCAATGCCATAGCAAGAGCAAAGTCGAATGGAGTGCCCAAAGCCAATATCCAGGCTGCATTAGAACAAGTGAATTCCGTGTTTTTTTTTCGGTTTTGCATTTCGGGTTGGCTGACCTGGATGGCCGAGGCTACTAATATCAAAGGAAACGGTACAGCTGTCTACGAATACGAAGCGCTTTTTGCAGGCAAAATTGGACTAATCATGTGGGTTTACTGAATTTGTATTGATTGCGTTCTCACAACCAGATAGAGAATGTTTGTCTGATAACAGCAACCGCACCGTTCGTGAACTCAAAAATATTTGCAAAGAGCATGAGTGCGTCGTATTATTTTAGTGGTGTTCTCCTCCTGATGGTTTATTTGTAGAGCTCAATTCGCCGCCGTAGGCTACATGTTCGAGAAAAAGATGGTCACCCAAATCTCCCTCAAAGATAGCCAGAATTTCGAACAGCTCTGGAACGACGCTGCAGATCTTGGAGCTCATGATGTCACAGAGCCAGAGGCACAAGACAACCAGTCGGAGAAAATCGTCGAAGTAAGTAGTCCACCATCACAATTGATTTTTCTTTATTTCTGCACTCAGGTTATCGCATCCCGAGAAGATGGTGGAAAGATAACGAAAGGGCTCCAAGACCTCGAATACGATATTGTCCAATCCGAAATTGTACATGTTCCTAAAGATATGGGTGTGGACGTCGAAGAAGCCAAGGACGCGGTGAAGGTTCTGATAGAAGAGCTTGAAGATAATCCTGACGTTAGTCGAATAAGTACATCACCTAAAATATAAAATATTCCATTTCAAGCCTCTCCTTTACGGCCTTTTGTTTGTCTCAGCATTTGGACGCTTGGTGGACGCGTTAAAATTTTTCCAGTGGTACAAACAATTGGTGTGACAAATCGTGATTTAGTATCACTGCCACTAATTAACCATGCCCAGCTTCGGAAGATGTAGCTAAAAGCCATAAAAGAACATGTCGCCAAACGGGGTAGCGGCTTGGGAAAAGCGCGTCGAAAAGGGAGAGGAGGAGAAAGCTATCCTAAATAATGTCGGTATGCCACAGAATTTGTTAACGTTCTGATAATCGCTGGGGAAACACGTTCTTCAAAGAAGAACTTTATCATGATGCATGGCTCCACTATCTACTTGCTATGCAACATAATTTTACATAACCCAACGATTATTCTAATTTCGCAGCCGTGGCTCTGAAGCTGAAACGGCGAGTACCACT
>Ga0157379_10005815_pt1 | contig 10609 bp, 11 predicted proteins | sample S25metaG_FD_121802 | JGI IMG/M metagenome (GOLD analysis project Ga0157379, IMG submission 121802) | Switchgrass rhizosphere microbial communities from Kellogg Biological Station, Michigan, USA - S2-5 metaG | ecosystem: Host-associated > Plants > Roots > Rhizosphere > Soil | place: USA... | reverse complement strand
CGAGTAGACATACAGTTCCAGTCCTTGGTCCTTCCAGGCGCGCAGCTTTGCCGGCACCTCGGGATACATGTGCGCGCGATAGTCGCCGTTACGATAGCCTTCGTCCCAGATCATGCCTTGCAGCGCCTTGAGCGGCGTGGCTTTGCGGTCCTCGTCGATCCAGCGTTGCAGCAGCGCGATCAGCTCCTGCTGGCTCGCCGAAACCAGGCCTGCTTCCTTCGCCGCTTCGTGCAGCCAGTGGCGCACCTCGGGTTTGTCGGCATGCGTGGTGAGGAACGCCGGCAGGCGCTTGCGTGCGTACGGAAACAGCACATCTTTGACGAAGCTGATCGAACTCGTGGTCCCCTCGATGTCGGTAAGAATCGCCTTGATCATCGCAAATTGAGCCCTGTGGAGCGATCTCGGGACGCGTAAGAAATCAGTAAGTCATTGACGAAGCCGATCGGACATTTCGTATCCCCCTCGATGTCGGTAAGAATCGTCTTGATCATTGCGTCGTTGCCGCCGCTCCCGTGCGTTCGATGTTCGCCGAGTAAGCGGTTTCGATTGCGCGCTTGACGCCGACCGGATCGGCGACACGTTCGAACAGCAGGCTGCTCTCGCCGCGGCCGGTGACTTGCACGTTGCCGAAGCCGAGCAGACGGCCCCACGTCGTCTGATGCAGGTCGACGGTTTCGATCGCGGACAGACGCACTTCTTCCGTTTCACGACCGACGATGCCCGTCTTGCGCACGACGCGATGGGTCGTGACGCCCATTTCGATCGCACGCAGGCGCAGCCATTCGTAGATCGCCAGCGGAATGCCGACGAGCACAGGAATCAACACGATGCCGAGGATCAGGCGGCCCTTGGCGGTCCAGTGCAGGTGAAAGCGCGCGACGATCGTTTCGCCGGGCGCCAGCGATTCTTCTAGGTAGCTCATGCGGCCATTGACTCCACAGGCAGGCGCGGAAAGCGTTCTGCGATGTCGCTGCCGGTGAATTCCGCGACCCAGCCGGCGGGGTTGGTGAACAGGCGGATTGCGATGAAGTAGGGCGCTTCGCTCATGTCGAACCAATGGCGTGTGCCGTCGGGCACGCCGATCAGGTCGCCGCGCTCGCATAGCACCTCAAAAACGCGCTCGCCGATGTGCAGCGTGAACAGGCCGCGGCCGGCCACAAAGAAACGCACTTCGTCTTCCGCATGCGTGTGCTCATTGAGAAACTTCGCACGAAATGCGGCACGATCGGGGTTGTCGGGATTCAGGCTGACCACATCGACAGCCTGGTAGCCTTCCTCGCGCTTGAGGCGTTCGATGTCCTCGTGATATGCGGCGATCACCTCGTCCTGGCTCGCGCCGGGGGCGACCGGCTTGTTCGCCTGCCATTGCTCGAAGCGGACACCGACGGATTTCAACTCGGCGGCAATCTCCGGGTGCTTGGAGGTGACCTTGACCGGCTCACTGCCGTTGGTGTCGTGGAAAACGCGTAAGCGGCTCATGTGCTTAGTCTCCGTAGATCCAATTCACAACCCAGCAAGAATTCGAATGCTTCGATATGGCGTTCCGTCTCGGTCATGTCGCGGCCCCAGGTGTAGATGCCGTGGCCGTCGATCAGATAGCCATATAGGGGCTTGCCGGCGTCGATCCAAGCGCCGACTTGCGCCACGAGCTCGGCCATGTTTTGCGTGTTTGGAAACACGGGCACATCGATATGCGCTTCATGTGTGGTGTGACCGGCGATGGCCTTCAACAGTTCATAGCCTTCCAGGCGGATCACGCCGGCACCTGTGAACAGGCGTGAGGCCACGGTCTGGGTGCGCGAATGCGTATGCAACACGGCGTTCGCTTCTGGAAAGCGCGCATAGATCTGTGTATGCAACAGCGTTTCCGCCGATGGTCGCGCCGATGTGCCGACCGGGCGGCCATCCATGTCAATCACCATGATGTCGTCGGGCGCGAGCGTGCCCTTGTCGCGCCCGGAAATCGTGATCGCCGCGTGCGCCTGGTCCAGACGCATTGAGAAATTGCTGCTCGTTGCGGGCGTCAGGCCGTGCGCGCCCAGCTTGCGTCCGGCATCGGCGATTGCGCGCGCGCAGGCGGCGAGGCGGGCAGGGTCATAGGCGATGGAAATCTTTGCCGTTTGCATGGCACAACTATAGCCGACTTCGTCAGTGGTCGGACCATGCGGCGAGCTCATTGCCGGCGGGATCCTTGAAGTGAAAACGGCGCCCGCCGGGAAAGGCGAATATGTCGCGCGTTATCACGCCATGCGCGGCGACCACTTTCGTGCGCAGCGCTTCCAGACCGTCCGCGTAGATCACTACGAGCGGTGCGCTGGAGCGATGGTCCGCATCGGCATTGAGCCCGCTGCCGATGCCGCTGTCCCTGCTATCAGCGTAGTCGTCGCCCCAGTCCTGGTACGACCAACCGAACACGCCACTGTAAAATGCTTTTGCGCGCGTGAGATCGGCTTTTGTGTTGACCGGAAGCTCGATGAAGTCGATGCGGTTGTTACGGGAAGTCTTGGGCATGAGTGCACGTTGCGCGGGGAAAGCCTAGTATTTCCGTCTCGCCAACTGAGACGCAAGCCTGTCACAATGTCACTACGCTCGATAGCCCCAAGAATGATGAATGCCTGCCGTTTCGAATGAAGTTCTGCAATGGGGTGTGGCTGCACTGGTCGCATTTCTAGCCGGTGCGCTGGTCGCCTGGCTGCTGACTCGTGCGCGCGCCGCGAACGCGCATGCAGCCGGACGCGCGAGCCGCGAGGCCGAGATCGTGCAGCTGCGCACCGAGCGCGAAGCGGTCGAACAGGCGCGCGCGCGTCTGCACCAGCAGCACGATGCGGCCATGCGCGAACTCGAATCCGGACGTGCGCGTGTCGTCGAGCTCACTGCGCAGCGCGCGGAGCTCGCGGGGCGTCTGGAGCGCCTCGCGCAGGTTGAGCACGAGCTTACCGAAAAGAATGCGGAGGCCTTGCGCCTTATCGAGGCGCGTCAGCGTGCCGAACAGCAGGCGACCAAATTCGCCACGAGCCTGCAGGAGCAAACTCATGCGGCGCAGGAGCGCGAAGCCCTGCTCGCCGACAAGTTCAAACTCGTTTCCGGCAAGCTGCTCGATGAGCAGAGCCAGAAGTTGACGGCGCAAAACCAGAACAACCTCGATACGCTGCTGGGTCCGCTGCGCGAGCAACTCGGCGAGTTCCGCAAGCGCGTCGACGAGGTCTACGACAAGGAGAGCCGTGAGCGCGGCCTGCTCAAGGCAGAGATTGATGGCCTGAAGAATCTCAACCTTCGCCTGAGCGACGACGCGACGAACCTCACGCGCGCGCTCAAGGGCGATATGCGCGCGCAAGGCGCCTGGGGTGAACTTGTGCTCGAACGACTGCTGGAGGCGTCGGGTCTGCAACGCGGCCTGCATTACGAAACCCAAGTCGTCCTGCGCGACGAGGATGGTGGCAAGCCGCGACCGGACGTGATCGTGCATCTGCCGGAAAAACGCGACTTGATCATCGATGCCAAGGTGTCCCTGACCGCGTACGAGCGCTATTGCACGGCGACGGACGAGAACGAGCGTGCCGAGCATCTGTCGGCGCACCTGGGCTCCCTGCGTGCGCACGTCAAACAACTCGCTGAGCGCCGCTACAACGACCTGCCGGGTGTGAACAGCCTGGAATTCGTGCTGATGTTCGTGCCGGTGGAAGCCGCGTACATCGAGGCTGTGCATCACGACGACACGCTGCACGCGTTCGCTCTGGAAAAGCACATCGTCATCGTCACCACGTCGACTCTGCTGGCGACACTGAGCACGATCACCAGCCTATGGCGCTTTGACGACCGCAACCGCAACGCGGTCGAAATCGCCGACCGTGCCGGCAAGCTCTACGACAAGTTCGCCGGCTTAGTCGACGATCTGCAGGAAGTGCAGCAGAAATTCGACGCGGCGCGCAGTGCGCTGGCAGCGGCGGGCAGCAAGCTCAATAGCGGTCGCGGCAACCTGCTCGGCCAGGTGGAGAAGCTGCGCGAACTCGGCGCCAAGGCGAGCAAGACCTTGGCGCCAGAACTGGTCGAGCGTGCGCAGGTCGACGAAGTGCAGGCGCGGCTGGAGACCAACGGCGGAACGCGGTCGCGCGCGCGCGACGCTTAGCTTAGGGTCGCCGCGCTGCGCACCTTGCTGTGGCGATAGCCGTAGCCGAAATAGATGACGAGGCCGATCAGCGTCCACGCCAGCATCAGCGCGAGGTTCAGCCAGTTGACCAGGATCGGCAAGAGCAGCGTCGCGCAGCTGAGGACGCCGAGCGTGCACACCAGCGGTGCCCACGGAACGCGGAACGTGCGCGGCGCGTCCGGCTGCGTGCGGCGCAGGATCAGCACGCCGATGCACACCGCGGCAAACGCGATCAGCGTGCCGGTGGAAACCAGATCGCCGAGCAGGTCGAGCGGGAATACTGCCGCCAGCGCGGCAATGCCGATGCCGGTGACCAGCGTGTTGATGTGCGGGGTATGGTATTTCGGATGGATCTTCGCGAACACCGGCGGCAGCATGCCGTCGCGGCCCATGATCATGAAGATGCGCGGCTGCGCGATGACCATGCACAGGATTACCGACGACAAGCCGATCAGCGCGCCGATTTCCACCACCAGGCGCAACCAGGCCAGTTCAGCATGCGCCTTGATCGCGGTGACCACCGGCTCGGACGTGCCGAGCTGGTCATACGAAAGCAGGCCGGTCAGCACCGCCGCCATGCCGATGTATAAGACAGTACAAATTGCCAGCGAGGCGAGCGTGCCGATCGGCAGGTCGCGTTGCGGATTCTTCGATTCCTGCGCCAGCGTCGACGTCGTTTCGAAGCCGATATAGGCGAAGAACACCATCGAGGCGCCGCGCAGCACACCCGACCAGCCGAACTTGCCCGGACCGGCGTTTTCCGGAATGAACGGGTGCCACAATGCCGGATTGACGTAGTGCCAGCCGACGCCGATCACCAGCAGGATGAGCGCCACCTTGAGAATCACCATGGCGGTGTTGGTGCCGGCCGATTCGCGAATGCCGACGTAGCAAAGCCAGGTCAGCAGCAGCACGATGGCCACTGCAGGCAGGTTGATGAAGTCGCCGGTCGCGACCAGCGCGTTGTCGGTGTAGGCGAATGGCGCGTTGGTGAATTGGTGCGGCAGGTGAACGCCGAAATCATCGAGCAGGCTCGTGAAGTAGCCGGTCCAGCTCACCGCGACGGCGGATGCGGATACACCGTACTCGAGCACCATGTTCCAGCCGATAAACCAGGCTGCGAGTTCGCCGAGTGTCGCGTAAGCATACGAGTAAGAACTTCCCGACATCGGGATCAGCGTGGCGAATTCGGCGTAGCACAGAGCCGTGAAGCTGCAGCCGACTGCAGCAAAAATGAAGGCGAGCAGCACTGCCGGTCCCGCATGTTCCGCGGCGGCTTGTCCGGTGATCACGAAGATACCGCCGCCGATCACGGCGCCGATGCCGATGGCGGTGAGTCCGACCGGACCGAGCGTGCGCTTGAGCTTCGGGCCGTCGCCCATGTCGGCATCGGAGAAATCGGTTTTCTTGGCGAGTAGCTGCGCGAGCATCGAATTTTATCCGCAGTGCTTAAACACCAAGCCGGCGCATGGCCGGCTTGGTCCGTTCAACGTTTTCATTCCCCGAATTTCAGTTCGGGCTCTCGGTGCCATTCGCCAAGTGGCTGCGGCGGTAACCATAGAGGCGATAGAGGATGAGGCCGACTAAGGCCCAGCCGACGAAGAACTCCTTGGCGAATGGGCTGAGGTTCACGAACAGCAATAGGCATCCGGCTACGGCGAGCGGGCAGACGATCCAGGCAAAGGGGGTGCGGAACGGACGCACGCGATTTGGCTGCGTCTTGCGCAGGATCAGCACGCCGATGGCGACCATGGCGAACGCGAGCAGCGTGCCGGAGTTCGACGTGTCGGCAAGTTTCCCGACCGGCAATATGGCGGCGCTGACCGCGACGATGATGCCGGTGATCACCGTGATCACATGCGGTGTGAAGAAGCGGGGATGCACTTTCGACAGTGCGTCCGGCAGCAGGCCGTCGCGCGACATGGTGAAGAAAATGCGCGTCTGACCGAACATCATCATCAGGATGACGGAAGGCAGTGCAAGGATGGCGGCGATGCCGATCCAGTTGCCCACTGTCGTGTGGCCGAGCAGGCGCATGACGTGCGCGAGCGGTTCCTTGCTGCACACCAGCGCCTGCGAATTGACGCAGGCCGCGGCCATCTCGGGAGTGCCCGGATCGATCACAGCGCCAGCGGCATTGAGCATTGGCTGCGCGCCGACCGAACCGGCGGCGCTATAGCCGACCAGCAGGTAGTAGACCGTGCAGATGGCGAGCGAGGCGATCAGGCCGATCGGGATATTGCGGTTCGGGTTTTTGGTTTCTTCGGCTGCGGTCGACACTGCGTCGAAGCCGACATAGGCGAAGAAAATCGAAGCCGCGGCGCCGAGCACGCCGACGCCGCCGGTCGGATTGCCCCAGCCGCCGGGCAGGAGCGGATGGAAGTTCGCGCTGTTGACTGCCGGGAACGCAAGAAAAATGAACACCGTTAGCGCGATGATCTTGATAGAGACGAGTACCGCGTTCACGCGCGCGCTCTTCGAGGTGCCGATATAGAGCAGAACTGTCACCGCAAGGCCGATCAGAAACGCCAGCAGATTGAAAGTCCCTCCGGACATCGGTCCGGCGCGTAGAGCCTCCGGTAAGGCGTAGCCGTTCGCGAGGAGCAACCCGTTCATATAGCCGGACCAGCCGACGCAAACCGTGGCGGCGCCGATGCCGTATTCGAGGCCGAGCGCCCAGCCGACGATCCAGGCGACGAACTCGCCGAGTACGCCGTAGGTGTACGTGTACGCCGATCCGGACACTGGCACCATCGCCGCCAGTTCGGAGTAGGCGAGCGCGGCGAGACCGCAGACGACTGCGGCAATCACGAAGGCGATCATCATGCCTGGCCCGGCTTTCTGGCCAGCTTCGGCCGTCAGGACGAAAATACCGGTGCCGATCACCGCGCCGATACCGAGCAGGGTCAATTGGATCGGGCCAAGCTGCCGCTTGAGCGATTTCTTCTCGGCCGTTTCGAGAATCTTGTCGAGCGGCTTGACGCGCCAAAAAATCATTTGTTCCCTCCCCGGGATGTGCGAATGGAGCGCAGGACTCGCGGCGCCCCAACTGGCGCTGCAGCGGGCGCTACCATACGCGAGCGGCCCATAGCGGGCAAGCACTCAAGACGTTTAGGTGCGGCAAAGCGTCGTGCCCGCATCTGATCGATTCATCTTGCCCGCGCACCCTTGTGCTATCGTCCCGCCGCTGCTGTACGACAAGGAGCTCGAATCATGGGCATGAACCGTTTGTGCAGTTACCTCGGGGCTGTCGTGGGCCTCGCGCTGGCGTCCGATGCCGCGGCCCTCATACACGACGGAGACTTCGACGCGTCCTACGGTATTTTCGGCAAGGCGCTCAACCTATTTCCCGGCAATCTGCCCGTTTACCCGGGTTTTTACATCGGTCCGGTGGTGCTGCCTGACGGCAAGTTGTTGGTCGCGGCATCGCGTTACACGACGTCGACCAATGCCGATTTTGGCGTGCTGCGCTTGAACGCTTCGGGCGGCATCGATACCACATTCGGCGTCAACGGCTCCGCGGTGTATGCGTTCAACCGCGCCGGCAGCAGCAAGAACGATGTCGTTTCCGGAATGGCATTGCAGTCGACCGGCAAGATTCTGGTCGCCGGCACCATCGACGGCGATTCGTCCACGGGTATGGACATGGCCGTGGTGCGCTTCAAATCGGGCGGCACACTCGATACTACGTTCGGCAATAGCGGCAAAGCGATAGTGCAGTTCAACCTCGGAGATTGCGGGAATATCAATATCCCCACCGCCTGTGACGATCAGGAACTGCAAATCAGCGTGGATGCCAGCGACAGGATCCTTGTGACTGGGCAAGCAAATACCACTCAATCGGTGACGACATCGACAGACGCGTTCGCGCTTGTGCGTCTTACCGCCGGCGGCATCCGCGACACGACATTCGGGAATGTCGGCCGCGTGACGATGACGTTTGTCAACGGCGACGAGGCGCGTTCGCTGCAGGCACGCCAGCTGGCCGACGGACAGCACATCCTGATCATTGGTGGCGCCAACCTGGTGGCGCAAGGCACAAACTATGACTTCGCTCTCGCCAAACTGGACGATTTAGGCCATCCGGATGCGAGTTTCGGCAACGGCGGCAAGGTTACCTACGGTTTCGACATCGGCGGGGCCATGCAGGACTTCGCCACGGATTTCGTCGAACTCCCCGACGGCAAGCTGTTTGTTTGTGGCGTAGCCCAGGTGAATAACCCGAACAATTTCGATTTTGCCTGCATGCAATTCCTTGCCAACGGCACGCCGGACCCGGCATTCGTGCCCGCGATCGTGCCGTTTGATCTGGGCGCCGATTATCAGGATCTGTCGTATGTCCTGCGGCGCGACAGTCAGGGACGCTTTTTGCTTGCGGGAGCCGCCGCCCGCGCCTCGAACAACACCGACATGGCCGTGGCGCGTCTGTTGCCCAGCGGTGCGCTCGATCCGCACTTCGGCAATGGTGGCATCAAGACGATCAACAGTCACACGATTCTGACTAGCACCGACTTCGACAATGGTGCGTACGGCATAGCGATCCAGCCGGACGAAAAAATTATCATTGCCGGCACGGCCGTATACAACGCTACCGGCAACGCGGAATTCGAAGTGGTCAGGCTCTACGGCGACATCATTTTCAGCGATGACTTCGAGGTGCACTAAGCACCCCTACTAGGGCTGGACTTACGCCCGGCCGCTGAATTCGCCGGTAATCGTGCTGACGAGGATCTTCTCGCCGGTCGTGATGTATTCCGGCACCTGGATTTCAATGCCGGTACTGAGCTTGGCCGGCTTTGGACGCTTCGTCGCAGTTGCGCCCTTGAGTTCCGGTGCTGTGTCGACGACTTCGAGCGTAACGCTCGGCGGCAGCTGCAGTGCTACCGGCTGGCCATCGATCAGTTGCACGTAGCAACCTTCGAGGCCCTCGGTGATGAACCCCGCGGCATCGCCGACCGTCTCCTGGCCGAGCAGGTATTGCGTGTAATCCAGGGCATCCATGAACACGAACGCGTCGCCGTCCATGTACGAGTACGTTGCCGCGCGCCGGGTCAGCTCGGTTTCCTTCAAATCATCTTCGGCGCGCAGCGACAGATCGAGCTTCTGCGCGCCGGGGACGCTGTACAAGGTGAAGCGGAAAGTGACATTGCCGCCGCGCCCGGTCGGCGAGCTGCGCTCGATGTCGCGCACCTGCCAGACCCTGCCATTGTGTTCGACGACGTTGCCTTTCTTGATTTCGGAAGCTTTCATTTCGGGGCCAACCGGATTGCGCCGTCGATGCGGATCACGCTGCCGTTCATGTAGCGGTTCTGCAGGATGAACGCGACGGTGTCCGCGAATTCCTCGGCCGTGCCGAGGCGCGACGGATAGGGGACTTGTGCACAAAGGGAATCGTATACATTCTGCGGCATGCCATCGACCATCGGCGTGTGGAATACGCCCGGCGCGACTGTCATCACGCGCACGCCGATGCGCGCGAACTCACGCGCCATCGGCAATGTCATGCCGATCACGCCGCCCTTGCTGGCCGAATATGCGGCCTGGCCGATCTGCCCCTCATAGGCCGCGATCGACGCGGTGTTGACGATGACGCCGCGTTCGCCGTCGGCACCTGGCGCATTGTGCTGCATGATGTCGGCGGCGGACTTGGCCACATTGAAGCTGCCGATCAGGTTCACCATCACCGTGGTCTGGAAGGTCTTCAGCGGCATCGGACCTTCCTTGCCGAGCACGCGGCCGGCACCGAGGATGCCGGCGCAGTTGATCGCGGCGTTGAACCCGCCGAGGCGTTCCGCGGCTTGCTTGAGTGTCGTCGCGACGCTTTCCTCGTTCGTCACGTCGGTGCGGTGATAGCTCGCGTTGGCGCCCAATTCGGCAACAGCGGCCGCGCCTTTCTCATCGTTGATGTCGAGCAGCGCGACACTCGCGCCACGCGCGACCAGTGATTTCGCTACGGCGAAACCGAGCCCGGAAACGCCGCCGGTAATAACGGCCTTTACTTGATCAAGTTGCATGGGAACGCCCTGTTGAGAGGGCGCGAATTGTAGTTTGCTTCGGGCTACAGGTCGAGCAAGTAAAAGCGATTGCAGCCGAAATGCCCGGTCTTGCCCAAGGCTTGGGGAATGCGCTCGAAACCGTGCTTGGCGTAGAGTTTCTGTGCGGCATCCATGCCGGTGAGAGTTTCCAGATAGCACTGTCGATAGCCGAGTGCACGGGCCGCATCCAGGCACCGTTGCATCAGTGCGTCGCCGGCGCCGAGTCCGCGCAATTCCGGCAGAAAATACATCTTGCGCAGTTCGCAGATCCCCGCCTCGCCATCCAACGGCGCAATGCCGCCGCCGCCCCGAACGTTGCCATCGGCCGCGACGACAAAGTATGCGCAGCCGGTACGTGCATAGGCGCCATGCATGTCGCCAACTTCGGCGTCGTGTATCGCAAAACCAGGCCCGTCGGCGCCGAATT
>Ga0157379_10005813_pt1 | contig 10610 bp, 5 predicted proteins | sample S25metaG_FD_121802 | JGI IMG/M metagenome (GOLD analysis project Ga0157379, IMG submission 121802) | Switchgrass rhizosphere microbial communities from Kellogg Biological Station, Michigan, USA - S2-5 metaG | ecosystem: Host-associated > Plants > Roots > Rhizosphere > Soil | place: USA: Michigan... | reverse complement strand
AGCTGTCGCAGTTCGTCGACGAGACCGCGAACCTGCGGCCGAACCCGCGTCTTCCGTGGGTCGGCGCGGCCGCCTTTTCTCACAAGGGCGGCACGCACGTCAACGCGGTGGCCAAGGTCCTGAGCAGCTACGAGCACGTGAACCCGGCATCGGTGGGCAACACGCGCCACGTGCTCATCAGCGATCTCGCCGGCCGCAGCAACATCGTGATGAAGGCCCGGGAGCTCGGATTCGATCTCTCGGTCGACACGGCGGACCTCAAGTCCATGCTCGCGGCGATCAAGGATCTGGAGCATCGCGGCTACGAATTCGAAGCCGCCGACGGCTCGCTGGCGCTGCTGATTCGCCGTTCACTGTCGCGCACGACGCCGCCGTTCACGGTCGACGCCTATCACGTGTCGATGCGATCGGAAGGTACCGCGTCGGTCTGCGAGGCCACCGTGAAGGTGCGCGTCGGTGAAGAGCGCGCGCATACCGTCGCCGACGGAGACGGTCCGGTGAATGCCCTCGATGCGGCGCTCCGCTCCGCGCTCGTCACGTTCTATCCCCATCTGCAAAGCGTTCGCTTGACGGACTACAAGGTCCGCATCATCGATTCCTCCAGCGGCACCGCAGCCACCACGCGCGTACTCATTCAATCGAGCGACGGTGTCCGCGAGTGGGGCACGATCGGCGTCAGCGAAAACATCATCGAAGCCAGCCTGCAGGCGCTCGTGGACAGCCTTGAATGCGCGCTGATCAACAGCCCCGCCGGCGTTCCGTGAATCTGATCCTGCTGGAACCGTCCGAAGTCAGCGGCACGAACGTCGTCACGCTATCCGGGCCGCGTGCCGCGCACATGCTGAAGGTGCTGCGAGTCACGCCGGGACTCCAGGTGCGTGTCGGCGTGCTCGATGGTCCGCGCGGTATCGCGACGGTGGACGGGATCCGCGACGAGGCCGTGACGCTCAGCTGCATGTTCGACGTCATCGCCCCGGCGCGTCCGCCTGTGGATCTGCTGCTGGCCACGCCGCGGCCGAAGGTGATGCGAAGGCTCTGGGCCCAGATCGCGGCGCTCGGCGTTGGCCGGATCATCCTGACGAACGCGGAAAAGGTCGAACGCAACTACTTCGACACGCACATGCTCGAGCCCGGCACGTACCGGCCCCTTCTGATCGAGGGTCTGCAGCAGGCGCGCGATACGCGGATGCCGTCGGTCTCGATATACCGGCGATTCAAAGTGCTGATCGAGGATGAACTGGATCAATTGGTGGGGCCGGCGCTTCGAATCGTGGCGGATCCGTCGGCCGCTACCCCCGTCACCGAGATCGTCCGCCGCAGCCGCGAGCCTCGAATCCTGCTCGCCATCGGACCCGAAGGTGGGTGGAACGCGTTCGAGCTCGATCTGCTCGCCGCGCACGGCTTCCAATCAGCCGGGATGGGCCCACGCACGCTGCGAACGGACACCGCGTGTGTGGCCCTGCTCGCGATCGGACACAGCGCGATCAGGGCCAGGGAGATTTCAGAGGGCAGAGTTCAGACTTCAGATTGAAAACCAATCTGACCTCTGAAATTTGAAATCTGAAATCTCTTCGTTCAGTGAGGCAGATAGTGCAGCAGCTTGAGGATGTCCGAGAAGACGCCCATCGCGGTGACGTCCGCGCCGGCGCCGGGACCCTGCACGACGAGCGGCGTGCGGGCGTAGCGCTTCGTCGTGAACGCGATGACGTTGTCGCTGCCCTTCGCCGACGCGATGGGATGGCTGCGCGGGTATTCCCTGAGTCCCGCGCTCGCCTTCCCGCCTTCGAGGCTGCCGACGTATCTCAGCACCGCGTTTCGCGCGGCGGCCTTCTTCACGCGGGCGGCCATCTCTCCGTCGTAGCGCGCAAAGGCCGGCAGAAATCCACGGTCGTACTTTCCGCGAGCCAGCGCTTTCGGGACGAGACTGTCGACCTTCACCGCGTCGAGATCCATCTTCAAGCCGATCTGCCGTCCCAGGATGAGCAGCTTCCGCGCGACGTCCTGGCCCGACAGATCTTCGCGCGGGTCGGGTTCGGTGAAGCCCAGCGCGTGCGCATCGCGCACCAGGGCGCTGAACGGCACGCTGCCGTCGAACGTGTTGAACAGGTAGCTGAGCGTCCCCGAGAGGATCCCCTCGATGCGCACGATCTCGTCGCCGGACGCGATCAAGTCGCGCAGCGTCGAGACGATCGGCAGGCCCGCGCCGACGTTGGCCTCGAACAGGAAGTGACGCTTGCGTTGTTCGAGGGCGCTCATCAGCGCCTCGTAGCGGCGCCACGGCAACGCGTTGGCCCACTTGTTCGGCGTGATGATGTGCAGGTTCGCCTCGATGAACGCCGGATACGCGTCGACGATCGCCGCGCCTGACGTGCAGTCCACGAGCGCGGCGTTCGGAATCTCCATGGCGCCGATGCGGCGCGCGAACGCGGCCACGTCCATCCGCTCGGAGGATGCCCGCAGATCGTCCTTCCAGCGGGTGAGGTCGATGCCGTTCGGATCCGCAAGACATCGCGTGCTGTTGGCGAGCCCCACCACGGTGACGTCGAAGCCTTTCGACCGCAGATACGCACGCTGCTGCTCGAGCTGCCGGAGGACCGCACCACCGACGTTGCCGACGCCGATCATCGCGATGGCCAGCCGCTTGTTCGATTCGAAGAACCCCTGGTGAATCGCGTTGAGGGCCCGCACCTGCTGCGACGCGTCGATCACGCACGAGATGTTGCGCTCGGACGCCCCCTGCGCGATCGCGCTGATGTTGATGTTCTGACGCCCGAGCGAATCGAACACCTTGCCGGCGACGCCGGGACGGCCCTTCATCCCCTCGCCGACGACCGCCAGGATCGCCTGGTCGCTCCGCACGTCGACCTGCATCGACTGCTCGTGGAACTCGAACTGGAACTCCTGACGGATCGCCTCGACCGCGCGCGCCGCATCCGCGCTTCGAACGCTGAAACAGATCGTGTGCTCCGAGGAGGCCTGCGAAATCAGGACTACGTTGACGCCCCTGGCGGCGAGCGTGCCGAACACGCGTCCCGCCACTCCAGGAACGCCGACCATCCCGGGGCCGCGCAGCGTCAGCAGCGCCAGGTCGCCCACCGATGTGATCCCTTTCGCCAGCCGCCCGTCAGCGGCCGCCTGACGGGAGATGAGCGTGCCTGGCGCATCCGGGTTGAACGTGTTCTTGATCAGAATCGGGATGCGTTTCGCGACGGCCGGAGCAATCGTCGCGGAGTGCAGCACCTTCGCGCCGAAGTACGAGAGCTCCATCGCCTCTTCGTACGTCATGTGCGGCAGCACGAAGGCCGCGGGCACGCTGCGCGGATCGGCGCTGAGCACGCCGTCGACGTCGGTCCAGATTTCGATCACCGACGCGCCGACGGCGGCGCCGAGGATCGCGGCGCTGTAATCGGATCCGTTCCTGCCGATGGTCGTCGTCTGGCCGTCGGCGGTCGCGCCGATGAAACCGGTGACGACCGGCACGAGCCGTGACGATTGCCGGAAGAGCCGCGAGAAAAACGCGCGCGTGCGCCGATTCGTCGCCGGGAAGTGCACGTTTGCATGCGTGAACTGATCGTCCGTGACGACAAAATCACGGGCGTCGACGAAGGCGGACTCGTGCGTGCGGCCGAGATAGGCCGCGACGATGAGCGCCGACAGACGCTCGCCGAAGCTGGCGGTCATGTCGAGCGCGCGCGGGGGACAGTGCCGGAGCAGCTGGATGCCCTGCAGCGTGCTGCGGAGCTCGGCGAGCAGCGCGTCCACGTGCGCGCGCACACCCGCGGCGCTCGCCTTGTAACTCCGGTGGCTGCCGGCGTCGTGGCGAAGGCGCCTGGGCCTGCCCGATCCAAGCAGGTGCGTCACCGCCGATCGATGCCGCCGCGCGATCTGTTCGAACGCATCGTCCAGCGACGCATCGGCATGCTCGGCCAGCCGGGCGCACTCGAGGAGCTGGTTGGTGATGCCCTGGAAGGCGGACACTACCCCAATCACCGGCTCGCGCCGGCGCGCGTCGAGCAGGAGACGCCCGACCTCGCGGATCGTCGCCGGAGTCGCCAGCGAGGATCCGCCAAATTTGAGGACTCTCACGGTATGTAGGAAACGGAGGTTGCGGAGGAAACGGGGATCACACAGAGCAACAGAGAAACGGAGATTCGAACAGAGAAGAAAACCTCGGGGATTGATGCGCAGGCGTCGCACGCCGCCAAAGGCGGCTGCGCGTCACAAGGCGCGGCGGGAACGCAAACGACCAAGTCCCGCTGTTTGTGTTCCCGCCCGCCTTTGGTGACGCGCGGGTCGGCCGGCAAAGCCGGCCGCCGTGCGACGCCCCTCTCTGTTCGTCTCCGCTGCTCCGTTTCTCTGTGTGATCCCGTTTACTCCGTATCCTCCGCTATCTCTCCCCTCCGGTACCGGCCAACGCCTTCACGGTGACGCTGACGTGCGTGTTCGTCCAGCAGCACTGGAAGCCGCCGCCGCCAGAGCCGGTGTTGTCGTTGCCCTCGACGCGAAGGATGTACTCACCGGGCGCGCTGAACGTCGCGTTCGTCACGGTCTTTCCATCCGCGGCGCGATCGATGGACGGCTTGTTGTTGTCGAACTTCACATCGCCTGGACCGCGGAACTTCGTCCAGGTGAGGGCCATCGGCGGAGGCGGCGTGAATCCCTCGGGAGCCGCACCGCGCGCGGCGCCCCGCCCGTCGGCGGCTCCGGCAGCCGGCTCACCGCCACGTGCACCACGGCCTCGTCCGCGGTTCGACGGCTCCGGCACGTTGATCTTCGGGCCTTCGTCGGAAATCCACACGGTCAGCGGTACAGGAACACCGACGGTGCCGGTGTACTTCGCAGCGATCGTGCTCGGCGGTCCGGTGAACACCTGGCCGTTCGGTTCGAACTTCAGCTTCGGGGGCGTGTTCTTGTTCGCCGCGTCCTCAAACGGCTCGACGATGTAGTCGGGGTACGTGTGGAGGGTGATCGTGTTGGTGAACCCGTTGGCGACTATCGTCCAGCTCAGTTTCTTGTTGCCGAAGTCCTTCGGCAGCTTGATGCTGAACACGCCCCATTGCCTGCCGGCGTTGAAGTGCGTGGGCTGACCCTGATCCGGCGGACCCGGTTCGATGCGGTTGTTCGGTCCCGCGGGGATGTCGAACTCCTGCTTCGTGTTGCGATTGAAGTAGCCGACGAGGACACGCTGCGAGCCGTCCTTGTCGAAGTACCAGCCCTCGAACGCCGGCGTCACGCTCGTCCCGCGCTCTCGAATGGGCGCGGTGAGCGGCAAGGAGCTCGGCGTCTGTCCCACTCCCGGCTGCTGCGCGCTCACGAGCGTTGCGCCCACCGCGCACGACAGCAACAAACCCACACTGGCAAAGTAACGAACCTGCATCCCCGTGACTCCCTCGATACGAAAAAAAAGCGCCGCCCGAATCCGGACGGCGCTTTGAAGCGTTGACGAATTCGGGATCGTTACTGCTGGCGATCCGCGGCCGTCGAGTTGACCGTCTTCGCCGCCCGCGCGGCGGTCTCCGCCTTGAACTCTTCGTCGTTGTAGTAGGTGATGTTCAGCCAGGCGTGGCCCATCTCGTCGACGGTGCGATCGCCCCAGCCCACCCACTGATCAGGATCGGGATTCGACTTGTTGGCCTTCGTGTTGTCGTACCAGGCCAGCAGGTGAAGGATCGTCCCCTTCGGCAGCAGCGGCGCGGCATCGTCGTCGTAGATGTACATGTTGTGCCAGTTGAAGTTGAAGTCGGTCACCTGGCTCAGCATCTCGCGCTTGCCGTCCGGATAGATCGCTTCCATCGACATGCCCTTGCCGCGCAGGTGCATGTGCGCCTGGAAGTTCTCGATGCGGGCGTTCTGCTTCAGCGTCACGAAGCTCTCGGTCGTCGTGACCGAGTTCGGCTGGATGTCGAGCGAACGGCCGCCGGGGGCCGCGCCGGAGAAGGTGTTGAAGAGCGCGAGCACTTCGCGGTGCTTCGGCTCCTGGCCCTTCGGGTAGAACCAGACGGCCAGCTCGGTGTGCGCCGTGATCTCTTCGCCGACCGCGTGATAGTGCATCTCCCAGACGATCTTTGAGTTGGGCAGCATCAGGCGCCCTGAGTCGGGACGCATCTCGTCGCCGTTCTTGCCGACGGCCCATTCCATGAAGAGCCCGTCGCCCGCGACGTTCGGATCGTTGGTGAAGAGCGCGGGATCCATGTCTTCGGGCTGCTGGAGGCGAGCCAGCGCGTGATGCGTGATCTTGCGCGCGTTCTTGCCGACCGGCCGAATCTCAATCGCGCGAACCCAGCGCGGCTCCGTGATGTTGGTCGGGTTGCTCGGCCGCCACCAGGCGTCCTGCGCGACCGGCGGCATGGTGTAGTCGGGCGACTTCACGACCAGGTCGGGAGCGCCGTACTTGTTCGCCATGCTCCAGCCCGAGTCGTCCTTCCAGACTCTCGGCGCGGGCATGTCCTTGGGATCGCCCTTCGGCGCGCCTGCGGAAACCCATGAGAGGATCGTGTCGATCTGCTCGTCGCTGAGCGATCGATCGTTCTTGAACTTCTGGATGCCGACGGTCTTGTCGATGTGCCAGGGCGGCATCTGCCGCGCGCCAACGCGCGCCGCGATCGACTTGGCCCATGGACGCGCCTCTTCGTACGTCATCAGCGACATCGGCGCCATGTTGTCCGGACGATGGCACGATTCGCATTTCTGCTGAAAGATCGGAGCAACGTCCTTGGTGAACGTGACCGTCTTGGCGGAGTCCGCGGCCGCCGCCGGAAGCGAGGACACAAGGAGGGCACTGAAGGTCAGCGCCGTCGAAACACGAAACATCACGGGCTCCTTTCGAGCTTGTCGGCCGTTGCCTGGCACCGGCAATTATACGGATATGTAGGACTGGTGGACCTGTAACCGTTTGTCTATTTTCAGTGAAAAATCGCGGCGCTTTCGCTTATTGTTCTCCTGAATGCTCAAACATGCCACGGCGGCCACCACCAGGACCGTCAGACGGGGTGGCGACAGCCGCGATCGGCCCGAATCGTTGCTGACCGCGGCGGAAATCGTCAGCAGCCCGGAGACCGGACTCGCGTATCGCATCCAGCACCTGCTGGGCGAAGGCGGCTTCGGCCAGGTCTACCTTGCCAACCGTATCGGCCGATCGGCGGAGGTTCCCGAGACGGTGTGCATCAAGGTGAGCCGCCGCATCGACGGGTGGCTGCGCGAGGCGTACTTCGGCCAGCTGCTCGACGGACATCCGCGCGCGATTCGCGTGTTCGACGCCTTTCCGCTGCTGCGCCCCGACGGCCGCATCCTCTACAGCCTCGCGCTCGAGTACGCGAGCCATGGCGATTTGAGCGCATTCCTGTCGCGCACGAGCAAGGGATGGTCCGAGGCTGCGGCGCGGCGCGAGATCGCCGGCATTCTCGAAGTGCTCGGCAAGCTGCACCGCGGACAGACGCTGCATCGCGATCTCACGCCGCTGAACGTGTTCGTGTGCGACGGACGGCGCCTCAAGCTCGGAGACTTCGGCATCGTGCGTCAGCAGAGCGACCGGCGAGGCATCACCGCGCGCACGATGAACGCGCTGACGGCCCCCAGCGACATCCTCGAGCGCGCGATCCCGCGCTGGCAGGCGCGCGACGACGTCTACCAGGTCGGTCAACTGCTGGGGATGCTCATCAAAGGCGACGCGCGCATGCGGATGCGGCTGCCCGAAATCCGCGGCCTCGTCTGCACGGATCACTTGAAGGAGATCGTGTATCGCTGTATCGGCGAGCGCCGGAAACGATACGAGAGCGCCGACGAGATGATCGAGGCGCTGCGCAATCCTCCTGCAGCGCTGAAGGCCGGCGTCCTGCGGACGTTGAAAGGCGCCCACGTCACGTTCACCGGCATCCTGACTCGGAAACGCAGCGAAGCGATTCGCGCCGCCAAACGCGCGGGGGCAATCGTCCACGGCGGTCCCTCATCGAAAACGACCGTCGTCGTGCGCGGGCGGCCGAATCCGCTGCAGGCTGCGGGGAAAGATGCCGGGCTGAAACTGATGGAGATCCGCCGGCTGCGTGGAAAGGGCCATCGCATCACGCTGCTGAACGAGCAGCAGTTCTGGCGTCTGGCCGCCGCGGCGAAGCGGTGAACGTGAGCCGCAGCCCTGAAGGGCTGCGCCACAGGCGCGGGCGATTTGTGGCGCAGGGCTTCAGCCCTGCGTCAGCGGATGACGCGACCGGCTGAGGCGTCAAGCTTCACGCGATCGCCGGTTTTCAAAATGCGAGTGGCGTCCTTGACGTTCGCCAGCGCCGGCAGGCCGAACTCGCGCGCGATGGTCGATGCATGCGAGAGCATGCCGCCGACTTCGACGATGACACCCGATGCCACGGTGAAGAGCGTGGTCCAGGACGGGTCGGTGGCGATCGTCACGAGAATCGCTCCGGGTTTCATGAGCGCAAAGTCGCGTGGATCCCGCAGGACGACCACTTCGGCCTCGACCGACCCGGGGCTGACGCACAGGCCCGTCAGCGAATCACCGTTCGAATCGGGCGTCGGCAGATCCGAGAGGCGGCCGATTTGCTCTTCCAGCGTCGATTCGCGCATCAGCAACGGCATCCGGAGATCGCGCTCTGCGGCCAGGCGCGCGGCGGCCTTTGCCGCGAGCGGCCTCAGCTGCGGTCCGCGCGACGGGTCGAGCGCAGCCGCTTTCACATCGTTCAAATCGATCAGGAAGTAGTCGTCGCGCCTGTCGATCCAGCCGCGGCGAACAAATCGATTCGCGAGCTCGAGGTGCCACTCGCGCAAGCGGGACACGACGCGCGTGAGATCGGAGCGCACCGCCTCGCGCCATAAATATTGCTGCTTGAGTCGTCGCAGGGTCGATCGGACGCGCGGCAACAGCGTCCAGCGCTGCCAGGCGGTCAGTCGCGCCTCGAACGCACAGCGCGCCTCGGCGGCGTCGGCCTCCTGACGGGCTGCTGCCGCCTGCATGTCGACGGGAGGCCCCTGCAGATGCGTGCAAATCGCGAACAACGCCGGCGACGGATCTTCATGAAGGCGTGGCAGCGCCCAGTCTGATTCATACCGGCCGCGATGACCGTATCGCCCCAGGAAATCGTCGAGGCCGCGAAGGAACTCAGTGCCGGCAAGAGCGGTTCGAAAGTCGACGAAGCCTGTTTCCGCCGAGAGCAGGTACGCCTTCGACGCCGGCTCGTGCCGGGCGACGTCGGCCAGAGCAACAAGATCGACCGCCTGCTGCGTGCTGACCGATCGCTCGCCCGAGGCCAGCTGCGGATAAACGAGACGGTCGAACGGAAAGCCGACAGCCTTGCAGGCTTTTCGCAGCACGTCCTCGTGCATCTGCACGCCGCTCATCACCAACACTGCCTTGAGCGTCTGCGGCGTCGACGTCAGCCACCAGTCGAAGGTCTCGGCAATTGCCGCGTCGGACAGTGCCGCGGGATCACCGGCGAGCCGTTCGAGGATCTCCTCCAGATGCTGTCGGTGCTCCTGAAACACGGGGCCGGCCCGCAACGAATTGAAGACGAGCCGCAGCAGATCGGGAAGCGCGGGGAGGAACGTCCCGAGCGGCGGGCGCCTGGCGATCTCATCCTCGGGACGGATCTCTTCGGAGTGTCCGAGCGATCGGAGCGTGTCGGCAGGCGCGGCGCCCACGGTCTGCGTGACGTGCCGAAGCTGCGACAGGTTGAAATACAGCCGGCCGTGGAACGCCTTGATGATCGGACCGAGCTCCGACTCCGGCGCGAACAGTTTGCCGAAGAAGTCGCGTTCACCGCGATCGAGCAGATCGACGTAGATGCTCAGCGCCTGCGGCGAAAGCTGATCGGGCATCACCTCGGCGAGATTCGCGCGCGTCCACTCGGGATCGCCCGGCGACGGCTGGGCAGATGCCGCACGCGAAGTGGTGACCGGCCGCGACTGAACGATCCAGAACTGCTCGTCGTCATGACACCACTCGACGTCCTGCGGCGCGCCGTAGTGTTGTTCGATGCGGAGAAGCAGATCCGTCAGTGTTGTGAGCTGAACGGGCGAGAGCAGGGGAGTCCCGTCACCGCGATTCCCTCCGATCCGCGTCGACAGGATGCGACGATCGCGTTTGCCGACACGGAACTCGTCCGGATCGATCTGACCGCTGACCAGGGCTTCGCCGAGACCTGCGCCGGCGTTGACGACGACTTCATCGGCGCCCGTGACAGGGTTGAGCGTGAAGGCGACCCCCGACGCAGTGGCCGGGACCATGCGCTGCACGAAAACGCCGATCCGCGCTTCGTCCGCGGCGATCTGCCTGGCCGCGCGGTAGCTGCTGGCTTCCAGCGATCCCGCTGAACGCCGACACGCCAGCACCGCGTCGATCAGCTGATCGCGCTCGACATTCAATCGCGTCTCGTGCAGGCCCGCGAACGAGTGCTCCGCGCTGTCCTCTCCGAGGCCCGAGGACCGCACGGCGAATCGCACGCCTGAAAGCGATGAGAACCACGGATGCCCGAGCAGGGTCGCAACGTCGGCGTCGGTCGTATCGCTCGAGACGGCCACGCCGTCCGGGACCGGGAACCCGGCCTGCCGAAGGCGCGCGCAATTGAACGCCTTGCTGCCGATTCCGCTCAGATCGGCAGGAGCAACGTCGT
>Ga0157379_10005812_pt1 | contig 10611 bp, 13 predicted proteins | sample S25metaG_FD_121802 | JGI IMG/M metagenome (GOLD analysis project Ga0157379, IMG submission 121802) | Switchgrass rhizosphere microbial communities from Kellogg Biological Station, Michigan, USA - S2-5 metaG | ecosystem: Host-associated > Plants > Roots > Rhizosphere > Soil | place: USA... | reverse complement strand
TGGGCGCCGAGCTCGACGTGCCCGTCGGCGTCGTGCTCGAGGGCGGCTACGCGCTCGACGCGCTGGCCCGCGGCGTCGTCGCGACGCTGCGCGCGCTGACCGCCGACGGCCCCGCGCCCGACGTGGCCCTCGACGAGCTCGCCGAGGCCTACGCGCGCGCCGCCGCGGCCGGCGGGCGCTGAGAAGCCGTTTCACCCATCCGACCGCCCGGTCAGCCGGCGGGCGTGGCGGTGCTGCCGGGCGTCGCGGTCGACGGCGGCGGCGCGGCCGTCGTCTGCTCGTCGGGCTGCGCGGGCGCGCTCGTGACGGTCGCCGACCGGACCTTGCCGTCGTCCTTGGTCAGCGCGACGAACGCGATGGCCAGCGCGAGCCCGGCGACGACCACGACTGTGGCGAGCGCGGCCAGCGGCAGGCGCCAGTTGGGGGTGGGCGCGAGACGCGTGCGCGCGGGCGCGCCGCACTCCAGGCACCAGTCCTGCTCGGAGGCCACCGTCGCCCCGCAGCGCGGGCAGCGCAGCGGCACCGGCGCCCGGCCGTGCGGCCGCTCTTCGGGCACGCTCACGAGCCGCGCGACGCTTCGACGCCCGCCTGCTCGTCGACCGCCGGGATCGCCTCGGTGGGCTGGTCGACGGCGGCCTCGGTCGGCGGCGGCGTCACCGGCGCACCGCCGGCCAGCGCGCCGGAGACGGGCGTCTCGCCGGTCGCGGTCGCCGAGAGCGGCAGCTGCCCGGGCGGGACGGTGTCCGTGGCGGGCGGCGCGTGCGTCGTGGTCGGCTGGAGCGGGCGCAACGGAGCCATGCCGTCCACCTCGCCCATGGCCAGCGGGCCGCTGAGCTGCGTCCCGCAGCGCGGGCAGAAGCGGGCGTCGCTGCCGTGCAGGGCGCCGCAACGCGCGCAGGCCGCGACGCCCGGCTCGCGCAGCTCGATGATGTCGCGGCGCTCGTCCATGACGCGCTCGATCGCGCGCAGCTCGCGGTCGACGGCCTCCAGCGCGGCGAGCTTGCCGAGCACGAGGTCGTCGTTGCGGCGCCCGAAGCGGTGCAGGTCGAACACGAGCCCGCCAAGGTCGCGGAAGCCGAGCTCGCGCACGCGGCGCAGGTAGCGCATGCGGCGCCGGAGCCGGCCGCGGTCGCGGAAGCTCGGGCGGTGCGGCGCGACGTCCTCGGGGGCCAGCCCCGCGGGGAGCGGCTGGGTGGGGGGTGCGGCGGACGATGGCGCGACCTCGGTGGGCGCTGCCTCGGCCGCCTCCTGCAGGCCCGGGTCGGACGTGCCCCGGCGGAACGGGTTGCGGCGAAGGGGACCCTTCATGGCGAAACGGCGCCATCTCGGAGGCGCCGCGTCGGACGATACCAGCGCCTTCCGACACCGGCGCTGCGGCGTTTCGGCACATCTGCGCGTGGTCTCGTCACGGGTCGTGGCGCAGCATCGCGGTCGCTCCCACTCATCGACATCACTGGAGAAGACGGATGTACCGCGCACTGGGTTTCGCTCATGCGACAGCTCACCACCATCTGCAGCGCACGAACCGCACGCTCGCCTCCGAGGAGGGGCAGGGCACGGTCGAGTACGTCGGGCTCATCCTGCTCATCGCCGCGGTCATGATCGCCGTCGTGGCGGCGGGCAAGGGCAAGGGCGACATCGCCGCGACGATCATCAACAAGCTGAAGGAGTCGATCGACGGGGTCGGCGGCGGGAAGTGATCGCCCGGCTCGGCCGGTGGCGTCCGGGAGGGGGCCCTACGATGGGCGCGTGCCCGCCCTCGATCCGCGCGACCGGCCGATCGCCGTCTTCGACTCCGGGGTCGGCGGCCTCACGGTGCTGCACGAGCTGCTCGTGTCGCTGCCCAACGAGGACTTCGTCTACCTGGGCGACAGCGCGCGCTTCCCCTACGGCGAGCGCACGGCCGAGGAGCTCGAGCGCTTCGGCATGGACATCGCCGAGGAGCTGCTGGCGCGCCGGGCCAAGCTGCTGGTGGTCGCCTGCAACTCGATGACCGCCGCGGCGCTGCCGGCGCTGCAGCGGCGCATGCTCGAGACGACGCTTGGGGTGGACGTCATCGGCGTGGTCCGGCCCGAGGCGGCGCAGGCCGTGGCGGTCACCCGCAGCGGGCGCATCGGCCTGCTGGCCACGCGTGCGACGGTGGCCAGCGGCTCCTACGAGCGCGCGGTCGCGGCGGTCGACCCGCACGTCGATCTCGTCGCGGTCCCCTGCCCGGACCTCGCCCCGCTCATCCAGGACCCGCCGACCGGCGAGGTCTTCGGCCACGAGCTCGAGGCGGTGGTGCGGGGCTACTGCGCGCCGCTGGTCCAGGCCCGCGTGGACACGGTGATCCTCGGCTGCACCCACTACCCGCTCGTGCGCTCGATGCTCCAGCGCATGCTCGGCCGCGGCGTGACGATCGTCACATCGGGCGCCGCCCTGGCCCGCCAGGTGGAGCACGCGCTCGGCTCGCGCGACCTCGCCGCGACGCGCACCGGTGAGGGCACCTACTCGTTTCTCTGCACCGGCGACGTCGACGCGTTCCGCGCGCTGGGCACCCGGTTCCTGCAGATGCCGCTCACCGAGGTCGAGCGCGTCGACCTCGGGCCGGCCCCGACCCAGACCCCGATCCCGGAGGCTCCCGCCGCATGGCCGCGACCGTGACCCGCTCCTACGACCGCCCGGCCGACGGCCTGCGTCCCGTCACCATCGAGCCCGGGTTCGTGCGCACCGCCACGGGCTCCGCGCTGATCTCGATGGGCGAGACGCGCGTGATCTGCACCGCGTCGGCCCAGGAGAGCGTGCCGCGCTGGCGTGCGGGGAGCGGGCTGGGCTGGGTCACCGCCGAGTACGGGATGCTCCCGGCCTCCACCGGGGACCGCAAGCCGCGCGACGTCAGCAAGGGCCGGCCCGACGGACGCACGGTCGAGATCCAGCGGTTGATCGGCCGCGCGGTCCGCGGCGTCGTGGACTTCGCCGCGCTGGGGGAGAACTCGATCTACCTGGACTGCGACGTCCTGCAGGCCGACGGCGGCACGCGCACCGCGTCGATCACCGGGGCCTACGTCGCGCTCGCGCTGGCCTGCGAGAAGCTCATCGCCGCCGGGACGATCCCGCGCTCGCCGCTGACCGGCTCGGTCGCGGCGATCTCCTGCGGCATCGTCGGGGGCGTCGCGCTGTTGGACCTCGACTACCCCGAGGACTCCTCGGCGGAGGTCGACGCGAACGTCGTCATGACCGGCGACGGCGGCCTGGTCGAGGTGCAGGCCACGGCCGAGCGCACCCCGCTGAGCCGCGCGCACCTCGACGAGCTGCTCGCGCTGGCCGAGGTGGGCATCAGGCGCCTGCGCGGGCTGCAGGACGAGGCGATCGCGCTGGGGCGCGGCTGAGCGGTCGTGCGCCTCGTCCTCGCCACCCGCAACGCGCACAAGGCGCGCGAGTTCGCGGCGCTGCTGGCGCCCCACGAGGTCGTGCCGCTGCCCGACGGCGTGCAGCTGCCGCCCGAGACCGGCGCGACGTTCATGGCCAACGCCCGCGGCAGGGCGCACGCGGCCGCGCAGGCGACCGGCCAGGTCACGATCGCCGACGACTCGGGCATCGAGGCCGAGGCGCTGGGCGGCGCGCCGGGCGTGCGGTCCGCCCGCTTCGCCGGCGAGCACGCCACCGACGCGGAGAACCTCGCCAAGCTCGTGCGCGAGGTGCCGGCCGGGTCGCGGCTGTCCTACGTCTGCGCGCTCGTGCTCGTCGATCCGTCGGCCGGGACCGAGGAGGACTTCGAAGGGCGCTGCCACGGGCGCATGGCCGCGGCGATCCGCGGGGATGGCGGGTTCGGGTACGACCCCTGCTTCGTCCCCGACGAGGTCCCGGACCGCACGATGGCCGAGCTCACCCCGGACGAGAAGGACGCGATCAGCCACCGCGGCCGCGCGGCCGAGGTGCTGCTGGCCCGTCTGGGGCCTTGAGCACGACCGCCGACAGCGGACCGCCCGGCGCCGGGCAGCTGCGCTCCGCGCGGTTCTCGGTCGCCGCGGCGATGTTCCTGGTCGCCGTCAAGCTCACGGCCGGCCTGATCTCGGGCAGCCTCGGGCTCATCGCCGAGGCGGTGCACTCGGGGACCGACCTGGTCGCCGCGCTGCTGACGTTCCTGGCCCTACGCGTCGCCGTGCGTCCGGCCGATCGCGAGCACCCCTACGGGCACGGCAAGGCCGAGCACCTCGCTGCGCTCGGCGAAGGTGCGTTCCTCGTGCTGGCCAGCGTCTTCATCGCGGGCGAGTCGATCGTGCGGCTGGCCGGGGGCTCGCACGCCGAGGTGCAGACGCCGTGGTGGATCTTCCTGGTGCTGGCCACGGTGATCGTCGTCGACCTGTCGCGGATGGTGCTCTCCCACCGCGCCTCGGCACGCCACAACAGCCCGGCGCTGGCGGCCAACGCGCTGCACTTCGCGTCCGACCTCGTCGGCACGTTCGCGGTCCTGGTCGGCCTGATCCTGGCGCGCTCGGGCACGCCCGAGGCGGACTCGGTCGCGGCGCTCGTCGTCGCCGTGCTCGTCGTCACCGCCGCGGTCCGGCTCATGCGCCGCAACGTCGACGTGCTGATGGACCGCGCGCCGGAGGAGGCCGAGGCTGCGGTGCGGGCCGCCATCGCGGCCGCCGAGCCCGGCGTCGAGCTGCGCGCGGTGCGGTCGCGCCAGGCGGCCGGGCGCTCGTTCGTCGAGCTGACCGTCGGCTATCGCGCCGACGCGGCGCTGGGGCAGGGCCATGCGGTCGCCGACGCGCTCGAGGACGTGGTGCACCGTGCGCTGCCCGGCAGCGACGTCGTCGTCCACGTCGAGCCCGCTGCGCTGGCCGACGCGGACCTGCGCGAGCGCGCCAGCGCCGCGGCGCTGACCGTCCTCGGCGTGCGCGAGGTCCACAACGTGCGCGTCGTCGACGTCCGCGGCCGGCCCGAGCTGTCGCTGCACCTCAAGGTGCCGGCGGACCTCGATCTGGGCACGGCCCACGAGGTCGCCAACCGCGTCGAGGCGGCGATCATGCGGGCGCTGCCGGGAGTCCGCGACGTCCACACCCACATCGAGCCGCTCTCGTCCGATGCGGCGGGGGAGGAGCCCCCGCCCGGCGACGTGGCCCGCGAGCGGTCGGCCATCCGCGCGATCGTGCGCGACCTCACGGGCGCCGAGCCCGAGCGGTTGCGCTTCCGCACTGACGACGAGGGCCTCGTCGCGCTGCTGACCATCGGCCTGGCCGGCGACCGCAGCGTCGACGACGCCCACCGTGCCGCGACCGAGATCGAGCGCGCCGTGCGCCGCGCGGCCCCGACGCTGGCGGCCGTGATCGTCCACACCGAGCCGCAGCCCGACGGATGATCCGCGCCTCAGCGCAGGTTGATCGCCGCCGACAGCGCGACGGCCGCGAACACCCCCGCATAGCCGGAGTAGTGCGACAGCAGCATGATCAGCGCGGTGATCAGGAAGGCGACCACCGTGACGATCCAGGCGACGCGCTGCAGGGGCATCCCGTCTCATTCTGACCGTGCGCGCCGACGCCTGCACGAGCGGTCCGTCCGGGCCGGCCTCCACACTGCCGCGCCGTCCGTCGGCACGCAGCGCCCGCTGCTAGCGTCGATCCGACTACGACCCTTCGAGAAGGAGGACCGCAGTGACGAAGTCCGAGTTCGTCGATCACGTCGCCCAACGGGGCGATCTCGACAAGAAGCACGCCGCCGCCGCCGTCGACGCCGTGCTGGAGGTGATCGAGGAGACGCTCGCCCGCGGGGGCGAGATCAGCTTCTCGGGCTTCGGCAAGTTCCACGTGGCCGAGCGCGGCGCCCGCGAGGGCGTGCACCCGCGGACCGGCGAGCCGATCCAGATCGCGGCCTCCAAGGTGCCGCGGTTCACCGCCGGATCGGGCCTCAAGAAGGCCGTCAAGGGCTGAGATCGTGGAGCCGGCGGGCGCGACGACCACCCACACCGCGTTCGCCGGCCGGCTGGCCGACCGGGTCACCGCGCGGGAGTCGCAGATCGTCCTGGGTCTCGACCCCGACCCGCTGCGCCTCTGGCCCGTCGCCGATGCCGCCGCCGACCCCGCGGCGGCCGTGGCCGACCACTGCCGGGCGGTCATCGACGCCGTCGCCGACGAGGTCGTCGCGGTCAAGCCGCAGATCGCCTGCTTCGAGCGCCTGGGCGCGCCCGGCTGGGCGGCACTGCAGGCCACGGTCACCCACGCGCGCGACGCCGGGCTGATCGTGCTCGCCGACGGCAAGCGCGGCGACATCGACGTCTCGGCCACCGCCTACGCCCAGGGTCTCGTGGGCGAGACGCCGACGGCCGGCGGTCCCGTCGCCGGCCTCGGCGCCGACGCCATGACGGTCGCGCCGTACATGGGCCTGGACACGCTGCGGTCGTTCGCCGCGGTCGCGCGCCCGCACGGCGCCGGGCTGTTCGTGCTCGTGCGCACCTCCAACCCGGGCGCGGCCGACCTCGAGGACGAGCCGCTGGCGCGCGGAGGGACGGTGTGGGAGCACGTTGCGGGCTTCGTCGCCGACCTCGGGGCCGAGACGCTGCACGCCGGGTCGGGCCTGGCCGACGTCGGCGCGGTCGTCGGCGCCACGGCCCCCGAGCACCTGGCCCGCGCCCGCGAGCTCATGCCGCACGCGGTGTTCCTGCTGCCCGGCATCGGCGCCCAGGGCGGGCGCGTCGAGGACCTGGCGCCCGCGTTCGCGCCCGGGCGCGCCGCGGGGCTCGTGACCGCGTCGCGGTCCATCGTCGGCGCCCACGCCCAGCACGGCGGTGCTCCGGCGGCCGCTGCGCGGGCCGAGGCGCAGCGCCTGCGCGACGCCGCCTGGGGGCTTTGCTGACCCGAGCAGACCGGGGCGCGGCCTATGCTGCCCCTTCGATGCGCCGCCGCTCTCCCGCTCGATGGCTGGCCCCGCTGGCTCTCGTGACCGCCGCGGTGGCCGTCTACGCCGTCGTCCACGAGACGCTCGACTCGGGGTCCGGTGACCAGCCCTCGACGACGAGCTCGACCCCCGCCAGGCCGAAGCCGTCCACGGCGGCGACGAAGACGACCTCGTCCAAGCCGCGCACCTACACGGTCAAGTCCGGCGACGTGCTCTCGTCGATCGCCGACGAGCACGGCACGACCGTCGCGGCGATCGTGCGGCTCAACCCGTCGGTCGACGCCTCGACCCTGCACCCGGGCCAGAAGCTCAAGCTTCCCTGATGGGCCGCGCGACCTCCGTCCTGGTGCGGGCGGTGGCGGTCCTCCTGCTGGCCGTCGTCGTCGCCGTCGCCCCCGCGCGCGCCGCGACCCCGCCGGACCTCCCGGCCGTGCGCGCGCCCGCGGCGATCCTCGTCGAGCCTGCGACGGGCGACGTCGTCTACCAGCGCGATGCGCACGACCGCCGGCCGATCGCCTCCACGACGAAGCTCATGACCGCCCTGGTCACGCTCGAGCACGCGTCGCTGGACGACGTCATGACGACGGTGGCCTACCACGCCGCGCCGGCCGAGTCGGTCGCCGGGTTCGCGGCGGGGGAGAAGGTCACCGTCCGCGACCTGCTGCGCGCGCTGCTGATCACCTCGGCCAACGACGCGGCGGCGACGCTCGCCCAGCGCGTGGCGGGCTCCCGCGCGGCGTTCGTCGCGATGATGAACGCCCGGGCCAAGCAGCTCGGGCTGACCGACACCCACTACGACAACCCGATCGGGCTCGACGGACCGACGAACTACTCGTCGGCGACCGACCTGGTCAAGCTCACGCTCATCCTGCGCCGCAACGCGTTCTTCCGCGAGACGACCGACCGCCCACGCGTGACGATCCGCTCGGGTGCCCATCCGCGGACGTTCCTGAACCGCAACACGCTCGTGCGCAACGTCCCGGCGGTCAACGGCGTCAAGACCGGGCACACGAACCGCGCCGGCTACATCCTGGTCGGGTCGGCCTCACGCGACGGCGTCACGGTCGTCAGCGCCGTGCTCGACGACCCGAGCGAGAGCGCGCGCGACAGCGACACGCTGAACCTCCTGCGCTACGGCCTCGACCAGTACCACGTGGTGACCGCGGTCAAGCCGGGCGCCGTCCTGGGCCGCGCCGCCCTGACGCATCGCGACGAGCACGTCGACCTGCTCGCCGGCGGGACCGTCCAGCGCACCGCCAAGCGCGGCGAGAAGTTCGTCGTGCGGCTGGACGGCGCGCCGTCCGAGCTCGACGGGCCGCTGCCGCAGGGCGCCCGCGTGGGCACCGTCGTCGTCTCGCTGCGCGGGCGCGTCGTCGGACGGGTGCCGCTGGTCACCGCCGGCGCCGTGGACGCCGCGACCTTCATGGATCGCCTGCGCGACTGGCTCGGGCACACCATGACCTTGTTGCTCCTCGGCGCCTTCGCGCTCTGTAGCCTCTATCTGGTGCTCCTGCGACGGCGCGCCGTCCGGCGCCGCAGAGCAGGCCGGCAGGGCAGAGGGGCACCCGTCGCGTGATCATCACCGTCACCCTGAACGCAGCCATCGACAAGTCCTTGTCGGTGCCGAACTTCCGCTTGGGGCGCCGTCATCGCACGGTCGAACAGCGCACCGCCGCCGGCGGCAAGGGCGTGAACATCGCCCGCGCGCTCAAGACGCTCGGCCAGCCCGTGATCGCGACGGGCTTCGCCGGCGGGCCGACGGGGACGCGCATCGTCGACCAGCTCACCGAGGAGTCGATCCTCAACGACTTCGTGCGCATCCGCGAGGAGTCGCGCACGAACACCGCGGTCTATGACCCGACCAGCGGACAGCAGACCGAGATCAACGAGCGCGGCCCGGCGGTGAGCGCCAACGAGGTCGAGCTCTTCCGCGACAAGCTGCTCTACCTCGCCCGCGGGGCCGACATCGTGGTCATGGCCGGATCGCTGCCGCGCGGCGTCGAGCCCGACGTCTACGCCGGCCTGGTGCGCGAGCTGCGCAAGGCGGGCGTGCTGACCGTCGTCGACACCGACGGGGAGCCGCTGCGCCACGCCGTCCGCGCGGAGCCCGACGTGATCTCGCCCAACGTGCTGGAGGCCGAGGAGCTCGTCGGGCACGAGTTCAACGACGACGAGGACCGGCTGTACGCGGTGGCCGAGATGGTCGGCCAGGGCGCGCGCGAGGCGATCATGACGCTCGCCGACGGGTGCGTCGCCTGCATGCGCGTCGACGGCCAGTCCCAGCGCTTCCGCGTCTCGATCCAGCCGCGCGAGGCCGTCGCCGGCGTCGGCGCCGGCGATGCGTTCCTGGCCGGCTACGTCGCCGCGCGGTACTCCGGCAAGACGCCGGCCGACTGCCTGGCCTACGGCGTGGCCTGCGGCGCGGAGTCCACGCAGCACCTCGGCGCCGGGCTCGTCGAGGCCGGCGCGGTCGACCGTCTCGTGGCCGAGGTCGAGGTGCAGGTGTCGCCGGCGTCCGCCGAAGTGGGTGGCTGAACACGCGTCCCACGGCATCGGGCGGCGATTCCGTTCGGGGCCGTTGCTACTCTGCGAGACGCGTGAAGGGTTGCCGCCACATCACGCCGCACCGCCCATCCTGGACCCCGCCTGCGCGGGGTCTTTTCGTCCGGCCCCAGACCTAGGATTCACAAATGGAGATCGAGATCGGTCGCGGAAAGAAGGCCCGCCGAGCGTATGGCTTCGACGACATCGCGATCGTGCCCTCCCGGCGCACACGCGACCCCGATGACGTCGACATCTCCTGGAAGCTGGGGGACTACCGCTTCGAGCTGCCGCTCCTGGCCTCGGCGATGGACGGCGTCGTCTCGCCGCGCACCGCGGGCATCATCGGCAAGCTCGGCGGCCTGGCCGTCCTGAACCTCGAGGGCGTCTTCGCCCGCTATCAGGACGCCGACGCGCAGCTCGAGCGCATCGCCTCGCTGCCCAAGGACGTCGCGACGCGTGAGATGCAGGACATCTACCGCGCGCCGATCGACGAGGACCTGATGGTCCAGCGCATCCGCGAGATCAAGGACCAGGGCGTCGTCACCGCCGCCTCCCTGACGCCCCAGCGCGTCATGAAGTACTACGAGAAGGTCCTCGATGCCGGGCTGGACATCCTGGTCATCCAGGGCACGGTCGTGTCGGCCGAGCACGTCTCGCAGACCACCGAGCCGCTCAACCTGAAGGAGTTCATCGCCGAGCTCCCGGTCCCGGTCGTCGTCGGCGGCTGTGCCAGCTACCACACGGGTCTGCACCTCATGCGCACCGGGGCGGCCGGCGTGCTCGTGGGCGTCGGCCCGGGCGCCGCCTGCACCACGCGCGGCGTGCTCGGCGTGGGCGTGCCGCAGGCCACGGCGATCGCCGACGTCGCCGGCGCCCGCTCGCAGCACATGCTCGAGACCGGCGAGTACGTCCGTGTCATCGCCGACGGGGGCATGCGCACGGGCGGCGACGTGTCCAAGGCGATCGCCTGTGGCGCCGACGCGGTCATGATCGGCTCCCCGCTGGCGCGCGCCCACGAGGCGCCCGGCCGCGGCTTCCACTGGGGCATGGCCACGTTCCACCCGACGCTCCCGCGCGGCGCGCGCGTGGCGACGGTGCAGAACGGCACGCTCCAGGAGATCCTCACGGGCCCCGCCCGCGAGAACGACGGCACGTTCAACCTCATGGGCGGCCTGCGGACGTCGATGGCGACCT
>Ga0157379_10005810_pt1 | contig 10612 bp, 10 predicted proteins | sample S25metaG_FD_121802 | JGI IMG/M metagenome (GOLD analysis project Ga0157379, IMG submission 121802) | Switchgrass rhizosphere microbial communities from Kellogg Biological Station, Michigan, USA - S2-5 metaG | ecosystem: Host-associated > Plants > Roots > Rhizosphere > Soil | place: USA... | reverse complement strand
TCGACCACACCGAAAACCCCTCTTCCAAAGTTCGAGGTATTTGAGCCGAAGACGCCGATCATCCCGAAGACGTCGCTGCTACCCCAGACGCCGGTATTCCCCTGCCCAACGACGCCGTATGCGCCGCCGATGCCGTAGACACCTCGGCTGTTCACGCTGACGCCGAGAAACGCAGGTTGGTTGATGGCGTCGCCGCGGATGGCGGCACCGGTCCCCGTGTTGGCGATCGCGAACACGGGATCGGGCCCCGGGACTGATCCGGAACCCGAAAAGGGCAACGCCAACCCGCCTGAAGCATCGGTCGCGCACGTCCACGCGCTGCCGCTCCACTTCGGGATCTGATTCGTGGCACACGCGACAGCGGGCAACAGTTGCGTGCTCGCGAGATTGACGGTACCGCTCGCTGTTATCGGCCCACCGGTGAGACCTGTGCCTGTCCCAACACTCGTCACCGTGCCGCCTCCACCGCTGGTCGCATCCACAGCGCAAGCCCACGCGGTGCCGTTGAACTTGAGGATTTGCCCCGCGGTGCAGCCGTTGCTTGCGAGCATGGCGGTCGTCACCCCGCCATTGGTGATCGCCAGCGTCACATCCCCGCTCGAGCCGCCCCCGGTCAGTCCACTCCCAGCGCTGACGCTGGTGATGTCGCCGATGACCCCCGCCGGCGCCCTGAAGTAGCCCACCACGTCAGCGATGAAATGAACCTGTGCCGGGCTCTTGGCATCGAAGCGGTTGTTGTTCGCGCCATCCACCGGCACGATTGCGCCCGTGGCGATCGCCGTGATTCCGACCTGGTAATTGACGGTGCTTACCGCGGGTTCCGCTCCATTCGCTGGCCACACCTTGATGAAGCCGAGGTTGGTCGGGTTCACTGCGTAGACGTTCATCGCAATCGCCGCCACGCCGTTCGGCATGGCGCAATTGGTCGCAGTGCCGCCTTGCGCGGAGAAATTTGCGGAAAACCCGTCGAATTGTCGTTGCACGTTCGCCAGGAGTGCCCCGCCCGTCACACGGGTATCCGCTATCCGGCACGGACTGACCGGCGTGTAGGTCAGATCGGCGTTGGCGTCGCCCAGCGTCTTCGTGGTCACGCGCTGCGTCGCGGCAGAGTCCTGCTGGGTGTCAGCGAGCAGCACCTCGATCGTCGAGAACGAACCCGCCAGGCTGGCCGCCAACAGTCGGTCCGAGCGCAGCGACCAGAGAGCAGCGGACAATTGCTCGGCAGTCATTTGTCGCGCGTCCGGAAGACGCGGCAATTCGGCGCTCCATTCATCAACAATCCGCTGCACCACGGAGGCACGATGCCGTTCAACGACGACAAGTGGAAGCATCGCCGCAGCAGCGACAGGCTGCTGCACCTCGTCCGCGGCCGCACGGGAAGCGAGGCACAGCGATTGAAGAACTACGGCTGCCAATGACAGCGTTATTGCATTGCGAGCCATGACCACTCCCGTTCGAAGAGAGCGCCATTGCGCGCGCGGGAAACGGCAAAGTCAAGGGAATGCGACGGACCCTATGGCCGGTATTTGCAGAGCAACGATGACGAGTAACGTATCTATCGTACATTTCAAGGCGGGCCTCGAACTGGTTCAATGGCAGCTGCGAGGCAACCAGACCATAGCGAGGCCGGCATGGGAATGGCAATCAGCAAAGGCGCAACCGCTTGGCGGTCGACATGAGTGCGATGTTGCCCGCGCCCTGCGACCCGTCCAGCGCTGCCGCAGCGCGTGGCGTGGAGACGCCGCATCCTGGATGGACGCTCGTCGCGACGATACTTGCCTCCAGCCTCGCGTTCATCGACGGATCGGTGATCAACGTCGCGCTGCCCGCCATCGGTCACAGCTTCGCCGGCACGGCCGCCGATCTCCAATGGACGATCAATGCCTATCTCCTGCCGCTGAGTGCGCTCCTGTTGCTCGGCGGCGCGGCGGGCGATCATTACGGACGGCGTCGGCTTCTTATCTTCGGGACGGCGCTGTTCACGATCGCCTCGATTGCATGCGCACTCTCGCCAAGCCTGGCCGTCCTGCTGCCGGCGCGAGCGCTGCAGGGCATCGGCGCGGCCATCCTGATGCCCAATAGTCTTGCCATCCTCGGCGGCGCGTTCTCCGGCGACGCCAAAGGCCGCGCGGTCGGAACCTGGGCGGCAGCCGGCGCCATTGCGGGTGCTGTAGGCCCACCTCTGGGCGGATGGCTGGTCGAAGTCGCGGGCTGGCGCTCGATCTTCCTGCTCAACGTTCCGGTCGCGCTGGCTGCCATCGCGATCGCGCATCGCTTCGTCGCCGTGACCCCGACGGCCGAGCAGGCGCTGGATTGGACCGGTGCGACCATGGCCACGATCGCGCTGGGAATCCTGACATGGGCACTGACGCTTTGGTCCAAGGACTACGCCATGACGACTCAGTCGCTGATCGGCATCGTTCTGGGGTCGCTCCTCCTCGTGGCTTTTCTCGTTACCGAGCATCGCCGCGGCGAGCGCGCGATGATGCCGCTGGCGCTGTTCCGCTCGCGTGCCTTCGTCGGGCTCACCGTCCTGACGTTCCTGCTTTACGGCGCGCTAGGAGGACTCCTCGTGCTCCTTCCCTATCTCCTCATCGAGGCGGGCGGCTATACACCGCTGCATGCCGGAATGGCCCTGCTGCCGATCCCACTGGTGATCGGATTGGGGTCCCGCACGATGGGGCGCGTGGCCGAGCGCACCGGACTTCGCTGGCCGCTCACGGCGGGACCGCTGGTCACCGGCGTTGGCTTTCTGCTCCTCGCCCGTAGCGACCCTCAGGCCAGCTACTGGACGAGCGTGCTGCCCGCACTGATGGCGACCGCGATTGGCATGGCCGGCGTGGTGGCGCCGTTGACCACGGGCGTGCTGTCCACCGTCGACGCTCGACACACGGGAACCGCGTCCGGCTTCAACAGCGCCGTCGCGCGAACGGGTGGGCTGATCGCGACGGCGCTCGTCGGCGCGGTGATCGCGCAAAGCGGCGCGGCCCTGGTCGGGGCATTCCATATCGCGGCGTTGATCGGCGTTGCGCTTTCGATCGCGTCGGGGATCGCTGGGTTCGTCACGCTGGGCGGCATCGAGCAGAACCCGTAACTTCGCCCGGCCTGGCAACATTTCATGCACAGCATTGACCGCAACGGAGAAGTTTGGCTGTCCGCTCGCCGCCGCAGGGAAGGCGCGAGCGTCAGCCCCAGCGCCTTCGCCGTCTTCAGACTGACAGGCCGGAGAAGATGATCAGCGCACAGTATCCGTAGAGGAAAAGGCCGAGCAAAAGCATCCCTGCGGATCGCAACGGGGCCTTCTCTTCGAAGAGCCCCTTGGTGCCAGAGCAGATCAGCCATCCGGGCATGAACCAAAACAACGTGCTCACTGTACCGCCCATAATCGCCGTGGCGAGCACATATGCCAGGTCGTAAAGCACCGAATGACCGGGTTCTTTGATCCAAAGAGCCACAACCAGCCAGATGGGGATCGAGAACAGGCAATAGATCCCGCAGGCCGTCCCAAAATTGGCGCCCCTTCGAATCCATCGAATTGCCGCTGCCGTCGGTCCCAGGAACGCGAAGGCGAGAAGGATGCCATCACTCATACGGGTGTTGGCCGCCGCGACTGCGGGAGTAGGGACCGATCGGTATCGACCCAAACCGGCGTTTTCTGGTTCCCAAGAGCAGACATAGGCTCCGCACGTCGGATCAGCTGCGAACAGCGGCCTCTTCCGGTGGGCGGACCGTACGAAATGTCGCCAAAAGCAATAGGTCGTAGACGATCTTCACTCCGCCGGCGATGACTAGCGACCAGCCGAAGGTGGAGACGCCGAGCAGATATCCAGCGATGAGCGGGCTGACGGACGACGCAAGACTGCGCGGAACCGACGTAACGCTGGCCGCAGCGGCGCGCTCCCCCGGTGAGACTATCGCCATCACATACGAACTGCGGGTCGGCACATCCATTTGCGACAATGCGCTGCGAACGAGAAGTAAGACGATCACCCAGCCCAGGTCGGGCACGAACGGGACCAAAATCAGCAGGACGCTCGACGGTAGGTGTGTGAAGACCATCGTGTTGACGAGTCCGATCCGATCGGCGATACGCACGGCCACCAGGTACGAGAACGCCGACAGCACACCGGTCCAGAAGAAAATCGTTCCTGCAATTGCGATCGACAGCTCGAACTTCCCGAATAACCAGAGCGCCAGCATCGACTGGACGATGAAACCGCCGCCGAACGCATCCAGGCTGAACAATGCCGCGAGAGTGTAGACGATACGCTTGGACTGGCGTAGCGGCGCAGCGGGTGCGCCCGTCTCAGTTTCGAGGTCCGGCGGCATCCTCCGGTAGATGAGTCCAGAGAGAAGACCGAGCAGACCGTAGAGCAGGAACATCGCCTGCATCGCGGCGGCAAGACCGACGTTGATCGCATCGGCCAGAACCTCCGTGAAGCCGGCAAACAGCGCCCCGACCGCACCGATCATTGCACCGACCAGGCTGTAGCGGGCGAAAATGCTCGTTCGTTGCCTGTCCGTCGCGAGACGCGCCAGAATGGCTTGTTCCAGTGGCAGGAAAACGCTGACATCGCCGCTGGAAGGGTTGAGCGTTCCGACCACGGCAATGACGAACAGTGGCCAGAATTGCGTGAACGTGGCGAAACCGACGCCGGTAGCCATCATCAGCGCCGTCGCGAAGAGCAGCAATGTGCGAAAGCGAAGCCGCCACGCATGCAGGCCGACCAGCAGCGTCAGGATGCCCGAGCCTAGCAGCGTGCCGGTCGTGATCACGCCGACCTCGAACGGCGTGAGGCCCAGCGTGATCAAGTAAAGCGGCAGCAGCAAGCTTACAAATCCGTCCCCGAAGGCTCGCAAGCCCCGCGCCCACAACAACCGGCGGATGTCGACGGAAATCACCGGGGCGGGTTCCCGCCGAAGCGGAAATCATCGAAAGCCGTCACGCTGTCCGCCTTGGTCCACACGCCGACGGCCCCGGCCCCGTCAATGTGCCCGTCGTCGACTTCGATGTAAGTCTTGCCGTCGAGCTCAACGCGGATGCGCTTGCCCGAGAACTCCGCACGCAGCGTGTGCCACCGGTTTCCCGCAACGGGCGCGTCCACGTACTTGATCGTGTTGCGGCGGCCATTCAGGGTGTAGTAGAGCGATACGTTGTCTTCCAGCGCGTTGGCGCGGGCGACATAGTAGTTGTCGCCATTCTTCCACCGCCAGACAACGCCCCCCGCCTGATCGTCCTTGCCCGCGAGCGACTTGAATTTAACCTCCACGTATCCGTCGGCAAGGGATGTGCCGGTCCGGACGCACCACGGAAAGTCGCCGTGGCCGCTCTGCTTCAGAACGTGGGTTGGGAATGGCGCGCTCGCGTCGGCTTCTACCGTCCAGTGAAACGAGCCGCGCCCTGTGACACCGGCGGACCAGCCCAAGGGCACCAATCCGATCGAATCTGCATCGAAGTTGATCGTGTCAGCCATAGCCATTCCCCCGGTAAGCGCGCACAGCGCGCATACGATCCAACCGCCAACAATTTGCAACGTCATCGAGACCCTGCTGGTCAGCGCACATCGTTGGCCGCGCGTCATGCGTTCATCCTGACCGGCGCGCCGACGGCCTTCCAACCGGAGTGTCCGCTGTTCATGTACTTCGCATCGAAGCCTGCCTCGCGCAACTTGATCGCAGTTTTACAGCCGACGTGATAGCCGTATGCGCAGTACACGATCACCGGTTCTGATTTCGACAGCTCGCCCATCCATTGCTGAAGCTGTTCGGGATCGCGCCATTGCGCGCCCTCCGCGATGTCCTGCAGGCGTGAGATGGCCGCCCGCGGGCGCACGTCTATAACCTGGACGGGCGTGCCCGCCGCCATCATTGCTCTCACTTCCTCCACGCCGATGCCAGGGGCGTCAGCGAACTCCGGCTGTTCGAGCAGCCGCGGCCCGGGAACTTTGGCCGCGTCCTCATAACGCACCTGCAGCGCGGGCCAGTCCACGTTGCGCAGGAACGTATCGACGTAGGCCTTGGCGTTGGCGCCGAAGTCGATGTGGTACGCGTGCTCGTACATGTCGAGCGCGAGGATCGGTACTCCGCTCGCGACCGCTTGCGAGTGCTCGGCAGCGTACTGGTTGATGAGACGCCCGTCGCGCGGAAGGTAGGTCAACAGTACCCAGCCCGAGCCGCCACCGAGGGCGTATCCCATCGCCGTGAACTCCGCGCGCCAGCGATCGAGCGAGCCGAAGTCTCGCGCGAGGATCTCGGTCATGCCCTTCGTCGGCTGGCCGTCGCCGCCCATGCTCGCGAAATAGAGCTCGTGCAGCAGCGTCGAGTTGAGCGCGACCAGCTCCTCGCGCTTGAGTCCGTTCAGAACATGGCCAGGAGTGCTCGCGAAGTCGAGCGACCCGAGCTGCTCCGTGATAGCGTTGAGGCGTCTGAGCGCCCCGCCGTAGTTGTTCTCGTAGTGGCTCTCTATGAGCTTCACCGAGAGATAGGAGAGCGTCCAGGGACGGCATTGGATCTGCTTCAATTGATAGCGCACGATGAAACCTCCAAGCACGTGGAATTGCGCCCGGACGGAATGCAAACAACAATGGTCTGGTGCCCGCATCCGTCACGCGACGCTCACAGGATTGGACGGGGCACCGTCTTGGAGGGATGAAACCCGGGGGTCCTGTTAACCCCCGCGGAAAAGATTACGCCGCTGAACCGCGCTTTGCAACTTGCACCGGTCGGCGGTCGACCACCCGAAGGCGCGATTCAGCCCGGGACTAGGGTGCGAGTGGCTGCTATGTCTGCTACGGGGTTGCGGCCAGTCGTCAAAGACTGCTTCCGACCCTGAGCCGTCGGCCGGGCAGCTCCGAACCGGTCGTAGAAACGCACGAAGGCGGCGCCCGCCCGGGCGCTAAATTAGCCACGAAGCCTCTAGTGTTTGCCGCCGCGCTGCGCGGCCGGGGCGGACGATGCGATCTGTATCTTCCGTTACATTGATCCGCCGCCCCCTGCGTGGGGGCGGCGGATCGCCTTAGCTCACCTTGATGTCGATCCGGCGCGGCTGGGCATGCTCGGCCTTCGGAATGCGTAGGCTCAGCACGCCGTGTTTGAACTCGGCGGAAACCTTGCCGGTATCGAGTTCCTTCGACAGAGTGAAGACCCGCCGGAAGCGGGGCACCCCGACCTCGACGTAAGTCGCCTCCATACTGTCCGGCATGGGAATGCCTACGTCGCCCTCTATCGTCAGAGTGCCGGCTTCCACTTGTAGTTTGAGCTTGTCTTTGGGAACGCCCGGCAGATCGGCGCGCAGCGTAATGCCCGTGCTGTCTTCGATTACGTCCACCGGCGGCGTCAGCGCCGCGTTGCTGCGCCGCTCCGCTTCGGTGCGCATTGCCGCATCCGTGCGTGAAGCCTGTTCGTTCCGGGTGACTGCGGTTGTGTCGTTCATGATTTGTCCTCCGAGATCATTGGACGGCGATGCGACGTGGTTGCGACGATTCGTGACGCTTCACGTGGATGTGCAGCACGCCGTCGCGATAGTCGGCGGTCACGCTATTGGGATCCACGTCGTCGGCCAAGCTCACCACCCGCCGGAACCGCCCGCCGAAACGTTCGTTAATGTGCACGGCGGCTTCAGCATCGTCCCCGGTAGGAAGTTCTGGAGTCCGCTCGCCGGCGATGGTCAGCAGACCCCGGTCCATATTTACTTCCATCGTGGCGGGATCCAGTCCGGGTGCAAAGGCGTAGATTTCCACGGAATGTGGCGTGCCGCCGACGTTTAACGCAGGAAATCCGCCGCGGCCAATGCCGCGAATGCTGGGCGACAGATCGAAAGCCTCCTGCATCTCGCGTTGCAGGCGATCCAACTCGGCGAATACGTCGCGGGCAAAAAAGGATCGGTACATAGCGCACTCCTCTCTTGGGGTTGAACCAAGCGCCGAGGCTCGCGCCCGGCGCCGCCGGTCTAGGATTTATGAATCGGTCTGGGAAATTTCAATAGCTGGACCTTCGCCCCACGACCGGGCACGGCGACCAGATGGACCGGCCTGCTAGGCCGTCCAAGACCCCCGGCACGTTCCCCGGAGCGCTGGGGTGCCCCGCCTGGCCGCGAAGTCACCGCCGGGCACGCGAATCCCGGAAAGCGCTGCCTGAGCCCCGCCGGCGGGAGTTCAATCTTGTGGCGATATCCGAGTACCCAACACCCGCTGCGCGCCGCCGAGCATGCTGCGGCACAACAAGCGGCGTCGTGCGGGAACCGTTGGTCGCGCAACTTCAGCGACGGCGACACCGCGAGAAGTCGAGGTCGTCCTGCCGCTCGCCCGGACGCACGTCCTCGAAATGGCCCGCGCGCGGATTCCAGCACTCTCGGGCCACATCACGGTTGCTGGCGCCGTCGTCGCCCACCGGTCGGCAACGCGAGAAGTCGAGATCGTTCTGGACTTCGCCGGGGCGCACCCCTTCGAAATGGCCGGCGCGCCGATTCCAGCACTCTCGCGCCACATCGCGGTTGCTGGCGCGGTAGTCGCCCACCGGGCGGCAACGCGAGAAGTCGAGGTCGTTCTGGACTTCGCCGGGGCGCACCCCTTCGAAATGGCCCGCGCGCGGATTCCAGCACTCTTGGGCGCGATCGTACTGCGCATAGGCGGGTACCGTTGCGCAAGCCAATAGAGCGATGATCATCGAGATTCTCAACATAGCTTTTCCTTCTGGTAATCAGAACCCGTCACGTGACGATGACGACGAAGTCTCCCGGTCCGACCCACTGCTCCTGGGACGCTTAACTTCTCCGCGCAGGCACTATCCTTACTCAACTCAATGCGCGCCCCAGTTCGAGTGTTGCAGTTCACATCGGCTTGTTCCGAGGAAAAACATCGCTTGGAGAGTGGAGGCTACTGGCTGGCTCGGGTGCGGTCTATCGGGCGTCGGCCGATTTTGTTGTCAGCGCGGATGGAGATCGGTCCACGACAGCGTCCGCTCTGAGGAATGAAGGGCTACGACCGGTTTTGGCCGGGCACTGCCGGACGGGCGCCAATCTCATTCGGCAGAAGACGACCCGAAGCGACGCTGCACGCCGTGTCGCACGCGACGGATAGACCTGCCCCGCGCTCCACGGCAACGCGCGTATCGACAGACTGCGCGATGGCCTTGTTCTACGCCATCGCGACGTTGAGTGTCGAAGTTGTGTTCTACATGCCTGGGACAGGTTGCTGCTCGCCATTGGGTGCGAATCCGTACAAGGGAGGCGCTTCGTCGTTGATGACAACGTCGTATGACCTTTTGATACGACGTGATTGGTTGCAGCAGCGCCGTAAACATGTGAAGATTTTCTCGCATGAAGCGGCCTAACGATATGCGGGCAGCGGTTGCAAGCGTTCGCACGATTGTCGTGGCTTCCAGCGGAGGAGAAAATGCGTGTCTGCTTGAAATCCCGGATCGTTCTCGGCGTGCTAGGCCTGTTCCTGATTCAGGGCTTCGCCATCGGCGCGGAACCACCAGCGCCCGGCGCCAGGCCGTCTGCCGGCGCGCCCACCGACTTCGACTTCTTCGGCAAGACCAAGGGCTTCCGGCTCAACACGTTGGAGACGACTCCGGGCGCACCCGCGTGGGCAAACATAATCCTCCAGTCCTCGAACTTCCTGATGTGCAAGGGTACGATCGCGCTGTGCTACTACTCCGGCCCCGAAGGCACGACGCCCTGCGAACTCCGCCCGGACGGCAAGATCGCGGACTGCACCTGCTACAAGATCGACGGCGCACCCTATTTCGTCGACATTAACGCGATACTCAACCTCGACGTTTATCTCGAGACCGTGGACGCGTGCAAGACGGACGGCAGTGACTGCCTGCCGACGAGCTCGAGGCTCGCCCCGGTCTGCAGGTCGATTAACGACAACAAGCTGATCCCGCACGCCGACGTTATCTCGGCGTTCAGCCTCGCTCTGAACTCGGAGGATCGGATCAGACAGACGACATGCGGTGCGGCGCCCTACGCAGGATGCATGACTGCGCCGTGCGAGGAGACCGGCGAAACCGACCCGGTGACCAACTTGCCGCTCGTCTCCTGCGCGTGCCCGGTATACGACGGCCCCTATCAGGTCGGGCAGAAGATTCCGGTCGACCAGTGCACCCTCGGCGACGGCCTCGTGTGGTCCGCCGCCTACGCGCCGAATGGAAAGACGTTCCCGACACCGCCATCGTGCATCCCAGACGCACCTGCCCCGAGCGGATGTCCGCTGCTATCGCCCAACCCGCCGGTTCTCCCGGCGGTGCCGAGCCAAATTAGCTGCTCCGCTGTCTGCTCGGAGTATGCCAAGAGCAACGATCAAGGCGTGGAAGTCGGCTTCACATGCGATGCGACGCTGTGCACCGCTTCGACCGCCGACGCCGGCCTCGTCGCGAAGGCGTGCACCGGGCTCGGCAAGAGCAGCCTCTCGGAAATCATCGCCCTGGAGACCGCGGTTGGCTATAGCTGCTCGGCGAGTCAGATCTGCGGCTGCAAGCCGAAGAAGAAAACCAGCGAAGCGATGTTCGAGTTGAATGCCGAGCAGCGCGATCGTGACATCGTGCCGCAGTGCGATCTCAACGGAACGCTGTGCGGGGCGCCAAAATAAGAGACGAACTCGGAGGG
>Ga0157379_10005808_pt1 | contig 10614 bp, 8 predicted proteins | sample S25metaG_FD_121802 | JGI IMG/M metagenome (GOLD analysis project Ga0157379, IMG submission 121802) | Switchgrass rhizosphere microbial communities from Kellogg Biological Station, Michigan, USA - S2-5 metaG | ecosystem: Host-associated > Plants > Roots > Rhizosphere > Soil | place: USA: Michigan... | reverse complement strand
GCCGGCCGCCGCGGAACCGTAACCCCATGACCTACCCCTCGGAGTCAGCCGCATGACGAAGCGCAGCCGAAGCCGCAGGCGCGGGCGCCGCCGCGACGGCGGCGACGCGACCCTGGAGCTGCTCATCCTGGCCCCGGTCATCCTCGCGCTGATCGCGCTGCTGGTCGCGGCCGGGCGGACGTCGATCGCGCAGGGCGCGGTGCAGGCCGCCGCCCGGGACGCGGCCCGGCAGGCGTCGATCGCCAGGAGCCCGGCGGAGGCGCACGCGGCCGCGCTGGCCAGCGCCACGTTCGCGCTCCGCCAGGACTCACTGGACTGCCGCCCGGTGGTCAATGTGAACACCTCCGGGTTCGGGGTGCCGGTGGGCCAGCCCGCGCACGTGAGCGCGTCGGTGACGTGCGTGGTGCGGCTTTCTGATCTGCTCGTCCCCGGCCTGCCGGGGAGCAAGACCCTGCGGGCGAGCTTCACCTCGCCGCTGGACCCCTACCGGTCGAGGTGACCGTCATGGTTGTTGCGGAACTGCTGCCACAGGCCTGTGACCTGGCCAGACGCGCTGTCACAGCGACTGTCACACCCGCTCAGGCACGATCGGCGCCATGGCACCCAGACCCACCGCCAGCCCCCGATGCCGAGCGGGGCTCGATCACGCTGATGCTGGCCGCGATGTTCGTCGGCCTGCTGGCCCTGTTCGGGATCGTTGTCGACGGTGGCACGAAGCTGGATGCCGCGCAGAACGCCGACGCGGTCGCACAGGAAGCGGCCCGGGCCGGGGCGGGCCGGGTCAGCCAGTCGGCGGCCTACACGACCGGGCAGTTCCTTGTTGACCAGCAGCAGGCCGTCGCTGCGGCGCGGGCTTACCTGGCCGGCGGCGGGTACACCGGCACGGTCGTCCCGCAGGGCCGGGCCTCGATCCGGGTCACGGTCACCATTACCAGGCCGACCCAGGTGCTGTCCCTCATCGGGATCAACTCGGTCAGCGCCACCGGTTCGGCCGTGGCCTCGCTGGAGGCCGGCGTGACGGGACCAGGCGCATGACCCGCCGCTCCGGGGCCGCCGCCCGCGGGCTGGCCGCCGCGCTCACGCTGCTGGTCCTGGTCGTTGGCCTGCCGCTGGCGCTGTACCGGTTCGGCGGCAGCCCGCTCCCGCGGCGGCTGCCGTCCCTGCACCAGATCACCGCCGGCCTGCTGCACCGCGACACCGGCACGGTATTCCTCGCCGCGGTCCGCGACGTCAGCTGGGGCGCCTGGGCCCTGTTCACGGCGGCCGTGCTCGCCGAGACCATGGCCCTGCTGCGCGGGCGGCGGGCCCCGCGGCTGCGGATCGGCGGGCTGCAGGGCTTCGCCGCCCAGCTGGTCACGCTGGCCGCGATGACGTTCAGCAACCCGGTGTCGTCGGTGCTGGCCGCCGCCCCGGCCGCGCCGGTGGTGCTGGCCGCGTCGCCCGGTACGCACGCGGGACCAGCCAGCACGGGACCAGCCAGCACGCTGGCCCCGGTGGTCACGCTGACCGCGCTGGACCAGCCCGCCGCACCCGCCGTGGCTGGGCAGAACCAGGCGGCTGACGGTCAGGGGAAGAACATGGCCGCATTCCAGGCGGTAGTCGTCCGGCCCGGGGACTGCCTGTGGACGATCGCCGAGCATTACCTCGGCGCCGGGGACCGGTTCCCCGAGATCGCGGAGCTCAACTCCGGGCACCCGATGGGCCACGGCGAGGTGTTCCGCGACCCGGCGATCATCCAGCCGGGCTGGGTGCTCCAGCTGCCCGGGCCGCCGGGCCCGGCCGCCGGCCGCCAGCCCGCGCCCGGCCACCCGGTGCACCACCCGGGTCACCCGAGCCGGCATCACCCGCTGCGCCACCCGCACCGGGGCGCTGGCGCCAGCCCGTCCGGCCCGGCGTCCGGCGCGCTGCCGCCGCCGTACCGCACGTCCTCGCCCGGTCCCGGCGCGCACCGGAAGCCCGTGGAGGTGACCACGGTCGCTTCGCAGCAGGAGGTCCCGCCGCTGGCCGTGTTCGGCGCCGGCATGCTGGCCGGCGGAGTGGTCGTGTCGCTGGCCCGGCTGCGCCACCGGCAGCGGCAGAACAGGCGGCCGGGCCGCCGCATCCCGCTGCCCGCCGCCGCCCCGGTAGTCCAGGCCGAGCAGCGGCTGCGGACCGCCGCGCCGGCCGTGCCGCCCGCGCCGGCGCTGCGCGCCGCGCTGGCCGGCCTGGGCACCGGCCTGACCGCGTCCGGCCAGCAGCTGGCCGACATCGCGGGCATCCACCTCCGGGCCTCCGCCATGGAGCTGCTGCTGGCGGCGCCGTCCAGCGAGCCGCCTCCGCCGCCGTTCACGATCCCCGGCGGCCGCCAGGGCATGGCCTGGCTGCTGCCGCTGCCCGCGCCCGAGCCGCCAGGCCCGCCGGGCAGCCGCGGTGACCTGCTGCCCGGGCTGCTCACCGCGGGCGCCGCGGACGGCGGCGGCTACCTGCTGGCCGACCTGGAGCACCTGCGGGTAACCGTGGTCGACGGGCCCTCCCAGCTGGCTGGCCGGGTCCTCGCCACGGCCGCCGCCGAGCTGGCCACCAGCGAGCTGGCCGGCTGGTACGACCTGATCCTGGTCGGCTACGACGAGCTCGAGGCGGCCGGGGGCCGGGCCACGGTCTGCGAGACCCTGGACGAGGCGCTCGACCTGCTCGCCGCCAAGGCGGTCACGCTGCAGCGCCGCCTGCGCGACGGCGGCGCGGTCGACGTCCGGTACCGCCGGATCACCGAGCCGGACGACGAGGACTGGTCGCTGACCCTGCTGGTCAGCAAGGTCCCGCCGAACGAGGCGCAGCTCGCGTTCCTGTCCGACATCTCGGCCGAGCCGGGCGGCATCGCCGCGCTGGTCGCCGCCGACCCGGACGGGGGGAGTGCCGCCGCCGCGCCGTCGGTGTTCGCCCTGGCCGCGGACCCGGACCGGCCCGGCGGCATCCTGGCCCGGATCACCCCGCTGCAGCTCCAGGTCCGCCCGCAGGTGCTGACCAGCGCCGACTACGAGGCGATCATCAGCCTGTTCGAGACCGCGGCCGCCACCGGCGACGTGGCCGCCGGCGAGCCGCCGTACGACGGCTCGGCCTGGTCCGCCGCGATCACGCCGCAGTCCTGGCCGGACTGGGACGAGGCTGACGACACCGACCCGGGCCGTGGCTCATCCGACTGGGATCCGGCCGACGCCGGGATCGATGGCGACGGGGCGCACCCCGACGGGGCCTATCCCGACGGGGCCTATCCCGACCCGTTCGACCCCGATCCTGACGCGGGCTTGGCCGAGCTCGGCTGGGACCCGGCTGTCCCGGAGGCGGATCCGGCCAGCCCGGGCTGGGACCCGGCTGTCCCGGGCTGGGATCCGGCTCAGGATCCGGGTCTGGCCGCCGACCGGGACCCGGTGCCGCCGTACGGCTCCCGGGCCCGGCACCGGGCGCCGCCCGCCCGGCCCGCCTGGCAGACCGACGACCCGCCGGGCGCGCAGCTCAGCGGAGCCCCCGTGCTCGACCACGACGAGCTGCTCGACAGGGGCGCGCAGCTCAGCCGCAACAGGCACGCGGCCGGCCCGGACAGCGGTACTTCCGGCGGGGCAGAGCAGACCGGCGGGATCGGGCCGGCCGGAGAGGTGGGGCCAGCCGACGGGATGGGGCCGGCCGGAGAGGTAGGACTGCCCGGCGGGCTGGACCCGGCCAGCGGGGGAGCGCTGGCCGGGGACGGCCCGCCGGGCCGGGCTGAGGGGTCCGGGCGGCCTCTCAGTCCGGTCCTGGCGTCCGACGGCGACCGGGCCGGTCCGGCCCGGCCTGGTCGCCCGGACGCCGCCGGCCCGGCAGCCAGCCGGGCCGGCGAGGGGACTGGCCGGGTGGCCAGCCCCCCGGCCCCGGACCGGGCCTCGCTGCGGATCGGCATCCTCGGCTCGTTCACCGTCAACGGGTCGGCCGGGGCGCTGCTGCCCGCGCAGAGCCAGCTGATCCTGGCCCTGGCCCTGAACAGCCCGGTCGGGCTGTCCAACGCCCAGCTCGGCACCTTGCTCGGCGCCGACCCCGATCACCCCAAGCCGAGCGACTCGCTGCGCCAGCTGATCACCCGGACCCGCCGCCAGCTCGGCCGCGCGCCGGACGGCCGGGAATGGGTGGTCCACCTGGGCGGCGGGCAGTACGCCCTGCACCCCGAGGCCCGGTTCGACTGGTCCGAGTTCTCCGCGCTGGCCGAGCGCGGCCTGGCCCACCGCGACCGGGCCAGCCTTCGGGACGCCCTGGCACTGATCCGCGGCCAGCCGTTCACCGGCTGCTACCACTGGTGGCTGGACCTGGCCTTCGCGGAAACCGTCCGCGCCCAGATCGTCGACGTCGCCGACCTGCTGGCGTCCCTCGACCTGGCGGCCGGCGACCCGCCGGCCTCGGCCCGCGCAGCCCGGGCCGGCCTGGCGGGCGACGTCTCCGCCGAGCAGCTGTGGCGGGCGCTCATGCGCGCCGAGCACGCCACCGGCAACCTCTCGGGAGTCCGCGAAGCCTGGACACACTGCCTCTCGGTGATCTCCGACATAGCCCCCGGCGGCGAGCCCCACCCCGACACGGCCGCCCTCTACCGTGACCTTCTCAGCCACCCGCCCGTCCGCTCCACCCCGCTGTCCCCGTAGGGAGCCTGCCGTTGCGACGGCGGATCGCGTTTGCGTCCCGGGTGACAGCGCGTGAAGATGGCAGCGGTCTGACCTGGAGGCTGGCGATGGCGCTGAGGATGACCTGCATATGCGGGTATGTCATCCAGGGCGGCAACGACGACGAGTTCTGGAAGAACGCGCAGGACCATATCGGCGTCCTGCACCCCGAACTGGTCGGCAACGTGACGCGCGAGGACCTCGTCGCGCAGGCCGAGCAGCTCTAGGGCCTGTCTCGAGGTCCCGGGTCGATCAGGGAGCGGGCATCCCGCGCCCGGCTGGCAAGGCGGAGGAGGAGCCCATGGCGGAGCCATGGGCGACGACGACAACGCCGCCAGGCGGGATGCGGGGGCCCGCGAGCCGGCCAGGGACCCCGAGACAGGCCCTAACTGCCCGTGTTTTGCAGCAGCCGCCGGTGGACGCCCTGCACGGCGGGACTGGGCGCGATCCCGAGTTCTTCCCGGAGCAGGACCCGTAGCCGCTCGTAGGCGCGGAGCGCTTCGGCAACGTTGCCACGGCCCGCGAGCGCCTCCATCAGGAGGCGGTGCCCGGTCTCACGGTAGGGCGCGAGCTCGGTCAGCATCCTGGCGCGTTCCTCGGCCTGGGCCAGCGCCGGGCCGCCCAGGCCGAGGCTGGCCGCGGCAAAGCATTCCAGCCCGCGCAGCCGGATCTCTTCCAGCCGGCGCCGCCACTCATCGATCCAGGGCGCGTCCAGCCCGGCGAGGAACGGCCTGGTGCCGACGTGGTAGGCGATCCCGGCCGGACCCCAGGCCTGCGCCCACCGTCCCTCCGCAATGGCGGACTCCGCCCGGTGGGCACCCTCCAGGGCAGCCTCGACGTCGACAAAGGTCGCCAGGGGCAGCAGAAGCTCGATCTCTGTCCGTCCCCGGAAATGCTCGGCGCCCAGGCCGTTCCTCAGCTTGGACAGCAGGACGTTCAGCGCGTTTCTCGTCTCCGCGGGGGCATCCTCGCCCCAGCCAGCCATAAGCAGCGTGTCGCGGGGCACCGGACGGGCGCGGTTGAGGACGAGGTAGGCGAACAGGACCCGCCCCAGACGGCCGGGCAGCGTGTCCTCGACACGGGAGCCGTCGAGGTCGGCGACGAAGCGGCCGCACAGCTGGATTCTGGCCTTCGTCCACTGACCCATCAGGCGACCTCGGTCAACTCTCCTTGCTGTCGTTGACACCAAGGATACGGAAAGGACGGGGAAAGGCTGCCGAACGGTCCGGGCAAGCAGCGACCGCGACCATGATCTCGTCAACCGCGGCCAGAGCCGCGAAAAAAGGAGGAGTCATGGAATCGCCGAACGTCGCGACCCACCGCGCTGGTCACGAGGCCTTCAACCGGAGGGACTTTGTGGCCATGACCAGGCAGTACGCCGATGGCATCAGCTGGACTGATCATTCGCAGGGCCGGACCTTCAGTACGCCCCAGGAGTTCAGGGACGACTTCCTGCCCGGGTGGGTGGAAGCCGCCTCTGACGTCAGGATCACCGCCTCCCGGTACTTCGACGCTGGTCAGACGGTGGCGAGCACGTTCACCGTCACCGGCACGCACGACGGGCCGTTCGGACCGCTCCCCGCCACCGGCAAGGAGTTCACGCTGGCGCTGTGCGAGATGTGGCACTTCGACCGGGACGGGCGGGTCGTCGGCGGCGACCTCTACTACGACCAGGTCTCGCTGCTCACGCAGCTGGGCCTGATGCCGCAGCCGTCCGGCGCATAGCCAGCTCCGGACGCAGGGCGCCGCCGGCCAGGGGCGTGTTAAGAGCGCGTTAGGACCTGGCTGGGCGGCGTTAAGAACGCGTCAAGATCAGTCCACCCCGGGCCGGCCCGGGGTGGACTGGAAACGTGCAGAGGTCTGTCCGGAGCAAGAGCGGTCTGGCAGCGCCGCTCTCCCTGCCCGCCGGTTTCGCGGCGCTGCTGGTCCTGGGGGCGGCCGCCGCCCTGGCTGGCGGGCAGCTGCCCGCGGCCGCGGTGCTGATCAGCACCGCGGTGATCGTCACGGCGGCCTGCGCGGTGGCCGAGCTGGCCGCCGCGCCCCTGCTCGCCCTGGCGGGCTGGCTGACCGCAATCGGCTTCTCCGGCCCGCCGTACGGCCAGCTGCGCCCGGCCGGGCCACTGGCCGTCCCGGCCATCGCAGTGGTCGGGGCCAGCGCGCTGACCGGCATTGCCATACGCCTGCTGGTGCGGTATTCAGCCGCGGGGCGCAGACTGGGAGACGTGGACCGAGCTCGCGCAACGCGGGGGACCCGATCCGGAGGCCTGCCGGGGGCGATCAGCACCCGGCGGCTGCTGGCTGGCGCCCTCCTCCTGGCTGGGCTGCCGCTGCTGACCCTGGCCCTCACCGCGGCCCGCTCCCACCTGGACCTGACCGACGATCTGCTGCTCTACCTGGTCGTGGTGGTCGCCATCGCGATCGTCGGCGGGTTCTGGCCGGCCGTGGCCGGGGCGATCGGCGCCAGCCTGCTCATCAACTGGTACTTCACCCCGCCGCTGCACACGCTCACCATCGACCAGCCGCGGAACCTGCTGGCCCTGCTGCTGTTCGTCACCGTCGCGGTCACCGTGAGCAGCGTGGTGCACCTGGCCGCCCGCCGCGCGGTGCAGGCGGCGCGCAGCTCCGAGGAGGCCGCCTCGCTGCTCGCCCTGGCGCAGACCGTGCTCGGCGGCGATGACAACCCCGCCGCGGTGCTCCGCCACCTGACCGGCACCTGGCACGGCCGGGCCGCGCTCATCGAGCAGGCCGGGCCCACCTGGGTGCCGGTCGCCTCGTCCGGCACCGCCCCGGACGGCGCGCTGGTCACCATCACCGAGATCCAGCCCGGGCTGGCCCTGGAGATCGCCGGGCAGTACCCGCCGATGACCGCGCGCCTGCTCGACGGGTTCGCCGCGCAGGCCGCCGCCGCGCTGGACCGGGACCGGCTGCGCACCCAGGCCGCCCAGGCCGAGGCCCTGGCCGAGGGCAACCGGATGCGCACCGCCCTGCTCGCCGCGGTCAGCCACGACCTGCGCACGCCGCTGGCCTCGATCAAGGCGAGCGTCAGCACACTGCGGCAGACCGACGTGCAGTGGACCGCCGACGACGAGGCCGCGCTGCTGGCCACCATCGAGGAGTCCGCGAACCGGCTGGACGCGCTGATCGGCAACCTGCTCGACATGAGCAGGCTGGCCGCCGGCTCGCTGCAGCCGTTCCTGCGGCCCACCGCGGTCGACGAGGTCGCCCCGGTGGCCCTGCTCGGCCTGGACGGCGGCGCCCGCCTGCAGCTGCCCGTGCCCGACGGGCTGCCGCTGATGCGCACCGACCCGGGGCTGCTCGAGCGCGTGCTGGCCAACCTCTTCGCCAACGCGCTGGCCTGGTCGCCGCCGGGGCGGCCGCCGGCCCTGGAGGCTCATGCGGACGGCGACGAGGTCGTGCTGGAGGTCGTGGACCACGGCCGCGGCGTGCCCGGGGAGCTGAAGGCGCGGATGTTCGAGCCGTTCGAGCGGCTCGGCGCCCGCGCGGGCAACGGCGTGGGCCTGGGCCTGGCCGTGGTCAAGGGCTTCGTCGACGCGATGGGCGGCTCGGTCACCGCCGCGGACACACCGGGCGGCGGGCTGACGATCCGGGTCCGGCTGCCCGCCGTGCACGCCCCGGCGGCGGCCCCGCAGCCCGCCCCGTCATGACCCGCGTCCTGGTCATCGACGACGAGCCGCCGATCCTCCGCGCCCTGCGGATCAACCTGGCCGCCCGGCAGTACGAGGTCTCGGTCGCCGCGGACGGCGCCAGCGGGCTGGCCGCGGTGGCCAGCGAGCGGCCCGACGTGGTGATCCTGGACCTCGGGCTGCCGGACATGGACGGCACCGAGGTGATCCGCGGGGTGCGCGGCTGGTCGGCCACGCCGATCATCGTGCTGTCCGCGGCGGGCCAGGAGAGCCAGAAGGTCGCCGCGCTCGACGCGGGCGCGGACGACTACGTGACCAAGCCGTTCGGCATGGACGAGCTGCTCGCCCGGCTGCGCGCCGCGGTCCGCCGCGCCAGCCCGGCGCCGGACGAGCCGGTGGTGGTCACCCCGGCTTTCACCGTCGACCTGGCGGCCAAGCGGGTGACCGCGGCCGGCCGGGACGTGCGGCTGACCCCGACCGAGTGGCAGCTGCTGGAGATCCTGGTCCGGCACTCGGGCAGGCTGGTCAGCCAGCGGCAGCTGCTGGCCGAGGTGTGGGGCCCGCAGTACGAGACCGAGGGCAACTACCTTCGGGTGTACCTGGCGCACCTGCGCCGCAAGCTCGAGCCGGACCCGGCCCGGCCGCGCTACCTGCTGACCGAGCCGGGCATGGGCTACCGGTTCACCGCCAGCCCGGCGGCGGGCGCGGCGGCGGGCACGGGCGCTGGTGCGGGCGCCGGAACCGCAGCCCGCCGCGAGAGCAGCCCGGCGCTGGGCGCTCAGTCGCTGCCGGGGGAGGACTGCAGCTCGTAGTCCGGGTTGTAGATCGTCAGCTCGCCCTTGATCCTGGACACCCGGCCGCGTACCTCGATCTTGCGGCCCGGCTTGATGCCGGGGATGTCCCGGCGGCCCAGCCAGATCAGCGTGATGTTGCCGCTGCCGTCGTACAGGTCGGCTTCCATGGTCAGGCTCGCCCCGCGCGGCCGCAGCGTGACCGTCCGCAGGGTGCCCGCCACGTCCGCGATCTGGCGGTCCACCACCTCGGCGATCGGCGTCACCCGCGGGTGGCTGACCTCCATCTCGGCCTGCAGTTCGTGCGCGTGCAGGTCGTCCTTGGCGGCGGTCAGCCGGCGCAGCACCGGAAGCTTGCGCAGCCGCTGCCCGCTGCCCGTGCCGTCGCCGTCACTGGCCTGCCCGGGTTCCGGCCGCCGCCCGTCGGGCCCGGTCCCCGTCTCGCCGCCGGGCTGGGCGGCCGCGGCACCCGCCGCGGCGGCGAGCGGGTCGACGACCGGCTCGCCCGGGCGGCGGATGATGGCCCCCTGATTCGCGGCCCGGGCCGCGACGGCCTGGTCCACGGCGCTGCGGCCCGCCGTGGGGGTGCCGCCGAACTGCATCGGCCCGGGAAGCTGCTCGCCCTGGCGGCGGACGGCCGATCTCAGCTGATACGGCACGCTGGCGACGACCACTCCGCGCTGCTGGAGCAGCCTGGCCTTGAGCCGCAGGGCCGTCTGGTTGTGCAGGGTCTGCTCCCACCAGTGGCCGAGCACGTACTCGGGGATGAAAACCGTCACGATGTCGCGCGGGCTTTCCCGGCGCAGCCGCTTGACGTAGCCGACCACCGGCCGGGTGATCTCCCGGTACGGCGAGGCGATCACGGTGAGCGGCACGGCCAGCCCGCTGCGGTCCCATTCCTCCTTGAGCCGGGCGGTCTCGGCCTCGTCCACCTCGACGGTGATGGCCTCCAGGTGGCTGGGGGTCGTGGCGCGGGCGTAGGCCAGCGCGCGCAGCGTCGGCAGGTGCAGCTTGGACACCAGCACGATGGCCCGGTTGCTGGACGGCAGGGTGACCGGCGCGTCCTGCGGCGGGGTCAGCTCCTCCGCGACGCTGGCGTAGTGCCGGAAGATGCCGCGCATGGTCAGCCAGATGATCGGCATGGCCACTACGACGATCCAGGCACCGGCCGCGAACTTCGAGATCAGCACGATGACCAGCACGACGGCGGTGATGATGGCGCCGACCGTGTTGATGCCCCGGGACCGGTACATGTGCCGCCGGGCCGTACGGTCGGTGGTGGTGCGCAGCAGCCGGTTCCAGTGCCGGATCATGCCGGTCTGGCTGCACACGAACGACACGAACACGCCCACGATGTACAGCTGGATCAGCCGGGTCGGGGACGCCTTGAAGATCACGATGAGCAGGATCGCGAAGCCGGACAGCAGGATGATGCCGTTGCTGAAGGCCAGCCGGTCGCCCCGGGTGTGCAGCTGGCGGGGCAGGAAGCCGTCCCGGGACAGGATCGAGGCGAGCACCGGG
>Ga0157379_10005807_pt1 | contig 10614 bp, 11 predicted proteins | sample S25metaG_FD_121802 | JGI IMG/M metagenome (GOLD analysis project Ga0157379, IMG submission 121802) | Switchgrass rhizosphere microbial communities from Kellogg Biological Station, Michigan, USA - S2-5 metaG | ecosystem: Host-associated > Plants > Roots > Rhizosphere > Soil | place: USA... | reverse complement strand
GTGCCCAGGAGCTGCCTGATATGCTTCCTCTAAGGCAAAACCTAATCAGGCCTGATTTGATCCAAGAGATAGATTAGGAGCCATTAGGTCGTCAGATTTGGATTAATAACGCATAGACAAAATCTGACCGACCCACCAAAATTCTGGTCAGGCTTAATCAGGCTCGTCAGGCCCTTCAGCTGAAAACGATTTTTGCAACATTGCTTCGAGGAATATCATGGTCGATGAAGACTGCCATATCTCGGGGATCATTGATTGGGAAACTGCAGGTTGGTACCCGAATTATGGGGGATATGCCAACATTATAAGACCTGTTGGTGCTCATGGGCTGGCAGGAGTGGATGGATCGTACTACGCCACAGAAATGGGATCTCAGTCGCATAAAGGCAGCAAGAAGAGTTTATTCTGGCAGTTCCAGCAGCTGTGACGAGACCCGCCGCCTCTTGATGTCTGGACATTTCATGCAGGTAGTCTCAGATATATACACATGTAAAGCTACATAGGTCTGCAATAGAGCCCCTACGATAGATCTACCTCCATCTATATATTATTTGCCCAGACTTCCGTCATGAACTAGCTTGGTTCCCGCCACTGGCAAATGGACAATCTGTCCATTTCACGACCGATGGATGGTAATATGCCCCTAATGTTATGTCTCTGTACATTATGGGGGAGGTAGGAGGGCTTTCCCAACCGCCCGAAGCTTATTAGAGTTCATCGCATTTTCATCGTTAGATAGATTGAGATGTTGGAGTGTATCTTGAGCTAGTTGAAGAGCCGATTTGGGCATTCCTGCAAGACGAGCAACCTTTAGCCCATGGCTATCCCTGTTGACCCCTTCTCGAAGCTTGTGAGAATAAGCGAAGTGGCCGTCCTGTATCGTTGGGCGATAAGAAACTGAACATGCCAAATAAGTTGAATATCGAATATCGTACCATTGTTTCATCGACATCTGTACAAAAGAAGCCAATATCCTTGAACACGTCCGCGGCGCCTTGTCCTTCTTTGTATCCGAGGAGGTCAATGATCTCGTGAAAGTGAGTCGCGAATAATGCCCGACATCGATTATGGGTATATAGATGGTGAACTGTCGCGAAAGCGATCGCTAGACCATCGCGAACTGTAGTTCCTCTCCCGACTTCATCCATTATGACCTAATAAGTAGTCAGAATGGTTTCATTATGCACGCCTTTATATCTTACCAAACTCCTTTCTGTAGCATTCTTCAGGATCTCGGTCGTTTCTAACATTTCCACCATGAATGTACTTCGATCGCGGAACAAGTCATCTTTGGCACCAATCCTAGAGAACACTTTGTCGACGATGCCTAGTTGGGCGGCTCCTGCGGGTATGAAAGAACCTATTTGAGCCAGAATGGCGAGAATCGCTGTCTGACGCAGTAGAGTAGATTTTCCGGCCATATTTGGACCGGTAATGATGTGCAGTCGACAGTCTGGCTTCAGTGATACCGTGTTGGGGATGAAGGTTCGTCCTGATCCTAAAAGTCCTAATTCAACGACTGGATGTCTACCTTCGGCGACATGGTAGGATTTGCTGTGAAAGAGATCAAAACTCAGTGGGCATGTCTAAGATAATACTGCTCACCTTTCATCAAGACTGGGGCGAACGAAGCTCATTTCACTTGCAAGGTTCGCAAACCCAATAGTCACATCCAGTTCGTCCATGATACGGCCGTTTCGACGCAAGGCAAGTGTATCTGCGTTTATTTCTCGGCGGAGTTCTTCAAATGCTGTCCGTTCTGCTATGAGGATCTTTAAAACGGTTTCTTCTATTTCAATCCCCAGTTTGTGCCAAGTCTGGTGATAAGTTAGAGAGGAAGAACATAGTGACTTCGAAACTGCTTACTTTATTGAAGTACGCCTTGGTCGAGGCTGATGAGCCTAGTTCAGAGAATTGGTCTGATTCCTGTAGCTTGGCGACATCTCGAGGAGCCTTTGCGATGTGAACATGTATACGATACTTTCCAGCAGACCGAAGAGTTAATGATGGAGCATCTGTTGACTATGAGTTTGAGCGACGAAGGAAGAAGAGATAATACCAACCAAAACGACGCTGTAGATCCTGTTCGAGTCGCTCCTTTGCTGCCTGTGCTGCAGCCAACTGCTCGTGTAAGGCGAGCAGTTCAGCGGAGAATCTAAAGGGCACGGACTTCAATAACAGGTGAAAGAAGGGAGCTACGCTGCATACTTCGGGTTAATCGCGGGTTTAAGTTGTCCGCCACTCCAGTTCGTGAATGAGAGCCATGTATTTGTCGTTGCTTTAATGTCAGCCGAAACATCTGGCATCTCTTCTTCTCCCTCTGAAGCGTCCACAAGCTCGGGGCCATCCAGTTGCTTTATCGAACTAGACGTGACAGCCAGACCGATTCGATCTGCTAAACTTGTCAAGTCGACTAGCCGTCCCATTACCGTCATCATGTCCGACCATTCTTCTAGTTGTGATGATGTAGCCGTCTCGATTTCTGCATTGTATTCGCCTTCAATTTTGTCTTTCGTAGTGACCCAGATTTCTATGGCATTCTTGATGGCCAGAAGGTCGGAAATGTCTCCTTTGCCCAGAAGAAATCGTTGGACAATGCGAGAGGAATCTTCTAAACGCTTGAGATGCTGAGTGATATCTGCACGTAGATGTGGTCTAGATTGGAAGATGGATACTAGATTCTGTCTCGCTTCGATCTCCCTCACAGACGTGCTTGGAGAACCTAACGTATGTGAGAACGAAAATTTGGGATAAGAAACTGGATACTTACAGAGCCACCTGCCTAATAATCGTGCCCCACTGCTTGTTATAGTACGGTTAATTGCACTTAGCAGACTTCCAGAGACTCCGCCTTCACGCATTTCTTCTCGTATTTCAAGGGCCTTTATCGTATGCGAGTCTATCTGCATCCGGTCTCGCGTACCAGTCCGTGCGAGGTGCGATAGGGATGGCATATGCTCCAATAGATGTTCTTGGAGGAAATTTGTGAGAAGGTTGATCGCTGTAGCTTCACTCGAGGAAGGGACAATGGTGTTAGTGACCTCTTCGTCGGCCCCTACGATGTCGTCTGCCGTTATATGACTTAGTGATAGCTCCAAAGATTCTTGCTCTTGGGGCTGACCATACGAAACAAAGCAGCGTTCGTCGGCTAAGATTTGTCTGAGCGGATGTGACAGGTCATCAGCAAGAGTTGCATTGATGACAACTTCGCGAGGCGCAATTCGAGCTAGTTCGTCCTTCAATCCCTCAAGAGCGGAAGAGCCACTAAAAAATTCCCCGGTGGAGACATCGATCCATGCTAAGCCCAGATCATTTGAAGCGTCAGCTTTCTTGGAGATATGACCGTCCGCGACTGAAGGAGGAGCATGTATTGCCAGGAGGTAATTGTTTTCATAAGGATTCAGGAATGATTCGTCGAAAAGAGTTCCAGGCGTCAGGACTCTTGCAACGCGTCTCGTGAAGCCCATTTCCGGCGGTTCCTTTCTAAACTCTTCACAGAGTGCGACACAACGTTTGTTTCCTTGAACCAGCACCTTGAGATGACGGTCCAAGTGCATGATTGGAAAGCCACACATGAGGACCTCCTGACGGTCCCATGTACGTTTAGTGAGCTTGATAGATAGTAGTCGAGCAACTTCTGCGGCTTGGTCGAAATAGGACTTGAATAGGAAAATTAGATGAAGGGTTGAGATGGTGAAATAGTAAAAATACACACTTCGTAGAAATTCCCGACTCTGGTGAGTAAAATACAATGAGGAAATTTGGCAAGGTTGTCCAGAATTATAACAGCCAGATCATTTTTGGGTAAACGGACGTCTTCTCTACGCATTGAGATGTATGATTTGACTGGTGGAATGATGGTCACGCACCCTCACTTGGGTCATCTACTTCTTGGTTCACTTTTCTCCGTTTCCTCGCTGTGCTGGCTGGTCTTTCTGCACATCACAAATTAAATCACACGGACTATATGTCTCCTATACTTACGAAAAACGTCTGCAGGGGTGGGTATATCCTGACGGGACTGAAGGTTGATTATTTTAAAAAGAATAATACCGCGGCCTAACTAACCTTTGAGCCGCCGAGTTCGTCTTCGGATGATTTAGAAACGCGGCGATGTTGCTTGGGAACTTCATTCGCTTCTGGGGACACATTGCCATCTTCGGAAATAGTCTTGCCGTCTGGAGAAGAAAGCACTTGGAGAGTCTCTTCGTCTCTCTTTTTCTTTTTCTTTATTGTGACTTTGGGCCTCGTCACATCAGGAATTTCAAGAACATTCTCTGCAGAGGGCCAAATTCCAAAACGAAATATTTAGCAATAAGAAAATCTGCATATAATCACATAACTTACCAGGTGTTGGTGTGCATGCGTCATTTTCGCCAACTGAATTAAAAGTTAGATGTATGACAATGAAAGAATCCCCGCGTTGTCGTGGCCACGTATTCTTCATTGATAGTTAAATTGGCAATTACCTTGTGAATCTGTTTTTCCTTTTCTTCGTTTCTTAGGTAATTCTGGAATTTATAATAAATACAACTGCGGTAAATCATTTTATGAATGAACATACCTAGAATCAAAGTAGGTTAGTACCATAATTGCACAGCTTAAAATACAAACCTTCTAACAAAGACGGCTCGAGGCCTCCATCCCAAGGCTTCAAGGGAGGAGCAATTGAACCATCACGGAGGGTTTGTGCAATAGGTAGATCCTGGTAGTTCTTTTTCGTCACAGATTTTGTAGAATAAGAGTGCAAAACAGAAGAGTAGAAAAACAATTTATATCCTGAGAAACGGAGTGTATTTCTTGACAGGGGAGGGACGGAAAGCATGTAAGAACATGCAAGTTAAGTGTCACAGAAGTCACGCTGCCCAGGGCGTGCAGCGGAGGTTTAATCGCGGGCGTCAAAGCAACCAGTTGTTCCCGACCTCCAGAGGGATCACATTCCAGTCTCTCCTTCTTACTCCCACTCATCCAACTCCATGGCTGGCAGACGCAGCGGCGCAAAGAGAAATGCGAAGAAGGGTGTCCAGTTCACTATCATGGTTGTTGGTATGTATTTTCCTTTTCTCAACAATATCCCGCTGAGACGTCTCCAAAGGCGCGTCTGGGACGGGTCGAACCACTTTCGTGAACACCCTTTGCGAATCTGAGGTCCTTACCCACAAAGCGGCGGACAACCCAGAGACTGCTCATGTCGAGGAGGGTATCCGTATCAAGCCTGTTACCGTTGGTCAGTAATTGAGGCGCAACTGCGGTTCTTCCGCCCATTAATACTCGGATTCCACAGAGCTTGAAGAGGACGGTGTCCGCATTGCCTTGACCATTGTCGATACCCCTGGCTTTGGAGACAATATTGACAATGAGTTCGCGTAAGTTGTACCGTAACAACTTGTCAGATTCTTTGACCTAATATTCTCATTATAGCTTCCAGGAGATCGTTGGCTATCTGGACCGTCAATATGACGATATCCTCGCAGAGGAGTCCAGGATTAGGCGTAACCCTAGGTTCAGGGATAACCGTATCCATGCTTTGCTCTACTTCATTCCTCCTACTGGCCATGCGTGCGTACATGTTGAGATTATCTGTGTCTTCAAATCTGAGTGTCCCTGTTATTTAGCCTTCGCGAGATGGACATTGAGCTCATGCGCCGTCTATCCCCCCGTGTCAATGTGATTCCTGTTATTGGCAAGGCTGACTCTCTCACTCCTTCCGAACTCAAGGGATTCAAAAAGAGGGTCAGTGTTCTTTATCAATCATAATGGAGCTGGACTTACGTGTTACTCAGATCATGGAGGATATAGAACATTACGATATCCCAGTGTATAACTTCCCGTATGATGTTGAAGAAGATGATGAAGAAACCATTGAGGAGAATAGTGAGCTGAGGGTAATATTTGAATTTCCTTCGGAAAATTTTCATATTGAACTGTTTTTAGGCTCTCATGCCTTTCGCTATTATTGGTTCCGAAGACGAGATTGAAGTTGATGGTCAATTGGTTCGTGCAAGGATCTATCCGTGGGGTATCGCCGAAGTCGACAACCCTGAGCATTCCGACTTCAGCAGGCTCAGGAGCGCTCTTCTTAAGTCCGTATTTATTTATGTTAGTCACTCAGCTTATATTTTACTTACCAATTCGATAGCTCCCACTTGATGGACTTGAAGGTAATATACGATCGTACTTCCCATATAGAACTGTCACTAATAGATTCACAAAGACTCTCACTCATGACTTCCTTTACGTAAGTGTTTCGCCTGGACCATTATTATCAAGTAACTAACCTCTTCATAGGAAACTTACCGTACCGAGAAACTTTCCAGGACTGTTCATGCGGATAATCCGTGAGTATCAATATGGCCTTTCCACCACCGAAATTGAGCCATTTATAGCGATTCTTCTATCCTTCCTGAGGATCTTGCTACTCAAAGTGTTCGTCTCAAGGAGGAACAGCTCAGGAAAGAAGAAGAGAAAGTAAGAATTATACCTCAGTCAGGTAATTTTTTTTTTGCTAATCTAGTTACCTTTAGCTCCGCGAAATCGAACTCAAGGTTCAACGCGAGATCAACGAGAAAAGGCAAGAGCTCCTTGCCAAGGAAGAGTCTCTTAGGTACGCTCACCTTGTGTTAATTACCGCTTCGTTGGCACTGACGCCGGACAAACAGGAACCTCGAGAGTCGTCTTGCTGCTCAAGGTTCCCAGGCCGATTTCTAACAACATAATTTCTTGTTTCTTTTCGGTAAAAAAAAAACTGCACCTGGCTATTATTCGTTTCTATCTTTCCTTTTGTCTGCGGACCATATACCCTCTCATACTTGAGAGCTGCCGATGCAGCTGGCTCAGAACTATACACTCTCTTGTCTTTCAGTACCCTAATATGATTGATGTCTATACTTTAAGTTTATATTTTAGATATGCCTGATCATGATGAGTGATGCTGTTGAAGATGTTGGCAAGTCAGGGGGGGCGTGGGAGAACTGGGTTTGAACCTCAAGACATTGTCTACTCGGTGTTCAGCTATACGGGGAGCGTTCCGGTCCTCGTTCTCCTCCCCAGCGAGCTCACTGCTATATGCTCCAGGCTTCCCTGACGACTGAGCTGACCTCGCAACGCGACACATTCTCTATTTCGTTGACAGCACCCACCCACTATCCCCCCTCGAATCCGCATACCAACGCCTCTTTAGGCGGTCCCCTATTTCACCGCAACACACAGAGCACATTTCCTCGCGAATCTGGCAACGTGGCGACAGTATCTTCGAATCTACTCGCCGTACCTATGGCCAACAACCAACCAGTAGCGCAGCAGCCTCATCCCAGGTCATCGTCTGGGACAAGGCCTTCGTCTCGTAGAGCCCTTACTGCCGCTTTGGAGTTGGCTCAAGAGGCTGTAAGGTTAGACACTACAAACGACGATCCTATTGGCGCGATCCAAGCCTATGCCCGTAGTGTTGCGCTGCTGAGCGAAGTCATGGAGCGCGTAATGCGCGGAGAGGACACCAATGAATCACGAGAGAGGAGGCATGGTGGAAGGAGAAGGAGTGTTGTTGCTAAAGAGGAAGAGGTTAAGAGACTGAAGTCAATTGTATGTCCCTTTTACTCTCGGCGGCCAATCATATCTCATCCCCATCTCAGCATGATACTTACGCCGACCGTATGAATATCCTCAGCGATATCTATAATGTGGATCCCAATAACCCTACTTTACCTCGTAGACAAGATACCCCTCCGTCTCAGGAGTCCCATTTGGAGCTAGAGAGACACCCTGGGGAAATAGATCATGACGCCTCGCTTGATGGCCCCGAATTGATTGGGTCCGCCATGTTACTTCCCTCGAGAGAATCGACCTCTACGCCAGATTCTTCCAGGACGGGGAGCGATACATATCAAACAGACAACTCTTTACCGGAATTTGAGATGGTTCACCCGCCATCAATGCAGCAAGGAATTGTTGCACAAACTCCAAGTCCTAACCCTCTGAATTCTATCCCTCCCGCAAATCCCCGTGTATCTGTACTACCCCCTCCTCGCCCTCCTCCCTCTGGACCACTTCCGACGCGTCCGCGCACAGGTTCTTTAAACAATTTGCCCCCACCGGCACCTCCGCCTCGCATGGCACCCCCTCCCCCCCCAACTAACTATTCTGAGCCGACGAGAAATAGTTTGATGCCCCCTAGTACTCGCCCAAGAGGGAATTCAATGGGCCATCGGAGAACCGGATCTGACACTAACAGATTGGAGGCGTTACATGAAGAACCCGATTCAAGTCCCTCCAGTCAGGCAACGATACAAGGATACGATCCGCGGTATGAGGCCGAGGGTGATATGGATCAATTCCGATCCGCATCACCAGGGTACTTCAGTAACATCCCGCCACCACCTCCAAGAAAGGATACACCACCAGTTTCCCTTGGTTCCATCGTACCTACGTCGAGTTCGATCCAATCTCCTTCGGGAACTTCTTCGCCTTCAACACCCCGTGGCAATTCGTTTTTGCCTCAACCTCACCCATTTGCAGTCCCCGAACCCGCCGCAGTTCAAGCCGCCCGAAGCAGAGGCGTATCGACGCCAGTCCGATCAGAGTCCTATGGTCAAGCTCCATCGGCCATAAATACAGGGAATGTTCCTGTTGTCTCAACTGCACAACGTCCAAGTAAATCGTCTACTGGCTCCCTCACATCTACAAAATCTTCACCAACCGAGAATGTTCCCCCCGCTTTGACCAGTACCAGCACAACGCCGAACTCAAGTAACACGCGATTAAATGCCTCTTCCCTACCTTCTAGTACAGCAAGTAGCCTAGGAATGGGTCGCAATAGGTCTGCATCTCAACCTCCCCGCCCTGTCGGCTCTGGAGGTAATTTATCCGAGTTCGGAGTAAGAGCCCCTGCGGTGTCTGGTCCACCAGTTTCTGCAACTAGCCAAACTTTACCCCGTAAACCATCGTTCCCATCACGGATCGGTCAACCTCCTCAGGCACTATCCACTCTTCAAGTCCCCCAGGTCTCCTCATACTTCCCCGTCTCTCCACTGCCACCAGCTCCGCCGTCCGACCCTTTGCGGAAGCCTTATCATTTAATGGTCTTACTATGGTATACCATGACCTCGAAATCTGGAGGTTATATTACTCGACGATTACACGTTCCTCATGAAGTATGGTCGCAAGGCGGAGCCAAACTACTCAATTTACCCGAGAAGGTCCGAGTATTAGAGGTTCTCTCGGGAGCATTAGAAGAGATACAACAGGCTAGCAACGACTTGACCTCTGGAGTTCCAATTGCTATGGCGACACCAGTAACTGGAAGGAAGGAGATTGACCGTTGGTCCGCAAAGCTTGATGAATGGAATGGTGTTTGCGAGGGAATTGTCCTTAGTATAGGCAAGAAACTTGGGGTTGGGGAAGGATTTGGTAGTAAGAAGGGAGGCGTAAGTTTGTTCTTTTTATTTGTTTGACTTTGCATCTGAGTGTTTTGATAGTGGAGTGGCAAATTCGCTTACTCATTCAACCGAATGACGAATAGCAAAAAGTGAGCCTTCGTCGTCTTCTGATATTAGTTTAATTTTTTAATATGTTTACTTTTACTAGCTTGGATTCGCCCGCAAGTTACGTTACTGGCCTCACCAAGGTCTTCCAGATGGCCCAAGTGTTAGATGAGCACACCAAAGCACTTCTTTCATCGCCCCCTGGACCTTTATATGCTTCCTTGTCCCCCGATGCTCGTCAGGCTCTGGAGATGAAGTTCAAGCGATCATCAGAGTTCTTCGCAAGCGTTGTACTCACATTCGTGATTCGTGACTTGTCTCAACTATTAGACAAGTATGTGAAGAAGGGGGAAAAGTGGCTCGCTGAATAAGTGAGCTGCCTACAGTTCTTTGTCGTGTCTAAGTATTTTATGTATCCCTGGATCTTAGATGTGTCATTTGGATATTCCAGTTGCATTCCGTTCTGCAAACTGTTTCCTGTGGTGGTTGTGTTTCTCATCTGCATATTCCTTTTTGAACTTCCTTGTTTTGTTTTGTATGGGCACGTGAACATAATGGTGGTATCTGTACGATAATGGGTTGTAGAAATAATGATCTCATAGCTTCGGAAAGTCCAATTAACAACAACACTGACAAATAGCATACAAAAGTCCTTCCCTTGCTTATGATTCGTTCCGTTCTTCTCTATGGGTTTTAGGTATAGCATCGACAGAGGTGACGTCAATAATCGTCTTTAAGCCATGAAAGCGGAGAAGGTCAACAGCTTCCGATTGCGCCACACCAGATCGATCATTGGGTAACCAAATGATTGGTGGCGGCGCAATGAGCTCTGGGGCATATAAAATTCCGTGCATCTCCTCGTAATGGGTCATAAACGGAAGAGGGGGTAATCGAGGAGGTGCATTTGGATTCGTCCGTGCTGCTTGTTCGGTTGCGGTCAGATCATCTATATCTTCCGTAGGGAGGGGTATTGGTCCGCGCATCTTCGCAGAGGGAGGTGTAACCGCAAGTGTAAGAGACATCATCTCGAGCACGCTGGCAAAGGAGCCACGAGGTGGAGGTTGAGCACGGAGAGCCTTTGACAAGCCATTTTCACCAAAAGCTTGAGGTGTTCCAGAACGAAGAGTTTCGCGGAACT
>Ga0157379_10005806_pt1 | contig 10615 bp, 9 predicted proteins | sample S25metaG_FD_121802 | JGI IMG/M metagenome (GOLD analysis project Ga0157379, IMG submission 121802) | Switchgrass rhizosphere microbial communities from Kellogg Biological Station, Michigan, USA - S2-5 metaG | ecosystem: Host-associated > Plants > Roots > Rhizosphere > Soil | place: USA: Michigan... | reverse complement strand
GTCAACGCGCGGCCCACAACGGGTGCAACGCCGAGCACGCCGAACATCTCGGGCGAAACCCGCGTCGCGACGACGCGCTGGGGTTCCCCAGCGCCTGACAACTCGACCGTCTCGTTGCGGTACGCAAACATGCCGGTGTACGACCGCGAGGCGTCGCGGACGATTTCGAAGTCCGGCGCCGAGAAACCGAACTTGGAGACCGGCGCGCCCGGCACTTTCTCGAACATCGTCACGAGCTCGCCGGGGTTGCGATAGGGCAGCGCCCGCAAGAGCACGCCATTCACGATGGTGAATACAGCGGTGTTGGCTCCGATGCCGACCGCGAGCGCGAGGACCGCGACGATGGTGAAGCCGGGATTGCGGCGCAGATTGCGGAGGGCGTAGCGAATGTCGCCGCGCAGGAGATCCAGGTGCTCGCGCGGCGCCGTCGTCAGAACGCCGCGGATCGTGTCCCACCACAACCGAAGCGCTGCCATGGAGCCTCCTCGCGCGAGCACATCGCGCCGCTGGTCGCTGAACGTGGCCGCCATGTCGTCGCCGAAATCACCGCGAAACTCGGCGGGGAACAGGCGGAGCAGCCGTTTGAAGACGCGATCGGCTCTGGACATATCGCTCGGCTGAAGCCCTCGCGCTCCATCGCTGCTTGAAGCGTTTGCGCTCGTGTCGAGCGCGAAGGCTTTAGCCGAGCGATAGACGTCACATTCGCCGGAACAGCGCCTTCTTTCTCGCGATGGCGAGCGTTTGTTCGAGGCGCGCGGCCTCGGCCTTCGCCACCTCGCGGCCGAAAGGCGTCAGTTCGTAGGATCGCCGCCGCGGATCGGCAGCGCGCTGTTCGCGGACCAGGCCTTCGTTCAGCAGGCGCTTGATGATCCCGTAGAGCGTCCCCGTGCTTAGACGAACGCCGCCGCGTGTGAGTTGATCGACGTCCTTCATGATGGCGTAGCCGTGGGTTTCGCCGTCCGCCAGCGCCACGAGGGCGTAGAACATCGCCGGCGTGAGCGGCAGCAGCGCCGACGGATCGCGCGCCATATGACGCACGACGATATGGCGCGTCACGACATATGTCAAATCGAGTCGCGTCGGCGGGATGGCGAACGGGCGTGACACAACATCACGCGGGGCCAATGCCCGTCGCTTGGCCCGGGCCGGATAAGATAGTTGTCATGTCGTCGACCAGGGCCGCGAGCGCCGCACTCTGGGCCGCGCTGGCGGTCGCCGCCTGCAATCGCCCGCAGACCAACGGACCGCCGCCGCAGATGCCCCCAACCCCCGTGACGCTGGCCACGGCGGAGACGCGGCCGATCGAAGAGACGACGGAGTACGTCGCGACGCTGAAGTCGTTGCGATCGACGACGATCCAGCCGCAAATCGACGGCCAGATCACGCAAATCCTCGTCAAGTCGGGCGACCGCGTCCGTCAGGGCGCGCCGCTGATGCAGATCGACCCTCGCCGGCAGCAGGCTGCCGTCTCCAGCCAGGAGGCCGAACGCGCCGCGCGCGAAGCGGCGGTCGCCTTTGCGCGGCAACAGGCGCAGCGCACGCAGGATCTGTACGCCGCCGGCGCGATCAGCAAGCAGGAACAGGAGCGCGCCGACACCGAGCTGCGCACGGCGGAGGCGTCGCTGAAAGCGTTGCAGGCGCAGGTGCAGCAACAGCAAGTCCAGCTGCGCTATTTCACAATCGCGGCGCCAACCGCGGGGGTCGTCGGCGACGTGCCGGTTCGCGTCGGGCACGTCGTCACGCCGCAGACTGTGCTGACGACGATCGACCAGAACGACACGCTCGAGGTCTACGTCTCGATCCCGATCGAGCGGGCGCCGGCGCTCAAGAACGGACTGCCGATTCAGATTCTCAGCAGCGACGGCGACAAGACATTGGCGACGAGTGTGGTGAACTTCGTCTCGCCGCACGTCGACGACCAGACGCAGTCAATTCTCGTGAAAGGTCAGGTGCGGAATCCGAGCGGCGCCCTGCGCGCGATGCAGTACGTGCGTGCGAAGATCGTCTGGAAGACGAGCCCGGGCCTGGTGATACCGGTCACCGCCGTGCTCCGCGTCTCCGGACAGTTCTTTGCCTTCGTCGCCGAGGACGCCGGCGGCAGGCTGGTCGCGAAACAACGGGCCATCAAGGTTGGCCCGATCACAGGCGACAACTACCCGGTCCTCGACGGCCTGAAGGCCGGCGAGCGCATCGTCACCTCCGGCACGATGAAGCTTGCCGACGGCGCCGCGATTCAGGCGGCGCCGCCGGCAGGCGCAACTGACAAGTCTCAACGCTCGATGCCACGCGAGGCCCGCTGAGACTTGAGGGTTGAGACTTGAGAGTTCATCGTGGTCGTTGATACGTTCATCCGCCGTCCGATTCTGGCGAGCGTCTGTTCGCTGGTGATCATTCTCGCGGGACTGATCGCCATCCCGACGCTGCCGATCGCGCAGTTTCCGGAACTCGCGCCGCCGCAGGTGCTGGTCACGGCCTTCTACAACGGCGCGGACGCGCAGACCGTCGAAACCGCCGTCACGACGCCGCTGGAGCAGGTGATCAACGGCGTCGAAGGCATGCTCTACATGACGTCGACGAGCGGCAACGACGGCACCTCGGCGATCACGATCACGTTCGACATCTCGCGCAACCTCGACGTCGCGGCCGTCGACGTCCAGAACCGGATCTCGCAGGCCGAAGGGCGCCTGCCGAACGAGGTGAAGCAGGTCGGCCTCTCGGTCACCAAAGTCTCGAACAACTTCGTCATCGCCGCGGCGGCCTACGCCGAGCACGACGAATACGATCCGCTCTTCATCAGCAACTATCTCGATCGGTTCGTCGTCGACGACATTCGCCGCGTGCCGGGCGTCGGACAGGTGATGGTCTTCGGCATCGGCCGCTATGCGATGCGGCTGTGGCTGGATCCCGACAAGCTGGCGGGTCGCAACCTCACCGCCGACGAAGTCGTGCAGGCGCTGCGCGAACAGAACGTGCAGGTCGCGGCCGGCGCCGTCGGCGCCGAACCGTCGCAGGAGGGCCAGTCGTTTCAAATCAGCGTCCGTGCCGCCGGACGGTTGAGCGAACCGACGCAGTTCGACAACGTCATTCTCAAGCGTTCGCCGGACGGCGCGCTGGTTCGCGTCAAGGACGTGGGCCGCACCGAGCTCGGGTCTGAGAGTTACTCGACCGCGATGCGCTACAACGCGCGCGACGGCGTCGGGTTTGGCGTGCTGCAGCTGCCGACCGCGAACTCGCTGCAGGTGTATCGTGACGTCAGCGCCGAAATCGAGCGGCTGTCGCGACGTTTTCCGCCGGGACTCCAGGTCAAGATCGCGTTCGAGACGACGACCGTCGTGTCCGAGTCGATTCGCGAGGTGGTGACGACGCTGATCGAAGCCATCGGCCTGGTCGTCCTCGTCATGTTCCTGTTCCTCCAGAACTGGCGGACGACGCTCATCCCCACGATCACGATTCCGGTCTCGCTGATCGGCAGCTTCGCGTTCGTGAAGCTGTTCGGGTTTTCGATCAACACGCTGACGCTGTTCGGCATCACGCTGGCCACCGGCCTCGTCGTGGACGACGCGATCGTCGTGATCGAGAACATCGAGCGGCACATCCACGAATCGCATCGTCCGCCGCGCGAGGCCGCGTCGGAAGCGATGGGCGAGGTGACGAGCGCCGTGATCGCCACGGCGCTGGTGCTGGCGGCCGTCTTCGTGCCGGTCGCGTTCTTCCCGGGCACCACCGGCCGCCTGTATCAGCAGTTCGCGCTGACGATCGCCGTGTCGATGGCGATTTCGGCCTTCAACGCGCTGACGCTGACGCCGGCGCTGTCGGCGCTGCTGCTCGGCCGCGTCGAGAAGCCGAAGGGGATCTTCTTCCGCGGCGTGAACCGCGTCATCGACGGCGGCACCGCCGCCATGGTGGCGATGCTCCGCGCGCTGATTCGCGTCCGCGCCGTCGTCGTCATCGCGTTCGTGCTGCTACTCGGTGCGACGTACTGGATCGTGACGCGCGTGCCGCAAGGGTTCGTGCCCGACGAAGATCAAGGCTATGTGCTGGTACTGGTCCAGGCGCCGCCGGGCGCGTCGCTGGATTACACGATGGATCTCGTGCGCCAGACCGAGCAGATCATGCTGAAGATGCCCGAGACCAAGCACATGTTCGCGGCCGGCGGGTTCAGCTTCGCCGGCAGCGCGCCGAATCAGGGCATTCTGTTCGCGCAACTGGCGGACTTCAAAGAGCGGCGGCGCGAGGATCAGTCGGCGAAGGCCCTCGTCGGGAAGCTGTTTGGCGCATTCAGCCAGATCACCGGCGGCATGGTGATTCCGTTCCTGCCGCCGGCGATCAACGGCCTGGGCTTCTTCGGCGGCGTGACCTACGAACTCCTCGATCAGACCGGCGGACCGATCGAGAACCTCGGCGCGGCGGCGCAGCAGCTGACCGCGCAGGCGAATCAGACGCCCGGACTGGCGGGATTCTTCACGCAGTTCACCGCGAACGATCCGCAGCTGGTGGTCGACATCGATCGTGAGCAGGCCAAAGCGGTCGGGATGTCGCTCGGCGAGATCACCAACACGATGCAGATCCTGCTCGGGTCGGCGTACGTGAACGACTTCGACTTCAACAACCGGTCGTATCGTGTCTACGTGCAGGCGGATCGACAGTTCCGTGCGCATCCCAGTGACATCGAGAAGTACTACGTGCGAACGTCCGGGTCGCGGATGATGCCGCTGAGCAACGTCGTGTCGGTGCGCGAGACGACCGCGCCAAAGACCATCAACCACTACAACCTGTTCCGAGCCGCGGAATTCAACGGCTCGGCGGCGCCGGGTTACAGCTCGGGCCAGGCGCTGCAGATCCTCGCGCAGCTGTCGGACCGGGCGCTGCCGCAGGGGTTCACCTACGCGTGGTCCGGCATCTCGCTCGAAGAGATCAAGGCGGGCAGCCAGTCCGCGATGATCTTCGGGCTGGGGCTGCTGCTCGTCTACCTGACGCTGGCCGGACAGTACGAGAGCCTCACGCTGCCGTTCATCATTCTGCTCTCGGTCCCGATCGCCATCCTTGGCGCCCTCGCCGCGCAGTGGGGCCGCGGCCTGATCAACGATGTCTACTGCCAGATCGGCCTGGTCATGCTGATCGGTCTGTCGGCGAAGAACGGCATTCTCGTCGTCGAGTTCGCGGAGCAGTTGCGCGCGCGCGGTCTATCGATCGCCGATGCCGCCGTCGAAGCCGCGCGCATCCGGCTGCGGCCGATCCTGATGACGTCGCTCGCGTTCATCCTCGGCGTGATGCCGCTCGTGCTGGCGAGCGGCGCCGGCCGCGAGGCGCGGCACTCGGTCGGCACCGCCGTCGCCGGCGGTATGCTGGCCTCCACGTTCCTGAACCTCGCGTTCATTCCGATTCTCTATGTCGTTGTCAAAAGCATTGGCCGCAAACCGCAGCCCTAAAGGGCTGCGCTACGGGAACGTTGCGCGGTGCGCGCTGGCTGTATTCGTCGCGCACCATACGAGTGCCGGGCTGCAGGGGCAGGCCCATGTGCGAGATGTACTCGGAGCGCAGCCCTTTAGGGCTGCCGTGCGGATCACAGCGGCTGCGGCGGCGTTTGCGCAGACCGCCCCGGCGCCCGCCATTCGCGTCACGTTCAAGGAAGCGATCGACCGGGCCATTGAGAAGAACCCAACCGTCGCGGCGGCGGCGAGCGGGATTCTGGCCGCCGAGGGTCTGATTCGTCAGGCGCGTGCAGCCACGCTGACGCGCGTGTTCGCCGACATCACGTGGACGAATCTCAATCAGGGCGTCGAGTTTCAGGATTCGATCGTCACACCGCAGCGCCAGGTGACGGCGTCGGTCACCGCCGGCCAGCCGATCCTCGCCGGCGCGGCGTGGGCGCGGCGCGCGCAGGCGGCAGATACGAAGAACGTCGCCGAGCTCAACGTGGCCAACACGAAGCGTCAGGTCGCGTTCGCGACCGCTGACGCCTTCTTGACCATCATCACGCAGCGCCGCCTGGTGGAGGCCAACCTTCGCGCCCTCGAGGTCGCTCGCGCCCATTTCGATCTCGCCACGGAGCTCGAACGTCAGGGTATGGGCAGTCGGCTCAACGCGCTGCGCGCGCAGCAGCAGGTGTCGACCGACGAGGGGCTGGTCGAGATCGCGCGTCTCGGGGTGTATCGCGCGCAGGAAGCGCTGGGCGTCCTGATCGCCGTCGACGGCCCCGCGGATGCGTCCGACGTGCCCGATTTCCCGGTGCCGCCGGTTGCTGATCAGTCAGCGCCGCTGTCGCTGTTGCGCACGGATCTGAAGTTGTTCGCTGCCGAGGAACAGACGGCGGCACGCATTGTCCGCGACAGCTCGAAGGATTACTGGCCAACGATCGATGCGCTGTTTTCGCCGTCCACCACGTATCCCGCGCAGTTCTTTCTGCCGGCCAACAGCTGGCGCTTCCTGCTGCTGGGGAACGTGCCGATCTTCGACAGCGGCCAGCGCGCGGGGACCAGGATCCAGCGTGAGGCGGTGGCGGAGGAGGCGCGCGCGAACCTCGCCGGCGCGACGACCCGGGCGGGTGCCGAGGTGCGGGCCGCGCGCGAAGCGGTGGCGAGCGGCGAACGCACGCTGGCGACAGCGCGAGCGGTGACGGACGAAGCGCGCCAGATCCTCAGCATCACCAACGTCAGCTTCCGCGCCGGGGCGGCGACCAACATCGAGGTCATCGATGCCGAGCGCGTCTCGCGTGACGCCGACATGGCGGTGGCGGTCGCCGAGGACAGCCTGCGCCGGGCCAAGCTCGAACTTCTCAACGCGCTTGGACGGTTCCCGTAAGCCAATGACCTCCGAAGAAGTGCCAGTCGTCGAGCGGTTGCGCGATCTCGGGATTGCGTTCGAGCGGCACGAGCACCCGCCGGTCGCGACCGTCGAGCAGGCCGCCGAGCATTGGGCCGGTATCGACGCTGCGCACTGTAAGAACCTGTTTCTGCGGAACCAGAAGGGCGATCGGCACTACCTCTTGATCCTGGAACATTCGAAGAAGGCGGATCTGAGGGCCGTCGCGAATCAGATCGGCGACGGCAAGTTGAGCTTCGGGTCGCCTGAGCGGCTGCAGAAGCACCTGGGTCTGACGCCGGGATCGGTGTCGCCGTTCGGCCTGATCCACGACAGCAGCCATAGCGTGCGCGTCGTCGTCGATCGCGATCTGCAGGCCGCCGCGCGGCTGTCGTTTCATCCGAACATCAACACCGCCACGCTGGTGGTGTCGAAGGACGATTTCGTGCGCTTCCTCGCGGCGTGCGGGAATCCGGTGCAATACATCCACGTCTGACAGGGCGGGACTTCGTATCCGACCCTGTCTCCGACCCCGCATCCGACCCTGTATCCGACCTGGGTATCCGACCTCGTGTCCGACCGCATATCCGACCCCGTGTCCGACCCCGTGTCGGACCTCATGTCCGACCCGTATCCGACCTCATGTCCGACCCCGCATCCGACCCCGTGTCCGACCCCCGTGTGACCTGTCCTGTCACAGGCAGCGGTTAGACTGACTGCCATGGCACCAGAATACGGTCAACTCGCACAAGATGAGTGGGTTAGCTTTCCTGGCGGAGAGCTGGAAGGCAGACGCCCTAAGGCGCTGTGTGCTGCCTGCCGGGCTGCTTTGCAACGAGAAGCCGACGGGGCCGATCGATCCGCCTCCGCTCGGCCCGATGCCGACGAGCTTCAGCGAGACCGGCTTACGCGTCCGACACGCCCGTTGTGTTTCCAGTGTTATCGCGCGGACCTGGATCGCCAGCACGGAATCGCGGCGGCGGGCCAGCTCGATATCAGCTCCGAGGCGCGCTTTCAGTATCAGTTGCCGCTCGAGCCGGTCGATCGCTTCCGCCTCGATAGCCTCAAAGCCGCGCGTACCGACGCTCGCATGGCGTCGGTGCAAGGCATCGGCGCGTACATCGACAAACGGCGCCACGCGCAGATTGCGGCGCGTCATGCGCTTCAGACGATTGCCGATGGTTTGCGGGCTCGTCAGTCGTCGCCAACGGAGCGGCGGACGGCATTCGGCGACGCTATTCACGCCGCCGAACTCCAGCTTCCCGAAGCCTGGCTACCATTCGTGGTATCCCGGTGAATCTCTGGTCCAACTAATGCGATACTAGATGTCCATAACCCTGATTCCCGCGATCATCACGCTGATCCTCGGTCTAGGTCTTGGCGCGCTGATCGGCTGGATCGCCACTCGCACGGTCTTTGCGGAGCGCCTCAAGGCGCACCAGGTCGGTGAATCCCGCCTGCGCGAAGCCTTTCAGGCCCTCAGCGCCGACGCGCTCAGATCCAACAACGAGGCGTTCCTCTCCCTCGCTGAATCGCGGCTGCGCGAAGCGCGGACCCAGGCGACCTCGGATATCGACCAGCGCAAGAAGGCGATCGAAGATCTGCTCGCGCCGATGGCCAGGACGCTCGAGCAGGTGGATCGCGAAGTCAAGGACGCCGAGCGCCGGCGCGTCGAATCGGGGGCCCAGCTGCTCCAGCGCATCGTGTCGCTGGATACTGCCGGGCAGAGCCTCCGCGATGAAACGCGGCGCCTCACCGACGCGTTGAAGCGACCCGGTGTCCGTGGACGCTGGGGGGAACTCCAGTTGAAGCGAGTCGTCGAGCTCGCCGGGATGGTGGAGCACTGCGACTTCGAGGAGCAGCACACCTTCACCTCCGACGAGCGTCGCATGCGCCCGGATGTCGTCGTTCGCCTGCCCGGCGGCAAGTACGTCGTCATCGACGCGAAGGCGCCGCTCGACGCCTACCTCAAAGCGCTCGAGGCGCCAGACGAGATGTCACGGCTGGCGCTGCTGGCCGACCATGCGCGTCAGGTGCGCGTGCACCTCACCCAGCTGGCTGCCAAGGGCTACGCCGATCACATCCAGCCCGGCCCCGATTTCGTCGTGATGTTCCTTCCCGGCGAGATGTTTCTCAGCGCCGCACTCGAGCAGGACCCGTCGCTCATCGAGTTTGGCGCCGTCGGTACCGGCCGGCCCGTCATCCCGGCAAGCCCGACGACGCTCATCGCGCTGCTTCGCGCGGTCGCCTACGGCTGGCAGCAGGAGGCGATGGAAGAGAACGCGCGCAAGATCAGCGAGCTTGGCAAAAACCTCTACGAAGCGGTCCGGACCTTAGGTAATCATTTCCAGACGCTCGGCACGCGGTTGCAATCGACGCTGGAAGCGTACAATCAGTCGGTCGGTTCGCTCGAAGGCAACGTTCTCGTCAAGGCGCGCCGCTTCAGGGAGCTGCAGGCCGCCAATGGTGGCGAGGAGATCAAAACCCTCGAGCCGATCGACAAGATTCCGCGCCTGCTGCAGGCGCCGGAGTTGACCGGCGGGCTCCCGTTCCACGATGTCGAAGAAGAGGAAGTCCAGAAAGTCTGATCACCACAGCGTGTACGTCGTCTTTCTGCGCAACCCGAAGGGCGATGGCAAAGCCGCCTATTACGTCGGCATGACCGGCCTTTCCCCCGAACAGCGCTTTCACAATCACAAGTGCGGCCTCAAAGCCGCGCGCGTCGTCAGGCGCTGCGGCGAACGCCTGGTGCCGCGGCTCTACGAGCACCTCAACCCGATGCCGTACGCCAAGGCGTTGCGAATGGAGGCGGACCTGGCCGACAGCCTTCGCAAACGCGGCTACACGGTCTACGGCGGTCATTGATGCAGCTGGGTCTGCCGCTCGAACCGTGCCCGACGCATCCCGAGCCCCAACTCCCGAACCCCGAGCCGCGAATCCCCGATCCCGTGTTCGTGCGCCATCCTCGCGCGCGCCGATACCTGATTCGAGTCGAAGATGATGGCCGCGTCCGGATTACCGTGCCGCGATGGGGATCGAAGCGCGAGGCGGCGGCGTTCGCCGAGAGGGAACATGCGTGGATTGAAAAGCAGCGCGCCCGTGTCGCCGGTCAGCGCGCGACCTCGGCGCGCGAGCCGATGCCGATGGAGATTGAACGCGAGTTGAGGAACCAGGCGAAGCGCGAGCTGCCGAGCAGACTACTGGAGCTCGCCGCTCGACACGCGCTGACCGTGACGCGCGTCAGCATCCGCAATCAGCGCTGGCGCTGGGGATCGTGTTCGCGAACCGGCCACATCTGCCTGAACTGGCGGCTGATACAGATGCCCGACGCGGTGCGCGACTACGTGATGATCCACGAATTGATGCACCTGCGGCGCATGGACCACTCGCCGAAGTTCTGGAAGCTGGTCGAAGCCGCCTGTCCGACCTTCCAGACGTCGCGCGCGTATCTCCGAGCCCACGCGCGCGCGTAGCACCGATCGCGGAGCACCCGGCACGAGCACCCGGCACGAGCACTCAGCACGCAGCACTCTTACCGCCGCCACGGCCGCAAAACCGTGTAGCCCGGAATCGATGTCGCCCCTTCGCGCACCGTGCGCACCAGCCGCCGCCGCAGCAGGATTCGAATGGCGCCCTGCACCGCGCTCTTCGACAGTCCCGTGAGGTCAGCCATCTCCTGGTGGCTGGTCTGGAGCGGCTGCCGGCGTCCGGCGCTTCGACACGCGAGATGCAAGTAGACGAGAAACGTCGAAGGCCGGCGGTCGTGCAGCACGAGATCCGGCATCAGCGTCTCGACGACGTAGGAGTCGATTCT
>Ga0157379_10005805_pt1 | contig 10615 bp, 7 predicted proteins | sample S25metaG_FD_121802 | JGI IMG/M metagenome (GOLD analysis project Ga0157379, IMG submission 121802) | Switchgrass rhizosphere microbial communities from Kellogg Biological Station, Michigan, USA - S2-5 metaG | ecosystem: Host-associated > Plants > Roots > Rhizosphere > Soil | place: USA: Michigan... | reverse complement strand
CGAAACAACTCACGGCCGGCGATGCCTGGAACAGCGCCTGTATGCTCGTCGATAAGGTGAACTGCCCCGATTCCGACGGTCCCGACTTCGACTTCGCGGCCTCGGCGATGCTGCTTTCTCCTGGCAACGGACGGCGCGTGCTGGTGCTCGGGCAGAAATCCGGCATGGCGTACGGCATCGATCCCGATCGCCAGGGCCAGATACTGTGGCAGGCGCGAGTGGGAGAAGGCGGCGCGATCGGCGGCATCGAGTGGGGTCCAGCGACTGACGGCCGCAACGTATACATCGCCCTGTCCGATGTGCGCTTTCAGGTGTCGCGTGTCGCCGGCGGCAACGACCGGGTCTACGAACTCGACCCCACCAAGGGCGGCGGAATGTTCGCGTTCACGGTTGACAACGGCGAGCGGGTCTGGCAGACGCCGCCGCCCGGATGCGGCGACCGCCGGCCATGCAGTCCAGCGCAATCGGCAGCAGTGACGGGGATTCCCGGCGCGGTGTTTTCCGGATCGCTCGATGGGCACCTTCGGGCGTATTCGACTGCGAACGGCAAGATCCTGTGGGACTATGACACGATGCGCGAGTTCAAGACGGTCAATGGCCTCCCGGGACACGGCGGCGCGCTGGACGTGGGAGGCCCTGTGGTCGCGGGCGGGATGTTGTTTGCCACATCCGGATCCGCGCAGCGAAACGGCTTGCCTGGCAACGTGCTGTTGGGATTCGTGGTAAGCCGCCAGTAGGAAGTCGAAAAGCTTAAAGTCAAAAGTGAAAAGTGAAAGCAACTTTCGACTTTGAACTTTGAACTTTGAACTTTAGCCGGAGGCATGATGGGATCAGCGACAGTGCTCTTCTTGGCCGCTGCGGCCTTCGCGCAGGCTACCGGATCCATCACCGGCACTGTCGTGGACCTTGGCGGCGACGTGGTCGCGGACGCGCCCATCCAAGCCACCAACATGGCCACAAAGGCGATCTACAAAGCGGCCAGTTCGGAAAAGGGCAGCTACACCATCGCGCAGTTGCCGGCCGGCGTCTACGAGCTGTCGGTCGCCGCGCCCGGGTTCAATGCGTATTCTCAGCAAAACCTGGCCGTTGCGGCAGGACAGACGCTGCGCTTCAATATCCGCCTCATCGACTTTCAGTTGGGCACGTTGGGAGACGGTCGGGAATTCCAGGTTTCGCGGATCATGCCACATGCGACGCCCTCCGGGCCCACTCCCCGCACACGGGAAGGCAAGCCGGACCTGTCGGGAGTGTGGTACGCGCAAAGGATTGTCGATCCAGGTAAACCGGAGCCGCTGCCATGGGCCGACGCGCTTCAGCGCGAGCGTGCCGCGAACAACTCGAAAGACTCGCCCGGCGCGCACTGTCTGCCGCGGGGATTGACCAACGCCGGAGCGTTGTTCCCATATAAGCTGGTTCAAACTCCTTCCCTCCTGGTCATGCTCTTCGAGGACGACACGCCCAGCCATCGTCAGGTGTTTTTGGACGGACGCGGGCATCCCAAGGATCCGAACCCGAATTGGATGGGACACTCGATCGGCCATTGGGAAGGAGATACGCTGGTCGTCGACACGGTGGGCTTCAATGATGAGTCGTGGCTCGACAACATCGGTCATCCGCACACTGAAAAGCTGCACATCATCGAACGCCTGCACCGCGTGGACCTGGGCCACCTGGAAATCGAATTCACGATCGAGGATCCAGACACCTATTCGAAGCCCTGGGTCATCAAGAGAGTCGCCGATCTCAATACCAAAGATGAGATCGGAGAATACGTCTGCATCGATAAGGATGCGGCCCACCTGGTTGGCAAGTAAGAGCGCCTTTCGAAATCATGGCTCACATGTCTTCCACTGAATCGATCTGAAGCGGCAACGAAGACAGGGATCGCGGCGTCATCGCTCTTCAGTCGCAGAAGGCAAATGTAAAATCGGTTCGGAAAGGGACTACCAACGGCGGTAGCACTGACATTGGCGACGTGGCGCCGGCGAGTCGATCGCTCGACGCCACCGGCGGCTACTGAGGAAACGTGTAAATCTCCATCAAGGTATCGGCGTCGCTCGTCCTGTGATCCGAATGGAATGGAAAGACGCTCACGCCGTGAGGTGTGGATGACGAGTAATCGCCCGGTCCGTTCGCGTTGCCGTCGAAATTGGACGGCGCCGTTGTAAGACGGACGTTGGCCGCCCAGGTCAATCCGCCGTCGGTACTCTGGGTCGCGTACACCTCCGACAGGCAGTTCGTCTGATCGTCCCGCCGGTCATAGAAAGACACGGTGACAGTCGCGCCATTTACCGCCAGTGTCGGATGGTACTGGTGTGCGGCGCCGGCATCATCGTTCAATCTCACCGGAGCACTCCATGTCGCGCCGCCATTGGTAGAGCGCACGTAGAGGATGTCGAAACCGCGGTTGCGAATCGAATCGGCGTAAACGAGGTGCAATACGCCGTTGGCGCCGACCTTGAGCGCATGTGCGGGGCCCTGTTCACGTCCGCCGTTGCATCCGATATCCGCGCCGAATCCGGTGTGGGTGACCGCGGCGACCACGTCGCTGCCCCAAGTCACACCGCCGTTGGTCGACTTGTCGACCAAAATCCGATCATTCGCGTAGTTGTGCCACGAGTCGTACACAACGCCCGTAGTCTGGTCGACTGCTGGATACGCGCCGATGACCCGTTCGAACTTGCTCGTTCCATCGTCGACCTTGATTGGCGCGCTCCACGATGCGCCGCCGTCGGCTGAGTACGAGATGTACAGAATCTGATTCGTACTCGTATTTCGATCCCAGCTTACGTAAATACGATTGCGAAACGCGCCCCCGCTCCGATCGACGGCAATGTAGTACTTGTCGTCGAAGAAGCGGCTGGTGTTGTAGGTCACCGCCACGGGCGCGCTCCAAGTCAGACCATTGGGACCACTTTTCGCTACGGCGATCGAGTTGGGGTAATTCTTGCTGAGAGGCGCTCCGCCGAACGAGTAGTAGAAGTTCCCGCTGGTATCGACGTCAATTGCGGGATCGAATGTGATGCCGAACGTGGTGCGGTTCCAAGTGCGCGACTGGACAGTTGTCGCCCAGCTGGTGCCCCCCGTCGACGTGTAGGCGGCAACCGCGCAATTGTTCGAGGCGCATCCACCGGGAACGATATTGTTCGAGCCGGCGACAATCGTCGAACCATTTGACGCAGCGGTCGTCTCGCCTTGGTAGGACCCCGGCGCATTGGAGACGTTGACGTTGGTAGACGTTGCGAGCGGCGTCGTACTGAGAGGCGCGCGCGGAACCTCGGGACCGGGTCCCTGGGTGCTGCCGTTGCCGCGCGTCTGGCCGGGCGGCTGACCATTCTCGAAAGGCGCGTTCCAGATGAAATGCCCCTTGTCCGGTTCGATGCCGCTATCCTCAAACTCGCGTGGGTGCATCGGGAGCGTCAGGAACTGCGGCGCGACGCCCTTGCTGACATTCGATTGAGCCTGGCCGGCAGAATTTTTCGACGACAGCGCGAACACTGCACCGGTAACAACGAGCACTAATCCGACGACCTTGGATTTCATCACGGGTCCTCCAATCGTGAGCGACGCGTCCCCAGTATAAGGATGAATCGGTGAGTCTTCGTGGATCCAAATACGGCTGAGGATGCCGCGGCGAATTGCTGAGGCAGTGACGGTCGATTCGTGTCGTCAGAGCCGCGGTCAGTTTCTGATTGCTGATGTGGCAAAACCGCTGGGCGACTCCGTCGCACCACTCCGCGGTCACGGATCCAGGGACACCGTCCAGGCGAGCTGGTGTCGACTCTGGCGACTCAGAGCGTGTGAAGAATTACGACGTGCTCACGCAGAGCACGCAGAGATCGCCGGGAATTCTTTGGGCGTGCTCTCAGCGGGCACTGCGGTCTCCGCGTTGAACGTCGTTATACGGGCCGAGCGATACGGTGTGATTCAGCAGCTGTGATTATCGAGCGAGGCCGGTCCGGCGCTTCTCCGCCGACGACATTGCCGCGCACGGCGCGCCGCTCTTTGATGGCCCGCACCATGCGCGCGGCATCCCTGCCGACGCCATGGATCATCGTTGACGACAGGGAATGCTGAAAGTGCTGGCCGACGAAGTAGAGTCCCGGCTCGGTCTCCACGAGACCGCTCTTGTGGCGTGGCTCGCCGTTGTTCTCGAAGATCGGCAGATCGATCCACGACAAGCCGAGGTCGTAGCCCGTACACCAGATGACGTTTCGCACGTCGAGCGTGCGGCCGTCCGCCAACATCGGAAGCCCCTCCTTCACGCCGGCGGTTCGAGCTGTCCACTTCACACCCGCCCGGTCCAGATCGATCCGCCGTTGCCGGATCCGGAGACCTCCGGCGCCGAGCATCTTCGCGCGCACTCTGCGCCCAATCGGCGTGCTCACCGTGAGGATGCGGTGGAAGACGACGCGGAAAAGGAACCGCAAGAGGACGAGCTGGACCCAGAACTTCTCGATGTTGAAGGGCACTTGACCAGGGTCGCGGCCGGAGAGCCACGTCGGGTGCTCGCCCACGGTCTCCACCGCGATTTCCGCGCCTGAGTTGGCCGCGCCCACCACAAGCACGCCGCCCGGCTTCAGCTGAGACAGCCCCTTGTACTCGCTCGAGTGGAGCTGGACGATCTCCGGCGACAGGTCCTTCGCGAAGCTGGGGACCTTCCTCCCCTGATAGCTTGCCATCGCGACGACGACGTGCTCCGCCTCGAACTCGAGCGCGCCGGCTTTGACGAAGTAGCGGTCGCCTTCGCGTGAGAGCCGGTCGACCCGCACGCCGCTCTCCACCGGGAGTTGAAAGTGCGCGGCGTAGCCCTCGAGATAGTCCGCCATCTCGTCCTTCGTCGGGAATGCGTCGGGCGGGCCCGGAAAGGGCATGCCGTCGAGGCCGTCGTAGCGCGCGGGAGTGAACAGACGCAGCGTGTCCCAGCGCTTCCTCCATGCGTCGCCAACGCGAGCGCTCGCGTCGAGAATCACGAAGTCAACGCCGATCTTCTTCAGGTGGTAGCCGACCGACAGGCCGGCCTGACCGCCGCCGATCACGATCACGTCGAAGTGCGTCCGTCGGGGTTCTGCGCTCAGCCGTCTGAACGCCTCGCCCTCTTCGATCAGCCCCCCGATCCGGGAAACCGATTCATCGTTGTTCTTCATCGGGATCTCCTTCTATCGGCGCGTTCGCCGATGAATGGAGGTTACAGGGGACTGGCCGGCACGACTTCGGGAGGATCACCCAATTTCACCGCCTTTCGAAAATGGGTAGTTCTACCCAAGGAGGCCGTGTTGATACGCCCAGGCCGTCGCCGCGGCGCGTGAGGGCACGTCCAACTTGACGAAGATGTTGCTCACATGCCGATCGACGGTCTTCTCGCTCAGAAAGAGCGCGTCGGCGATGGCCTTGTTGGTCTTGCCCGATGCGACAAGCAGCAACACCTCGAGCTCCCGCGCGCTCAGACTGTGCGGGCCCGGCGTGAGGCGGGCTCCGGCGCGCGCGGGCGCGGTCAACGCCTCGATCGCTGCCACGTCCGGGGCCGCGCCGAGCTGAACGAAGATCTTCTTTGCCGCGTCGAGTTCGAGCGCAGCGCCCTCGTCGTCGCCGAGCGCCTGAAAGGCCCGTGCCACGAGGACACGGATGCGCGCGCCCAGGTACGGCGCCCCGACCCGCTGCCACGCGTCGTGAGCGTGCCGCAGCGGCTCGATCGCACCGCGGGCGTCACCCTCCGCCAGCGCCACGGCTCCCTGCGCGTGCTGAGCCATGGCGCTCAGCATCTCCATCCCGAAGCCATCCGCAAGCGCGCTCAATTCGTCGGAAGCCCGCCGTGCCTCGCTGAGATCGGAAGCGGCCAGCATGATTTCCACGTGCGCGGGCAGGAAGCGCGTGCGCTGGAGCGGATCGCTCGTCGCCGACACCACGCGCCGCGTCGCAGCCGCGGCGAGGTCGACGCGACCCTGGGCCATGCGGAGCAGCGCCAGCCCCGGATGCGGATCGCGGCCGCGCTCCCTGGCCCGGGTATACGCCATTTCCGCGTCAGCCAGCTCACCGCGGAGCCGATGGATCTCGCCTTCCTGGTAGAACGCGTGGCCCGCACCGGTCCCTCTCGATTCAGAGAGTCGAGTCGAAGCGCGGCGCGCTTCCTCGAAGGCCTCGGGCCACGCGCCGCCGAGTTGCATGATTTCGGAGCGGTGGATGAGGCACACCCCCGCGAATGGCACGAGCTGCGGCTGAGCCTGACACCAGCCGCTGAGGGCCGCGGTCCACTCGCGAGCGCGATCGTGCGCGTAGCTCTGCTGGCAGGTGGCGATCGCGTCACAGTAGATCAGACCCGTGACGATCGGCGACAGCTCGCCGCTCGTCGCCGCCACCATCGCCTCGTCGACGAGCGGCAGGCCTTCCGCGAGCCGGCCTTGCTTGATCAAGGCGCGTCCCTCGAAGCACCTGCCGAGTGCGCTCAGGTCGTGGTCTTTGTAGCGATCGCCGAACCCGGCAACCTCCGCGGCAGCGGCGCGAGCTGCCGCGTGATCGCCGGCGGCCGTGAAGCGGAGGACGGCCGGCAGCCGCAGATAGCCGCACTCGACACAGTCCTGTCCTTCGTTATCAACCAGGCGCTGCGCGCGCATCAGCCATCCGCTCGCCCGAGCCATCTCACCGAGCGACGTCAAGCGCAACGCCAACCAGAACGCCGCACGCGCTGCCCGGAGGGCCTCGCCCGCGTCGAGTCTGAGCTGATGCAGCCGCTCAAACGCTTCGAGCGCAGACTCGTCGCGCGCGGTCAGGATCGCCGACCAGGCCAGGCGTTCGACGTCGTCGGCGGCGAGCGGACCGGCCGCACTCGCCTGAGACAACGCGTGATAGGCATCGTTCCAGGCCCGTTGCTCGTAGGCGCGCCGGCCCTTCTGCTTGGCGTTCTCCACGAGCTACTTGATGAACGGGCTCCAGCCGTTTTTCGAGTTGAGCGGCAGCGAGAAGCCCATCGCCTCGATCTCGAACGTCGTCAGGCCCTCGGTGGTCAGCTTCCAGAGCTGATCACCGCCGACGGCCAACGGCTGCGCCTGCTCGGTGAACCTCGCGTTCGACGCCATCGGCGCTTTCGACGGGTCGTGGGCGACGAGCGCCGCGAGATACCCATCGGCGACGCCCTGCAGGCACGCCTTGTCGCAAGCAGCCCCTGTCTGCCCACGCTGGGCGCCGACGACGACCGACGATGCGCTAATCAGAACGCACAGCGCCACAGCCTTCAGCAATCTGATCCTCATATCGTCACTCCGTCATGTGCGTGACGTTCCGAGCAAGCAATCGTCACCAACGAGTCTACCGCGGCTCAATGTGAAGCGGTTGACCGGAACGGCTTTCAGATTGACCTCGAGTTCCATCCGTAGTTCTATCTCCGCGTGATTCATCCTGGCACGACGCTCGGACACTATGAAGTCGTCTCCGCCTTGGGAAAAGGTGGCATGGGAGAGGTGTATCGGGCGAAGGATCAGAAACCGGGACGCGCGGTGGCGGTCAAGGTTCTCCCCGACGCGTTTGGCCAGGATCCGGTCCGGGTTGCGCGATTCGAACGGGAGGCGCGCGCCGCCGCCGCATCGACAACGACCGCTGAACGATGCCAAAAAGGCGAGCCGTCACAACGATCAATGGCGACTGTTGCCTGTCGGCGGCAGCGCGAACACGATGTATTGACCGGCAGACTGTGCGCTCGCCGTCTCGCCGCGCTCGGCAGGTCGCGCGCCCACACAGACGGCGATGTACTCGCGTCCATTGACCTCGTACACTGCGGGAACTCCGTTGATCGGACCGATGACCTCTTGCTCCCACATGATCTTGCCGGAGTCCTGATCGTAGGCGCGCAGCTTCCGGTCGGGCGTGCCGATGAAGATCAGACCGCCTGCCGTGACGACCATGCCGGCTCGCGCTGACTGGCTGCCGGTGCCCGTCACGCCGCGTGCGACAAGCTGCGGCATCTCGCCGTTCGGAACCCGCCACAGAATCGTGCCCTTGTTCAAATCGTAGGCGGTGATCTGCGACCACGGCGGACCGATGGGCGGCAGTCCCGTTGCGGCATCCAGCATGTTGCCGTATGGCGCGACCGCCCCGTACGCGACGAAGCCCGGCGGCAGGTTCGGTGGCATCTGTCGAGGATCGGGCCCGCGCGGATCGTTTTCCGCGTCCTGCGCGCCCGAGGCCGCCTCGGTCCGCGCCGTGGCGCTGAGCTCGCGCAGCGTGAGGAGTGATGGCTGTTCCTTCGACACGACGTACATCGTGCCCCTGGAAGGATCGACGGCGGATAAGCCCCAGTTGGCGCCGCCGCTGTTTCCCGGCATCTGAATGCTGCCCTGCAGGCTTGGCGGCGTGAAGAGACCCTTGTTCACGTAGCCGCGCATTTGCTCGCGGAGCTTCGCCTGGGCCTCCTGGGAAAGATACGGATTGACGTCGCGCTCGGTGAACGTCTGCCGCGCGAAGGGCGGCGGCAGCGTCGGGAACGGCTGCGTCGGAGACGTTTGCTCGCCTGGCACGTCGCTTTGCGGCACCGGCCGTTCTTCAATCGGCCAGAGCGGGCGCCCCGAATCGCGCTCGAACACGAAGACAAACCCGTGCTTGCTGGCCTGGGCCACGACGTCGACAGTGCGGCCATCGTGCTTGACAGTGAGCAGCTTCGGCGCGGTGGCGAGGTCGTAATCCCACAAATCGTGATGAACGGCCTGGAAGTGCCAGAGGCGTTTGCCGGTTTTCGCGTCGAGCGCCAGGATGCTGTTGGCAAACAGGTTCGCGCCGTGGCGGTTGCCACCGTAGAAGTCATAACGGGCTGTGCCGGTCGGGATGAACACGATGCCGCGCCCCTCGTCCAACGTGAACTCCGCCCAGTTGTGTACGCCGCTGCCGGTCTCGAGCGCAGCCTCAGGCCACGTCTCGGCGCCCACCTCGCCCCGTTCGGGCACACTGTGAAAGACCCATTCGAGCCTGCCGGAACGGACGTCGTAGGCATGGATGTCGCCTGGGCTGGCAAGATAGCCCGGGCCGCCGGCCGGCAGCGAGACGATCATGACGTTCTGATAGATGCGCCCGGGGTTGTTGGTTTGCAACGCCCTGATGCGCGACACGTCACGATGCAGACCGACGCGCACGTCGACGCGCCCGTTGTCGCCGAACGACGCGATGTTGTTCCCCGTCCGCGCGTCGATCGCTTTCAGCGACCCTGCGTTCAGGTACAACAGCCGGCGATCTGTTCGATCGGCGCTCTCCCAATAGTTGATGCCGCGATCGGTGACGCCGCCTTCGTTCCGATGCGTCCATTTTTCCTGCCCCGTCGCCGGATCGAGGGCGACGATGGCATTGTTCCTCGCGAGCACGTACATCGTCCCGTCGACGATGAGTGGATTGAACCGGTAGCTCCTGGCATCGCCGGTTGAATAGGTCCACGCCACCGTCAGGCGCGTGACGTTCCGCCTGTTGATCTGATCGAGCGCCGAGTACTGCGACGAGTCGGCCCCGCCGAGATACTGTCCCCATGTCTTGAACGAGCGGGTGACTGCGCGCGGCTGGCTGCGGAGGATCGTCGGAACGACGGCGGCCAGCAGCACCACCGCGGCGAGAGGACGCCATCGACGTGCAGTCATGCGGAACCTCCTTGGTGCGGGTCGCTCGGTATGCTTAATCAAGAGTGCGTTTCAAAATCAGGGCAGATGGCTTACGGCTTTTCGCGGCGTTCATTTTAATGCTTTGCCATTAGCGCTTCAGCCATGAACCATGGTTTTCGAGACGTGCTCCAAGCGCATCCGCGCGCGGAGGCGCTCGCAATGGTTCATTGACACTGAACGGGCCCAGTCCTATAGTCCCGTCACGATCCGTCATGGAGCCCGGGAGACCTGGCGACGCGTTGACATCCGCGAGGTCAGCGCAGTCGATGACATGCGGTGACAACCACCGCACGAAGGAAGGGCATTATGCGTGCTTTGCGCCTGATCGTGACTCTGTCTCTCGCCACGCTGCTGATTCCAGCGGCAGTACGCGCTCAAGCCATCACCGGCACGGTCCAGGACTCGTCTGGCGCCGTGCTGCCCGGCGTGAACGTGGAAGCGGCAAGCCCGGAGCTGATTGAAAAGGTGCGCTCGGCGGTCACCGACAGCTCCGGCGTGTACCGGATCGAAGGCCTGCGCCCCGGCACCTACAGCGTCACGTTCACGCTCTCGGGCTTCAGCACCGTCAAGCGCGAAGGCATCGAGCTGACAGGATCGTTCATCGCGACCGTGAACACCGACATGAGAGTCGGCGCGCTGCAGGAAACCATCGTCGTTACCGGCGAGACTCCCATCGTCGACGTTCAAAGCGCGCGGCGGGAGACGGTGGTGAGCAAAGATCTCATCGCCGGGCTCCCGACGACCGGCGGGTATTCGTCGCTCCTGGCCCTCGTGCCAGGCATCGTCGGTGGAACGCGCGACGTGCAGGTCGGTCCATGTGCCTGCACGTTCAGCTCGCACGGCGCGCTGCTGGCCGGCCGGGCGAACGAGGAAGGCCGCACTCTCCTGGACGGCCTGCTCATCTCGGTGCCACAGGGCAGCTCGTCGAACTATCTCGCCGATACGCGGAACGCGCAGGAGCTGTCGTTTACGGTGGCGGGCAGCCT
>Ga0157379_10005803_pt1 | contig 10619 bp, 5 predicted proteins | sample S25metaG_FD_121802 | JGI IMG/M metagenome (GOLD analysis project Ga0157379, IMG submission 121802) | Switchgrass rhizosphere microbial communities from Kellogg Biological Station, Michigan, USA - S2-5 metaG | ecosystem: Host-associated > Plants > Roots > Rhizosphere > Soil | place: USA: Michigan... | reverse complement strand
TGGATCAGGATCCCTGCGCCATCGCCCGTTTCCGGATCACAGCCGCAAGCGCCGCGATGCGTCAGATTGATCAGAATCTGAATGCCCTTTGTAATGATGTCGTGCGATGGTTCGGCGTTGATGTTGACTACGAAGCCCAAACCGCAGGCGTCGTGCTCATTTGCAGGATTGTAAAGGCCCTGCGCACTTGGCATGCCTCGAGGATGATTGACGTGATCCATATTCCTCTTCCTTTCGGTTCTCCGAAGTATAGCAGACACTTCCATATTATGCAAAATTATGAAGTGATGATGTTGCATTATGAAATAGTCTTATGTTACAGTGAGGTAAGTGAACGTAGAAACTATCAGTCTTTTCAAGGATATAGCCATAACTCGCAGCGTTAGCAAGGGCGCTGCTCTCAATGGAGTAAGCCAATCCGCCGCCAGCCAGATGTTGAAGCAACTCGAAAAGTCTATCGGAATGAGGTTGTTAGACAGCTCCAAGCGTCCTTTGGTGGTCACCGAAGCGGGCCGCCTATATCTCGATCTTTGCCGCGACGTGCTCCGCCGCCATGACGATTTCCGCAGTGGACTGGACGCCCTCCGCACTCGCGTCGAGGGCTCCGTCCGCATCGCCGCCATCTATTCGGTCGGACTCTCCGAGATGTCCGAACTCGAGCGCGAGTTCTCCTCTCGTCACCCCGAAGCCAAGCTCGAAGTCGAGTACCTCCGCCCCGAGCGCGTCTACGATGCCGTCCTCACCGATCGCGTGGACGTTGGCTTAGTGAGCTATCCCGAAGCGAGCCGTGAAGTGAAGGTGATCCCCTGGCGCGAGGAAGAGATGGTCGTCGCGATGTCGCCCTTCCATCAACTCGCCGGCCGCCAGTCCGTCCATCCCAGCGACCTCGCTGGGATGGACTTCATCGCCTTCGACGAAGAGCTCCCCATTCGCAAGCAAATCGACCGTTTTCTGGAGTCGCAAGGCGTCCAGGTGCACGTCACGATGCACTTCGACAACCTGCAGTCTTTGAAGGAGGCGGTCGCCGAGACGCGCAGCCTGAGCATCCTGCCTGGGCGCTTACTCTTGAAGGAGCTAAGCCTCGGCCGCTTGGTCGCGATCCCCATCACAGGCGCGCGACTGTTCCGTCCATTGGGGATCATCCATCGGCGCAAGAAGCAATTCCATCGGGCGTCCCAGGCGTTCCTCGATCTCTTGCAGGAGAAGCCACAGTCAGGATCGTTGGAACTCGCTCCGCAGGAGTTGGTTCCAGCAGGCTAAATCACTGCACAGCCACTACGACGCCAGTCTGGCTCGCGACTCCGCCGACAGTAACTTGGATCGGAACCGCGCCGCTATGCGCCCCCGCTGGAACGCGGACGTCCGCCTGCACCATCCCGGTCACTTCCCCAATCGCGTTCCCGATGGACACAACATCGGCAGGCAGCCCATCGATCGTCGCGGTCACTTGCAATACGGGACCGTTGCCGGCCGCGCTCGCGATCTTTCCATCAACGCCAGCGGGCGACATCACTCCCGCACCTGTGAAATAAATGGATACCACCGAGCCCTTCGCCGCTGGCACGAACGCCGCGTTCGACAGGCCGGACTCGTTGAAGATCAAGCCCTGGCCGGTACCCGATCCGTCCGAAGTGAACAATGCGGGAGCAGCACGCGCCATCGCAACGACCATCGGATTCGACGTTACTCCGAGGTACTCGACGACCACTTGCGCGGTTTGCTTCCCCGCTAATGCCCAAGGTGCGACCGCCACTACTTTGCGATCGACGACACTCAGCAATGGTGCCGCGATTCCTTCGAATAAGACGCGCACTCCGCCCAGTGCAGACGACGCCGTCGCTCCATCCCCGATCGTTACGCGCAATGGCAGCGCAGGTCCGAGGGTCGAGCCGCTAATCGCCACATACTCGCCCGGCGCGATCGCGTCCCCCGATCCCGAAGCCGCATTCGTGATCGAGACAATCGTCGGAAAGCGATCTCCGACCTGCACCGGGATTGAGTTCGAAGCTAGTGGCGAGTCTGGATTCTTGACCCGGCACTGCAACACCGTATCGCGGAACAGCATGGACTTCCCAATCGTGAACCGCAACATTGTGTCCGTCGTCGCCGTCGGCGCGAGCGCCTGTGCGAATGAGCCGTCGTAAAGAAACACCTGCACTGATGATGCGGCCGAGAAGCCCGTGCCCGTCAGTGTGAACTCTGTATCGGGCGCTCCCGCCGGTACTTGCGAGGGTGTGATGGATTGAATCGTCGGCGCCGCACTGGTCACAGTCAGCGTAACTTCGATCTCGACCGCCGCCGCGCCATTCGCTGGAATCACTCGCACCACCGCGTTGTACACGCCGATCGCTAAGCCCGCTTGATTCACAAACACCAGCATCGTGGCCGGGGCTTGACCACGCGTCATATTCACATTGAGCCACGGTGTTCCAGCCCAATCGACCGTGAACGCCGCGCTGCCCGTCAAGGTCGACGTGATGTTGACTGGTGCGGCGGCAGGCGGAGCGGGAGCTCCCATGGCCGCGATGAAGTTGAGGACCTGCGTACTCACGTTGAGAGACGGCGCCAGCCCATACAAACTCGGATCGGCCGACAATTTGACCAGGAACATATCCCCGCCACCACCGCCGAATTGAGTCTGGAATCCACCCGACTTCACGGGAAAATCGGACGACGCCGTCACGCCTGCCACAAATGTGGCACCTGAGGAATCCACCTGGACGCCGTACGCCTGGTCATCTCCCGTACCGCCGATGACTGCCGAGAAGAGCAGGGCATTGCTGGCAGTTTGGAACTTCGCGACGAACGCTTCCTGGCTCGGAGACGCGCCTTGAAACGCCTGCAATCCTGACTTCTGAGGGAAGTCCGCGGATCCGGTACTACCCGCGACTGTTAGCAATCCGTTCGACTCGAGCGTCAAGGCATTGATCGTGTCCACATCGGATCCGCCCAAGTACGTCGCGAACAAGTAGTCATTCCCCTGCGGAGTCAGTCGCACAATGAAACCATCACGATCGCCTCCGCCGTAAGAGGGTTGCGGCGCATTGCGCACAGGGAAATCACCGGAGCTCGTGTAGCCCGCGGCGATCGCTGAGCCTTGCGCGTCCACCGTCAGCGCATTCACTGCCGTGGTCGACCGTCCACCGATGTAGGTCGAATACAACAACTGGCTCGTGTCGCCCGAGAGCTTCGCGACGAAACCTGCGGCGACTCCTGGAAGGATCGTCTGCACGCCGCCGCGTATGGGGAAGTCCTGCGAGCTTGTATAGCCGGCCACATAGATCGCGCCATTCGCATCGAGCGCCAGCGCCCGCACTTGCTCTTGTTTCGATCCGCCCAACAGCGTGGCGTAGGTCAGCTTGTTGCCAGCAGGCGCAACCACAGCGATGAAGCCCGTGGCGCTTTGGCTGAGGACGGACCCGCCGAATACCGGTTGCAGCGCGCCACCCTGTATCGGGAAGTTCCGCGACCCTGTCGTGCCGCCTACATACGCCGCGCCATTCGCATCGACGGCAATCGCGTAAGCTTCATCCGTTCCACTGCCACCGAGGTAAGTCGAGTAAGCAATCGAACGTCCGTCAGGCGCAATCTTCGCGACGAAGGCGTCCGCGAACGCGCCGCCTCCGGGGCTCATCTGGAATCCGCTCGCCACGGGGAAGTTGACCGAGCGCGTCGAGCCCGCCAAATACGCCGCGCCATTGTTATCGACCGCGAGTGAGTACGCAACGTCGTCCTGATCGCCGCCGAGGAACACATAGTACGCGATCGTGTTCGACTGCGGTGCGAACTTGATCAGCACCGCGTCTTGCCCCGGATTGCTGGCGGATGGGAATGGTCCGGTGAACACACCGGGCGATGGCGCTTGTCCCGCCAGATAAACATTGCCCTGCGAGTCGAGGCTCATTGCTCGCGCTGCCTCATAGGATCCGCCGCCGAAATAGGTAGCCGATTCGATGACTGGATCGACAACGAGTGCATTGGCGGGATTGTGGCCGTCGATTTCGATCGCCACGTCGTCATTCCCCATCCGGTACCGCGAGACCAACTCGCGGCCGCCCTCAATCACCCGCGGACGCTTGTGCAACAACTCGCCGCGCCCGGTCACGACTCGCAGATCCCCTTGGGAAGTCTGAGCAACCTCGGAAGCTCCAGTGAAGCTCAAGCGGATGTGCGAAAGGTCCGCATGCGGCGCCGCTACGAAGTCGTACTCGAGTCGGCCATCGGCGCCATAGTAGACAACGTCGATGTCCTTGTAGACTCCACGAAACCGGAGGCGGGCGTAATGCGGCACGCCTTTCCGCCACCGCTTAGGATCGGTCCCATTGAAGTAGCTGCTCACGCCGCCGAGCTTCTCTTCAGGCTGGCCCGTAACGGTGCGCGCACCACGAAGGCGCAGCGCAACATCAGAGTCGAAGCGCACGCCAGTCGAGGTCACGGTCACGGCGCTGGTCCCGATTCGCGCGATGAACTCGCCGGACTTGAGACCGGGCTCGAACACTACCGGCAGTCCGGCTCCATGAATCAACGGCAAGGCCGCCGCCATCAACATCAGGCGAATTGGCTTCGAAACGGACATCAGAACCTGAACCGCAAGGACGCCTGGACCGACCGCGGACCTCCAATTTGGTACACCGGCATGAGGCCGTTGGCAGGTCCGCCGGTGCCAAGCCCGGCCGACAACATACTTTGCGACTGACCGAACTGCGCGGACGAGAGCGACGCTTGAGGATCGCTCAGGTTCGCATGGTTGAAGGCATTGAAGACCTCGACTCGCAGCAGCATCGACGCTCGCTCCTTCACCTTGAACTCCTTGCGAACCGACAGATCGAGCTGCGAGAATCCGAAGCCGCGTACCGAGTTGCGCGCCAGATCGCCTTGGTCATAGCCATTCGGGAACGCGAAAGCCGCGCTGTTCAACCGGCGTCCACCAGGCGCGGACGCGTCATCGATCCAGATCGGCACGCCGCTCACCAGGTTCGGTCGCAACACATAGTTACCGGTCCCAAATTGGAAGGGATCCGTCCCCGTAACGACATTGATCGGGAACGCCGAGCGCGACCGCACGATGCTGTCGAGCGCCCATCCCTTCGACCATTTGGGCTCATACGAAACGGACGCATTCCAGCTCGAGCGGATGTCGAAGTCCGAGTAGCCGAGGTCCGCAGCGCGCGCCGCAGCGTCGCCGTAGGGCAGTAGTTGGGAGTCCTTCGATGCGTTGTCGATCGACCGCGCCCAATTGAATGAGAACAGGTATTGGAGGGAAGATTCCATCCGGCTCCGGACCTGAAGCTGGAGCGCCCTGTAACCGCTCTCGCCCCCGTTGGTGGTTACATCCACGCCGGTGAACGTCGAGTTCGGATTGGACAGCCACTCCCGCCGGAGCAGGTCGTTGCCAGTGAGCGAGACGTAAGTCGCTGAAATCGCGGCGGAGCGTCCGAGTTGTTGTTCGATTCCGACGTTCCAGTGCAGAGTACTTGGCAGTTTGAAGCCCGGCTGGTAGGCGAACCCCTGAGCGTAAGGCGGATTACCGGTCGGCAACCGCAAAGCTCCCGCCGGATCGAAGATCGAAGTGTCGTAGGCAGTGCTGCTGGTGAAGTACGGAGCGGACGAAGCGAGGCTGCTCATCGCGACTCCGTAGCCCAGATCGTAATAGACTCCGGCGCCTGCTCGGACCACAAGATTGCGTCCTGCGATTGGTCGCCAGGCGATCCCGGCGCGCGGGGCAAAGTTCCCGGCCTTTGCGTTCCACAGCGGCGTGTTGCCTGGAGCTAGCTGAACGTTGGCCGGCGTATCAATGTTCAGGACCGGCTGCAGGACGTCCCCCTCGCGCCCAGTCATCGGCGGGTTCCATTCCCAGCGCAGTCCGAGATTGAGCGTCAGATTGGGACGCACGCGCCAAGTGTCCTGGACGAAGAACGAGACGTTCTTCGCCGAGAGTGCAAGCGGATCCTGGTGGTTGATCGTCAACTGCGACATGTGGCCGAGCGCCAAAGAGGCCAACGAGTCGAACGACGCAAACAGCGAGTACGGACGCGACTCCAAGGTCGGCAGGATCCAGCGGAAGTCGCCGCCGAGCTTCCATTCGTGCTTGCCGCGGATATGGGTCAGCGTGTCGACCACGTTCCACTGCGTCTGCGTATGGCGGTCGTCCGTTGACGAGACGACGGGCTGCAAGCCGTAGACCTGCACTTCGTAGTTGGTCACGCTCGGATCGGTCACAGGAGGCAGGATGCGCCATAGATTCGAGTTTGAAGATCCATTGAAGGCTGGCACGAGTCCGTAACGTGCGGTCGCGGTGGCGTAGCCCAAGCGCAGATCGTTCAACGTCCGCGGCGACACCGTAAAGTTGACCCCGGCCGTGAGGCCGTTGGCGCCGAGGTTCAGTTGTCCTTGCGAGTACAAGGACGCGGCGCTGCCTTGCGCGGATGAAGGCGTGTTGTAGCCTCGCACAAAGAACTGCGCGCGGCTGTTCAACGCATGGTCGAGCCGCAGGCTGCTCGCATTCAACTCGGACCGCCGTGTTACCGGAGCCGTCAGCTCAGCCATATCGGCGCCTGTTGCCGGACCGTTCGGGGATGGATACGCGGCCAGGAAGTCGCGCACGATCGGAGGCGCCTGTTGACGGAACTCATTTGACGGCACGCTGTCGCGCAACGTGAAAGGCTGGCGCAAGTTCAGTCCTTCGAAAGAGGCGAAGAAGAACGTTTTATCCTTCCAAATCGGCCCGCCGAACGAGGCTCCGAAATCGTTCGAGCGCAAGGGCGAGCGCGAGAGTCCGGCGCTGTTCGAGAACCAGTCGTTGGCGTCGAGCTTTTCGTTCCGCAGATACTCGAAGGCGCTGCCATGGAAGTCGTTGCTGCCCGAGCGCGTGGTCATCGAAATCTGTCCACCAGGCAGGCGGCCGTACTCGGCGGGGGTCGTGGACGTGTGGATGTGGACCTCTTCCAAAGCTTCAACGGACACGACGGTCTGCATGCTGCCGAGCGCGGTCAACACGGGCGTCGAGCCGGAAGGTGCCTGCCCGGGCAGTCCGTCGTTGACGGCGAAATTGGCACTCACTCCATCCACGGTCATGTAGTTCGCATTCGAGCGCTGGCCGTTCACGCTGAATTGTCCGACTTCTCCTCCACCGGCGGGAGTGATCACGACTCCAGGAGCGGCCTCGATCAAGGGCAACAGGCTGCGTCCGTTATTGGGTAGATTTTCGACCATGCGGCGTCCCACGACAGTGCCGGTAGAGGCATCATCTGGCGGTTGTTGCGGTTTGCGATCGTTGACGTTCACTGAATCCTCGACGGGCCCGACCATGAGTGTGAAGTCGAACCTTGCGTGCTGGCCGCTCGCGAGCATGATGCCGGTGCGGGCGGATGTTTGAAAGCCTGTCTTACGTACGCTGATGCGGTAGCCACCGGGGCGTGCCGCCGGGATCGCATAGAGCCCGTGCTCATCGGATACGGCTTGCCTGCGAATGCCGCTCTGCTGGTGCAACAGCGTAATGGCGGCTTTGGGAACGGCGGCTCCAGAGGAATCCTTTACGATTCCAGACACCTCTGCCTGCTGCGCGTAGAGCGCAGTAGCGAGGAGCGCGACTGACATCAGCCGGATTGGCATTCGTTATTGCAAGCCCGCTCCCTGACGGCCGCGGCACGGAAGGGTACCGCGTTCTGGCCGGATAGCACCTTTCGAAATCTGAGCGCGTGTCCGAATCGGAACGCATCTGCGACGCGACCGTCAGGGAGCGAGTTGATTCACTAGTTGGCCGACGCCGCTCGCAGGCGGGCCATCGCGTTCCTCAATTCCTCCACTGTCTGCGGCAGCGACCGGTTGGTATCGGCTCCCGCGAATAGAACATTTAAGAGTTGATCTGTTTTTTGCGCCGCTTGCAACACTGTCACCGGAACGGCTCCTGACGAGCTGGGATCAACGGTACCTCCCAGTTTCTCAAATACGGGCGTGGCGCGTCGGTTCAAGGCGTCGACGGCCTTGCGCAGTTCAGCCTGATGATCGGTCTTGATGGCGTCGATTTTCGCCTGATCGTCGGCTTTGAGCGATGCGCTCGCGAATTGATCGTTCAGCTTTTTGAGAGCCAAGGCACGTGCCGTGACCGCATCGCTCAGATCGAGCAACTCGTTTGAAGTGCGTTCGAGTGCGGCCTTGCCTCCAAGAGCGGACTCGAGTTCGGATTGCCAGGGCAGGCGTCCGGCGTCGAAGTTCGCATTCGGACGCGATGGATTGCGGCTGATGCGAGTATCTTCCCAGCGCATGGAAACTCCGGGAATTGTGGAGAGGGCGGCAGTCAGCTCCTGGCGGCGGTTGGCGGGAAGAGCGGTTCCGGTAACCACGATTCCATTAGCCTCGCGAACGACTTCAACAGGCTCGCCGAGATCGGCTGAGGCTTTATGCAAAGCGACGGCGACCTCCACTTCGGCGTTCATCAAACGGGCGGGCTGCTCGGCTACCGAGCCGCTAGCTGACGGAGTCGCCGTGCGCGCCGCGGAGTTCTGCTTCACGATTACAGGATCTGGCGCGGGCGTAGGACTGACCGCAACTTCCGGCTTCACCGGCAGTGTGGGAGCCGTCATGCTGCGCATGATGTAAACATACCCAAATCCGAATCCGATGACTGCAAGGGCGGCGATTCCCACGGCGATTCTGCTGATGCGCATCGCGGGCAAAGGTCCGAAGCGGGCGAACAGCGGCGACCGCGCAGCGAGATTCGCACTCTCGCGATCCATGCGGTCGAAGTCGGGCCGCAAATTCTTCCAGGGCTGCGGCGGAGCGGGGAGGTTGGGGACGAGCGTATGGTCGCGATAGCGCATAAAGCCGGTGACGGTCGCCTGCAGATCCTCGATTTGAGTGCGGCAGCGCCAGCACTCCTTCAAATGTTTGCGGACGCGGCCGACGCTGGCGCCTTCGAGCTCGTTGTCGGAGTAGCTCAGTAACTCGTCGTCCTCCGGGTGCGGCGAGTAAAATTTATTGCTCATACACGGTCTTCCTCAAACGCGAAATTGCACGGCGTAGAAACTCGCCGACGGTTGAAGTGCCCACGCCGATGATGTCGGCGATTTCCCGGTACCGGAATCCTTCGGCCCGCAAAAGTAAACAGTGACGCTGTTGATCGGAAAGCGACTTAAGCGCGTCCTGCAATCGGACGTTTCGTTGATTGTCGATGGCTTGGCGTTCGGGATCGGGATCTTTCGAGGGAAGGTCCATTTCATCGGCGGGGTCGTACAGATGAATGCCTTGCTCGGATTGCCGCAGGTTCAAAGCCAGATTATGGGCGACGGTAAAGATCCAGGCGCGAGTGTGGCGGATCTTCGTACCACCGCGCTGGGCAAGGTACATTCGCAGGAAAGTTTCCTGGGCGGTTTCCTGAGCCTGTGACGGGTTCAGACCGAGCAATAGAAGGTAGCGATAGAGGTCTTCGCGAAACTCTTCGTAAGCGGCGGCGACTTGGTCCTGAAGACTCAGCGGTTTGGGCCGAAGGAGTTCCGCCGTACTTTCCATGGTTTTTGTGTATGCGTGCAAACGGTTGCCTTGTCCTACTACTAAAGACAGGCGTGGGCATCCTTTTGACGACAGGGGCTGGAGAAAGTTTCACTTCTTGGGGAGGGAATCGGCCGAGCGGGACGCGCCTCTTTGGGAGGAGGGGGCGAGGCGTGTCCCGCCGCTGGCCGTCCGGCCGTCCAGCGCTGGTTGGGGGAGCGCGTCGAACGGCCGAACTCGTTGATGGGATTAGGTTAGAGCGCTAATTTCCCATCGAAAGTCATGTCTTTCAAAACGAACTTCTGTCTTACCTCGGCCGGACCTACGCGAGTTTGGAAGGTTACTTCCTTATCGTCGAGGCTCAGCTCTGTCGAGCGGGGGAAATAGAAGCGGAACGTCATCTTTCCCTCCGGCTCCGAAATCACGTCGATCTTACCCGGCTGGATGGCGTCTTTCCCTTTGGCCATCAAATTCGTTACAGCTTTGAGGCGGTCCTGTTGCTCGGTAGGCAATTGATGGGCTCCCGGAGCGGTCTCGCTGTTGTTTGGGTTGCGGCGCGGCAGACGAACGCCGTCTACCGCGATGATGTAGAACGCCTGGACGTCTGCGTCTTCTACAGATTTGGTCATGCTCACACGTTTCATTGCGGCACGAACCGGAGCCGAGCTATCCCAGCGGACGATTACGTGGGGAACTTCGGGCGTTGATTGGGCGCCCATATCGCCTCCACCTCCGGCGCCGCGACCACCACCCCCGCCGGAACCTGTACCGATCGCTCCACCTCCGCCGCCGAATTCTCCAGCGCCGGTGGCATTCGCGCCGCCGGTAGCACCGCCTCGACCACCGCGTCCACGGCCTTCGCCGGAGCTACCGCCTTGGCCCATACCGCCCCCAGAGACGGCTGTATCCTTTGCCCAGGGCGACTTGGCGACTAGCCGGGAGCAGTCTTTTCCCGTCCAATCCGCAGCGGGCTTCTGTTGCCAGAAGTCCGCCGCGAAGAGGGCGGCTGGAATCGCGATGATGAGTAGCGAGGTGCGCATTGAGTTAGAAGGTAAAGCGCAATGAGAGATCGAGCCGGCGATTGTTGGCTGCGCCGCCACCGCCGCCTCCGCCACCGGGTCCGCCGCCGCCCG
>Ga0157379_10005801_pt1 | contig 10625 bp, 8 predicted proteins | sample S25metaG_FD_121802 | JGI IMG/M metagenome (GOLD analysis project Ga0157379, IMG submission 121802) | Switchgrass rhizosphere microbial communities from Kellogg Biological Station, Michigan, USA - S2-5 metaG | ecosystem: Host-associated > Plants > Roots > Rhizosphere > Soil | place: USA: Michigan... | reverse complement strand
TCCAATTTACCGTGACATTTCTCGCATGTCGTCAAAGGCTCGTCGGAAACATTTTGGCGCTTTTCGAAGTGTGTGCCGCACTGCTGACATTTATATTCGTAAATAGGCATCGAACAATAAAACCTAATTTAAAGGGTAAAGTATTTTAATCCGCGACCGCCGCGCTGCTTCCAGCCTCATGCGAGTGTTCGGCCAGGAAGTGCTCAGCGTCAATCGCCGCCATGCAGCCCGTTCCGGCCGCCGTAACTGCCTGCCGGTAATATGAATCCTGCGCGTCACCACACGCAAAAACTCCTGGAACGTTCGTTTTCATTGTACGTCCTTCGGTCTTTAAGTAGCCAACTTCATCCATATCGAGAACGCCTTTGAAAAGTTCGGTATTCGGCTGATGCCCGATCGCGACAAAGACTCCCTGCGTAGGGAACCCCGTTTCTTCGCCGCTAACATTATTGAAGAGAACGACCTTCTCTACGCCCGTTTCTTTGGTGCCGTGAATTTCGCGAACTTCGGTGTTCCAGAGGATATCGATCTTTTCATTAGCAAAGGCGCGGTCCTGCATAATTTTGGAAGCCCGGAATTCATTCCGACGGTGAATGACCGTTACCTTTTTCGCAAACTTGGTTAGGAACAACGCTTCCTCCAGCGCCGTGTCGCCGCCGCCCACGACGACTATCGGTTTGTCCCGGAAAAAGAAGCCGTCGCAGGTCGCACACGCGGAAACACCATTTCCACCCAAGCCCTCGGGAACTGGAGCTTCTCCCGGTATCCCAAGCCATTTTGCCGACGCACCAGTCGAAACTATCAGCGTGTCGGCCAGAACTATCGTCGATATCTCGCTGCTGTCCTGGCTCTCTTTGCCAAAGAGCCGGAATGGACGGCTTGAAAGATCGACCCGGTCGATCCATAGATTAATGATCTGTGTGCCGAACCGCTGAGCCTGTTCGCGAAACTCGTCCATAAGTATCGGACCCATGATGCCTTTAGCGAAACCAGGGTAATTTTCCACGTCCGTTGTAATAGTGAGCTGGCCGCCCGGTTGTGGACCATCGATCACCAACGGTTCAAGGTCCGCGCGTCCGGCATAGATCGCTGCCGTCAAACCCGCTGGTCCCGAACCGAGGATCACTACCTTGCGATGAATTTCCTTTGCAGACATATAAACAAATTGTAACGTTAAAAATAGTATATCTATCCTGTTAAGGGTAAGTCTATCGAGAAACCATTGCCTTAGCTTATACGATTTATTTTTTGTGCATACTTGTGTTAAACTCCCTTGTAATAGCTGTTTTTTAGCCGTCCACAAGCTCGTGATGCCAACCCCTAAGCAGCCTCAATTTGAGGAAAAACGCTTTGCACTGCGAATGGCCTTGCGCCTTCCTATTGTCGTTTCAGGACGATCGGAGGACGGCGCAGCCTGGAGCGAACCCACAGAAACTGACGACATTTCGACTCTGGGGGCTCTCTTCCAGTTAAACCAGAAAATTGTTCCGGGCGAGAGTCTTTACATTCGTTCGCATCGGCCGGACGGAGTTCCGGTGGAAGTTAAGGCGACCGTCATCCGTGTTTCGCCCGCAAATTACGGAATGTCGCGAGTCGGTGTTTCGATAGCAGAGTCAAAGGACAACTGGCTGCGGCTTTTTGTCGCCTGGATCGCCGACGACAACGTTGTCGAAGGTGTTGAAGAATGAAGACCCGGAAGTTATTGGAAGTCCTCTTTGTCCTGCTGTCCAGCCGATTTGTGAAAGTTTGTAAATAACTGAGCGGATTAGGGATGTGTGTCCCAACAAGTTGGGGACGGGCGCCTGTCGTACAGTTTATGTCCAATTACGAAACGATCACAGTTGAAAAACGCGGAAAGGTTGCGGTTCTTACCATAAATCGTCCGGATAAACTCAACGCTCTGAACAGGACCGTGCACAAAGAAGGCGTTACGGCTCTTGATGAACTGCGTCACGATAACGAAGTTCAGGTACTCATTCTTACTGGGGCAGGAGAGAAGGCGTTTATCGCCGGTGCGGACATTTTGGAATTTGAGGGCCAAACACCGGCGAGCCAGCGAGACCTCTTTCACGAACGGACATTCTTCAATTCAATCGATAGTTTTCCTAAGCCTGTAATAGCGATGATCAACGGTTTCTGCCTGGGCGGAGGTAATGAACTTGCCCTTGCATGCGACCTGCGAATCTGCAGCGAGGGGTCGCGTTTTGCGCAGCCGGAAATAAATCTCGGGATCATTTGCGGCGGCGGCGGCACCCAGCGCCTGACGAGGATGATCGGAGAGGGGCGGGCCATGGAAATGCTCCTGACCGGCGATATGATAGACGCGGAAACGGCGCATAGATTTGGGTTGGTAAATCACGTCTACCCAAAAGACGAGCTCGAAGCGAGAACCATGGAATTGGCGGAGAAGATTGCCGAGAAAGCACCTATAGCTCTTCGGCTTTCGAAGGAGGCGGTTAAATTTGCATCGAGGTCAAATCTTGACGAAGGACTCCGACGCGAGGTCGATCTTTTCGCCATTTGTTTTTCGACCGAAGATAAACAGGAGGGGGTCGCGGCTTTTCTTGAAAAGCGAAAACCCGTATTTACCGGCCGTTGAAGCTCGGCCATATATCGTCTGGAACAGCGAAGGCAAAAGCGGTGAGGTAGCGCGTTCAATTTCATTATGGTCGAGAAGAATATATGAATGTAATTGAGGGAAATGCGGCCTACATACCGGTCGACGATTTTAAGACGAAGATCCAGGGTTGTCTGGACCTGCTGGAAAGCAAGGCCAAGGCCCACACCGGCTGGCTGACGCTCTACAATCTTAAGATCAGGGCGGCCGCCATCAGCGGGGCAAATTTTGCGGACACGGCCATCGATATCGCGGCCCCGACATTCAATGCTTCCAAGACCTGGTTAGCGAGCGTCCTGGTCCACGAATCGGTCCATTTCTGGCAATACAAATCCGGTAAGTATAAGGCGGGTGTAGAGGCCGAAAAAGAAGCTAATAAACATCAGCTCTGCGTGCTCATGCTTATCGGAGCATCGGCCGCGGAGATTGCTTATATGAAGACGCAGGACGGCAGCCACGCCGACCTCGACGGCGACGGAAAATATACCGAGAAAGACTATCGCAAGCGAAAGTACTAGCTCCTGCAGGCGAATATTTTCTCACGGCGAGCGGTTTGATTTGCAAAATATCAACTGGTATATTCTTCATTCGCGTTTTTGCCGCGTCTCGACACGCGGTATTTCAAAAAAAGGGGACGTAGCTCAGCTGGGAGAGCGCATGAATGGCATTCATGAGGTCAGGGGTTCGATCCCCCTCGTCTCCACCAAAAAGATCTATTGAAGAAGGCAAGCCCATTGTGCTTGCCTTTTTGTCTTGATTTGCCGATTTTCGGAAAACCGGCTCCGTATTTCTACGTAGGAATACGTAGAAATACGGATAGACAAAGTGTTGAAAACCCGTTTAGATAGGTATTTAAGATTAACGTTGCGTTCTTCATACCGGATTTACTTTTCCGCGATGCCCGAAACGTATTGTGGCTGCAAGAACGAACAATCGCACCCTTAAATGTGTACTTTCCTTTAAATAAAGCTAGGTAAAGCGTATAATTCGGGTATTGGATTGGTATTTTTGTTTACGTTAAGTACGTCAGTTTACGTAACTCCCATGCAGAAAAAATCGTAAGCGAACGATTCGGCGCAAGCACCTGTTTTCCAAGCAACTCCCGAGGTGTAAAATGCGATCCGCTTTTCCCCACGGTATATTTTTCACAATAGGCGCAACCGTCTTCGGCGTCGCGGTCATTGTCGCCGGGGTATCGTGTGCGCTACCGCACACTGAGCCGTCAATAAATATTTATCATTTGATTTCGCATCTTCCTTTATTGTTTGCTGCAATTCCCGTCTTTCTGGGCTCGATATTATTAAAAGACGATGTGATCGAGATCGATTCGGTACGTGCCGAAAACGAACACTTCATCGAACAACTCACGCGCACTATACCGGATATCCTGTATGTCTATGACTTCGATGACAGGCGCGTTGTTTACCTGAATCGCCAGGCCTCTATGATACTTGGCTACCAGGACTGGGAGATGCGGGATGTAGGCGAGTCGCGCCTCGAGCAGTTGATCCACCCCGATGACTACGCAAAGCGGTTCAGATGGTTCGCTCAGTGCAACAAACTTTTGGGGGACGAAGTGTTTGAACACCAGTATCGTGTTCGACACAGCAGCGGTGACTGGCGCTGGCTTCGAAGCCGGGAAGTCGTGTTTAAGAGGAACTCCTCCGGACAGGTTTCTCAGATCCTCGCAGTCGCACACGACATTACGGAAAGAAAGCATATCCAGCGTGAGCTGATAGAGAGTAAGCGGCGGACCGCTTCGATTCTTAAGGCTTTTCCGGATCTTATGTTTGTGTACGACCGGAATGCTAACTATATCGACTATTACGCGAGAGATCGCAGCCAATTGTTGGTGCCGCCGGAAATGTTCCTCGGGCGAAATATTCGGGAGATATTGCCGCCCGATCTTGTTGGTCCGATCCTTGAGACATTTGAAAAAGCAAGAGTTTCGATCGATGCCCAGCGTGCAGAATACACTCTCAATATCGGCGGGACCGAGAACTTTTACGAATATCGCGTCGTTCGCAGCGGCGATGGCTTTCTCGCGGTCGTCCGGAACATTACCGAGCAAAAAAAGGCACAACGCGCGTTAGCAGATAGCGAGCGTCAGTTTAGGGATCAATATCGAGGTATTCCAATAGCTACCTATACCTGGGATTGGGATCGTGTAATAGGGGATTTTGTCTTAGTTGATTACAACGACGAGGCTTTTTGTGCGAGCGATGGCCGTGTTAAGAATCTCGTTGGCGTATCTGTGTCTGAACAGTTCAAGAATTCCCCTGAGGTCGTTGAAGACTTTAGCCGTTGTCGGCTGAAAAATGAGACGGTGGTCAAGCACCTGAGTCGGGAGTTTTTGTTCGGAACGGAGAACAAATATGCCAAGGCAACCTTTGTTCCGGTTTCTCAGAACCTGGTCATGGTGCACGCCGAGGATGTTACCGAGCGTAGAATAGCTGAAGAATCTCTGACACGGAGTGAACTCTTTAGCAGGAGCATCATTGAAAGCAGTAATGACTGTATCAAGATACTTGATCTCGACGGCAACCTCCTTTATATCAATGCGCGTGGATTAGAGTTATTGGAAATGGGGGACGACTCGTGCCTTGGGTCGGAATGGCTGGGCTTTTGGAATGATCTCGACCGTGCGGATCTGCGGATAGAGGTTGCTAAGGCCAAGGCCGGCCAGATCGGACGCTTTCAGGGAGCAAATCCGACGGCTCGCGGAACTAATAAATGGTGGGACGTTTTGATCAGCCCGATCATGGATGAGAAGGGCACGGTCGAGCGGCTGCTCGTCGTTTCGAGGGATATCACCGAGCAAAAATTCGCGTCGGAAAAGTTGCTGAAAAAGGAAAAATTTTTCCGTTCCTTAATTGAAAATACGCACGACATCATCGACGTTCTGCGGCTCGACGGAACCATCATGTATGAGAGCCCGTCGGTCGAGACTATCCTCGGGTACACGCCTGACGAGAGGATAGGAAAGAATTGTCTCGATTATATCCATCCTGACGACAAGCCGAGAGTCACTGAACGATTTATGGACGCGGTCGGGAGCAATAGTTCGCAAGCTGTCGAATACCGTTACCTGCATAAGTCGGGTGGATATGTTTATCTCGAGGTTATTGGACGAGTTTCAACCGACGAGAAGGGCGAGCCGATTGTCATCGTCAATAAGCGTGATATCAGCGACCGGAAAGCGATGGAAGCTGAATTGAGCAGGTCCGACGATCTTTATCGCAATGTCGTGGAGACTCAGAACGAGCTGATATGCCGCTTTCGCCCGGATTCGACTTTGACGTTTGTGAATGAGGCATATTGTCGTTTTTTTGGAAAATCACGCGATGATCTCGTGGGCACTAGGTTCCTCGAATTGATTCCAGAGGAGGCTCATAGGGGAACCGAAGAACTTTTGCGAAAGCTTGTGGATGATCATATCACCGTTTTTAATGAACATGAGGTCCTTCAGCCCGATGGCAGCATCGGCTGGCAGCAATGGGTGGATAGCGTGATCCTGGATCCGAATGGAAATGTTATTGAAATGCAGGGGGTAGGTCGCGACGTGACCGAACAAAAGCGGTTTGAGAAAGCGCTTTTGGAAAGCCAGGCGAAATTGCGAACCTCCGAGGATCTCTATCGAAATGTTGTTGAAACGCAGAACGAAATGATCTGCCGTTATCAGGCCGACTCGACTTTGACGTTCGTCAACGAAGCTTATTGCCGATATTTTGGCAAGTCGCGAGAGCAGTTGATCGGCAGGCCGATCCTGGACGTAATTCCCTACATCAGTCATGCCCAGAGTCTCGAGAACCTTGGCCGGCTGTTTGAAAATAAGGGTGATCTTGTCGTCGAGCGCCCTGTGATGCGTCCGGATGGAACCACAGGCTGGACCAAGTGGACAAATTACCCGATGCGAGATGGCGAGGGAAATGTCGTCGAGATCCAGAGTGTAGGACGCGATGTAACCGAACAAAAGAGATTCGAGAAGGCCCTTACGGAAAGCGAGGAGAAGTACCGGCGTATTGTAGACACAATGCTCGAGGGAATTTGGGTGGTCGATGCCGACATGCGGATCACTTTTGCGAATGAGCAACTTGCCGGGATGCTGGGATACACGCTTGAGGAGCTGATCGGACAGCCGGGCCACAATTTCTTTGATGATAAGTCCGACAGCCGGACCCGGGAGATCAGGGAGAAACGTGTCCAGGGGATCAGTGAGCACTACGACGCACGGATGCGCCGCAAGGATGGTTCGCATCTTTGGGTGCTCATTTCCGCCACGCCGATCCAAAGCGACAGCGGCGACTATCTAGGCGCTCTGGCGATGATCAGCGACATAACGGAACGCAAACGAGATGAAGCGGACCTGCGGGAAGCCGGGGAAAGGATGCGCATCGCTTCCGACGCGGCCAACATTTATACATGGGAGATCGAGGTTCCGACGGCAAAAATAACGCTGTCATCAAATGTCGAGCGCGTACTTGGTTTTGACTTGCCTGCTGATTTTTCACAAATTACCGAAATTTTCCACGAGGATGACCGTGACGCGCTCGCGGCTGATTTTCGGAAGTCAATGGACGGCGAACTCGCGGAAGGATTTTCTGATTATCGGCTGGTTAATCCAAGTACGGGTGAGATCACATGGATACGGGCGAAAGGCACTTTTATCAAAGAAACGAAGAATCGCCCGGCGAGGATAATCGGTATAGCCCAAAACGTGACGGCTAGTAAACTGGCGGAGGAAGAACTGCAGCAATTGGCGGCCCGGCTGCTTACTTTGCAGGACGAGGAGCGGCGGCGGCTTGCTCGCGAGCTTCACGATCAAACTGCGCAAAATCTGGCAGTTCTTGATCTCAATCTCGCTTCGATCAAGAAGTTGCTTTTGCCGGAACAAGAAAAAGCTTCAGCCTTGGTAGACCAGTCGGAAAATCTAACTCAACGGTCGTTGAGGGAAGTACGTACCATCTCATATGTACTTCATCCGCCTTCCCTCGATGAGAGAGGACTTGTATCCGCTATTCGTTGGATGATCGAGGGCTTCTCGAGCCGATCCGGAATTCGTGTGGACTTTGTTCAGAATACGGACATCGGCAGACTGCCCCTGGATGTCGAAACTGCTCTTTACCGGGTTGTTCAGGAAGGGCTTACAAATATTCACCGTCATGCTAAAAGTGACAGCGCTCACATCGAACTCACCAGAGAGATAGACAAAATCATTCTGGTAGTTAAGGACGAAGGTTGCGGATTTCCTGAGACGGCCTTTGATCCAAGCGGAGATGGAGCCCAGTCGCTTGGCGTCGGCGTTCGAGGTATGAGGGAGCGACTACGTTTGCTCGGTGGATGGTTAGACGTCAATTCTAGCGAAAGCGGTACTACTCTAACTGGGATCGTCCCAATTGCTGCGGAATGATCTATGATCAGTATTCTACTGGCCGATGACCACGATTTGATGAGGCAGGGGATTCGTACCCTGCTTGAGATGCAGCCTAACTTCGAGATCTGTGCAGAAGCGCGTGATGGAGTCGAGGCTGTTGAGAAGGCGATCGAAAATCGGCCCGATGTCGTCGTGCTCGACGTCTCGATGCCGAAGATGAATGGTCTCGATGCCGCGCGACAAATACGAGCTCAACTCCCCGACACGAGGATATTGATCTTTACGGTGCATGATACCAATGAAATGGTACGTGAGATGCTTGTGGCGGGAGCCCACGGCTACATCCTCAAATCCGACGCCTCGACTCACCTTGCTGCTGCAATAGAAGCTGTTTCACAGAGCGACCTTTATTTCTCGTCGGGGATCTCAAATGTCGTGATGGACTCGATGATGAATTCCGGCGACTGGAAAGGCGACGAGATGTCGGATCCGCCGCTGACCGCTCGCGAAATAGATATTGTTAAACTTCTCGCCCAGGGTAAAAGCAACAAGGAAATAGCAACCGCTCTTTTCATAAGCGTGAGAACTGTAGAAACTCATCGACGCACCATACATCGTAAACTCGGTTTTAACTCACTTGCCGAACTTGTCAGATATGCGATCCGGCATCATCTTGTCCGGCCTTAAACCAGTATTTTTGCGTAGCAAATCACGCGCTTCGCCTGATACAAATCCCCGACCAAAATTGCGATAAATACCAAATCTAGGGTATTTCGATTTTCACCCCTTCTCTATACCATTCCTAAATAAGTCCGCAATCAGGCGCCACACAAAAAGCGCAAAAAGAGGTGAACCCGGTGCCCTCCTTGTGAATTTAACGGGGAATCAAACTGTCGAATGCGGCTGTCATTCAGTGATCAATGACCGAGGCGTCATTCGAAGAGGCGGAACAAGGGATGACAAAAAAGGCCGGGTTTCGCGAGAGAGGACCCCTCTGATCGTAACGTCAAATTTGTAGGCGGAGGATCACTGGAAATTTTCTCTGACAGGAGAAGTGTGTGGCAAGAAAACCAGGCATTTATGGCCTCTTCGAGGATGGCGAAGAGTATTCGGCCCTCGCATTGCAGGTCAATAGAAGAGTTTCAAAAGTTTCGCTCGCCCTCGTCCTGAGCGTTTTCACGGGGCTTGTGATGTCGGGCACATCGCAGGGTGAGCGGTTAGGTCCCGGGACGACGATTGGTTTGTTTGCAGCTGTTGTCGTCTCGGGATTTTTGTATCGGAAACAATAGAAGGGCGGCCAAAGTATTTGATGTAGTGTCAATGAGCCGCGCTTGAACGCGGCTCTTTTTCGATTGAATGGCAAATGCTGTTTCCAGTTTGCAATAAGGGGGGAGTATGCAAAAGGGAGTTGTCAGACAGTTCTGGAGGGTTTTGGTCGGAGTGATCGTTTTCTGCCTTCTTACGCAATTCATGATGTGCCTGAGAAGTATTACGAGCAGTTTCCGAAAGGATGTGGCTGCGACAGATAAGCATTAGCATCTCCCGCGCTTTTGAACGTGAGATAGGACAAAGCGTTTTTGACAGATCGATCAAGGGTAGGTGTTGGTCTCCTTAAACTTTCGAGCAAGGGGTAGGAGAAACGTAAAGCAAGGGAAGGCGGTCGGGCCCGCCTTCCTATAAGCCTCGGGTTAGACATGGAGCATTTGGCCGCCATATTTGCGATTTCGTTGCTGGCCGCGATGGTGGTGTGCCTCGAACTTGGACGACGTTATGGTCTGAAAAACCTTGTCGATGAACCGGAAAAGGCAGCAACAGGCAAGCGGATCGTCGAGGGCGCATTCTTCGGGCTACTCAGTCTTCTGATCGCATTCAGTTTTTCGGGAGCAGTGTCGCGGTTTGATCACCGCCGAGAGCTCATCATCGAAGAAGCGAACGATATAGGCACGGCATATCTTAGGGTTGACACACTCGCTCCTGAGGTGCAGCCGCAGATGCGGGACCTGTTTCGGGCGTATCTCGATTCGCGCATGGCGGTTTATCATGCGATACCGGACCTCGAGGCGGCGAAGCAGGAGATCGCACGATCGACGGATCTGCAGAACCAGATATGGCACCTCGCCGTTGAATCGACGCGTGTTCCCGGTTCGCACCCCAACGCTGGAATGTTGCTGCTAAACGCGCTCAATACAATGATCGACATCTCGAACACGCGCGTGTGGGCGGCGCTAACACATCCGCCGGTGATCATCTACGGGCTTTTGTTTGTGATAGCCCTGATCTGCTCATTTATTGCGGGAGGCAGCCTCGCAGCCGCAAAGTCGCACACCTGGGTGCACGCGTTGGCGTTTGCGCTGCTTACATGCGTGAGCGTTTTCGTGATCCTCGAGATCGAATATCCGCGAATTGGTTTTATCGCTATTGAGAAATATGACGAGGCGCTGACCGATGTCAGAGCAAGTATGAAGTAGGTTTCGAAGCGAATTGACGGGGCGAATTTTGAAAAAGCGGGACCGCTCGAAAAATAAATATTTTCCAGCGATGCGATATGAATTCAAACACTCGAACAAACCGAAAGAAGGTAGTGATGATCGGGATTCTTCTCGCGATGCTTTTTTCGGTCATATGTGCATTGGC
>Ga0157379_10005797_pt1 | contig 10629 bp, 10 predicted proteins | sample S25metaG_FD_121802 | JGI IMG/M metagenome (GOLD analysis project Ga0157379, IMG submission 121802) | Switchgrass rhizosphere microbial communities from Kellogg Biological Station, Michigan, USA - S2-5 metaG | ecosystem: Host-associated > Plants > Roots > Rhizosphere > Soil | place: USA... | reverse complement strand
TGACTCTTATGAACATTATGTAGAACCTCTTTGAATGTTTCGGAACATATTAGAATCCTCCAGGGATTTCTAATAGTGACTCAGATGGATATTGGATTAGTATAAATACTCCTGTATTTAGGATTTTGATGGTCAGTTTACTCGAATTAGAGAGTATTTACAACGGTCAGCTTCGTCTCATTTGAGCTATCTCGCAAACTTGAGGATTATCGGAACGCTAGTTATTACTAGCGCCGAGAACCTTACATTCTATCACTCATTAGGTGGATACTGGCCCTTTCCAAAGCTGGTGAGCATCGCAGTTTTTGAGGTAAACTTTCTAAGTTGGAGAAGGTGACCATAAACAGCCAGTGTCACCGAAAGTGCAATCACCTAATTAATGATGAACCAGAATCTATAGATGTTCTGAAAAAAAGTTCAAGGCAAGCACCTTGATGTGTTATCTAAGGAGAAGCTGGTAAATGAATACCGGAGACACCAGTGATGATAGGGATGTCAGCTGGGGCTTTCAAATTGCTTCTAAACAAAACAGAAAGCAGAAAAACGAATAAAATGTACACTGGGATCCCTCCTTCGAATGTTGAAATGAGCGTGAATCTGTCGCTCACTCGGGATATTTAGCAGGGACCCTCGCAATCGCGCGAGGGGCATTCTCGTTATTAGCTAGGTTAAATACAATGTATATATCGAATTTAGAACAAAGAATCAAACCAAAAGAGTAGAACAAAGGAGAGGGGGAGCAAACTGGTGATCAGGCGGTGCACGGAGCATACACTTGTGCAACGCTCGAATTAATAATCCAACATCGAAGGGACCTCAAAGAAGGGTTCAGAGACAACGGGACCGAAGGCCCTCCCTTCAGAGGAGCCCAGAAGAGGAGCAGGAGTCAGCATCTCATTTGAACTTCCACTTTCATCGCCACCATAATTCGGCGAAGGTTGGGTCAATTTCCCGTGGAAAGGGTCACTAAGGCTCTCATCAGCTGCTAACTTGATCGGAGAAGCAGCATGTTTCTTTCCCTTCGGACTTTTCTTGACTATAATGGTCTATTGAGTCATGAGTTAACCAAATATAATTCATACATACCTCCACCAGAAGCCTTGGGAGAGGTTTTTGGTTTCTTATATGCAGGGGGTGGAGTGACACATTGAGACTTGCCTCCAGGTTGCACTAAAATAAAATATTGAATGGATCTTTACTGCATGAGTTGAAACATATATACCTTCTTCTTCCACCTCTGAGAGTAGTAACTGCGTGCGGTCAAAATTCTGGATTCCTTGAACGATGTTGAATACCATAAACTAAATAGTAATAAAAAATGATAATTCACTTGATCTAGGATTTCCGACTGGCTTCCTAGCATATGTGCATGCAGGGAGGTTATGATTGCGCTCGTAGAGACACCGAGGCTAACTGAATAACAACGAAAACCAGATGTTAACAGTAAAAAATCAATATTGAAGAGGCCACTTACTCCACATGTTGCAACCCTCAGACTTGCGAGGACACACAGTTGCGATTTTTCCTACATGCATTCCAGTTTTTACAACCCAGATATCGACATTGTGATTGTCTCCAGGGATAGGATCCTGGGTCGCACATGGGCATTGAGGGAAAGACAGAAGAAGTTCGTGTAACCCCGAGGGAGCTCTTCAGGAGGATACTTCGTTCCATTGGAATGAAGAGGCCTGTAAATCCTTGTCAGGGAATAAGAAAGACACAAGGAAATGGTCAACTCACCATTGCCATGTCGCCTCGCCATTACGACTCTAGGTGAGCATTTTGGTAGCTGCTCGAATCCTGTCGCATATTCTTGGAGGCGGCATTTTGGCGGTTCATCAACCCCGGGGACTGGAAGGACTTGGAGAGAGTGGACTTGGAAGGGGTGGCTGGCATCTAATTGACATGGTTGCTATGGAGCTATTGAGAGCGGATAGTGAGTGAGTTAGAAGACAAAGCACTCATGTCTGCTGCTTTTATACAGCTTTCCTCAAAATTAATATTTTATGTCTGTTTTCCCAAGCGAAACTACTAATGCAAAATAAATGTTTTGCGAGCCAGTGTTTAGTGAAGATCGAAGGTACGCCGCAACGGCTGAAGGGTTGCAATAGTATTACCGGCTACGGAAGATATTTTTGCAAGTATATAGAATCACTATAAGCAAATGTAGCCGGTGGAGCCGTTGACCAAGCCACTTGTCCGCGCTTCAGTTTCCTAAGAGCCCGTTCGGTAACACGATCACGTCAACTTCTTGACCGCGATTTCACATCGTAATGGCGACTTTTTGAAAAAGTGGAGCATGGTTTTATTTGTGGTCCATGATCTCAAATCGCGGAAATAAAGTTGCGATCGCGTCGAAATCGTGTTACCGAACGGGCCCTAAGGGAGTGGCTTAGTCAACTCTTGTCCCACTCGGCCGGCGGAGGAAACGTCGTTCTTTGGGCGCCAAACCTTTCGAAGGTTGTGTTCACCATCTCCAATGACGCGTACGAAGTGGGCCCTCCTGCCCTCACTGCTGACCATCATTCCCATCTTCTTGAGTACATCTTTGTGGGCAGTTAGCAGGCACTACTGTAGGTTAGGTTTTTTGTATTTGAGAAGAGCAACTGGTGGTAGCTTGCGACTTTTTAGCTCTCCCAACACCACTTGGACCAGTTTCGCGGTGAGTATTAGAAGTATTGCGCCAAATATTGTCTTCTGATTTGTTTTAGTGATGATTTACGAGTATCCGAGTCACACATTCTTGACGTAGCCCGACACTTATCCGAAACCATTGGCTATCGTACGGTTGGGACAAAGGAGCATGCAGAAGGCGACGCTTGGATGGTACAACAGGTGGAACAGCTCAAAGAAGAATGTGATGATGTATTAAAGAGCTCTGATACTGGACGACACTTGGAGTGCGAAGTCTGGAGGCAGCAGGGAAGTGGAAAGCATAGGTGCGTCGGTTTATTTTTTCATACATTCAACTAATTAGTCACCGCATAGATTCGATATTATGGGCTATCGTTTATATAAGAACTATGTCGACTTGACGAATATTATCGTTCGGATATCTAATGGAACAATCGCTGGCAAGGAGCATGCAATATTGGTCAACTCCCATATAGACAGTACGCCTCCGAGTGCTGGTGCTGCAGACGACGCTCTTCCGGTTGGGGTTATGCTGGAATGTATCAGAGTACTTATTCACGACAAGACCTGGGAACCCACTAATGCCGTCATATTTTGTGCGCTTTTTTCCTGGTCCGTTATACCTCGGATGCTAATTACTTACGTGTGCAGTATTCAACAACGCTGAAGAATCATTGCAAGACGCGTCCCATCTATACTCTACACAACATGTAACGGCGGGCACGTCTGTAATTGTTCTTTTATTTATCGACGAATCACTCATGATTTTTCAGGGTCAGGGCGGTAATTAATCTCGAAGGTAGCGGGATGTTTCTCTTGGTGACCCGCTTCTTTTAACACGGCGTCCGGCAGCTGCGGGAACTAAAGGCCCTGAACTACTATTCCAAGCTACATCAGACGAAATGGTTATCGCATATTCTAAAGTGCCACGGTTCGGCTGTCCTTTCGCCTACCAAATACTTGGCATCTAAAACCTTTTCCTGCAGGCCATACGGCACCGTTCTTGCTAATGACATTTTCAGCTCTGGAATAATTATGTCCGAGTATGTATCTTATTGTGATTATTTACCCAATGATATTCTTATAGAGATTACGTGCAGCACCGATTTTAGACAGTTCCAAGAATACATCAACGTGACTGGTGTGGATGTGCGTGTCTCACCGGGTTCACAGTAATTCTTCCAAATTAAATATCCTCTCTTTAGATGGCGATAGTCGGTCACAGCTATTTCTACCATACTCAGAAGGTACATCTGCCCTCTGGGGGCCAAAATATCTGCTGATATAAAAATGCTTCAGGATCTCGTCGAGAATATCGAGCCCGGTGTTGCGCAGGTAAACTCCTCCCCTTACTATTTTGATCCCAGTGTTTATATGGGTTGCAGCATATGGCTGAAAACACCATGGCACTATTGCGTCACTTTACAGGCCCTGAATCGCCTCTCCCAACTCTGCTACACATCACTCCCAACAAGCCTCAGATAGTATATTTTTCCATCCTTGGAACATGGTTCTGCAGTTATAGCTTTGAAGTGGCTAGTGCGATGTATACGGCCCTACTTGGTACGCTCTGTTATTTTGCAATATTCGAATGGCTAACCAATGTTCGCCATCTCAGGTGCTTCGATCGCGATTGTTTTGCAGTTTGCGCATAAGAACAAGGCCAATGCAGCTCGGGCATTTGTCAATCTACTAAAAGCGCAACTATTCGGACTGCGTAATATTGTAACTGGAATATTTGGTGCCGTCGTATCCGCGAACATGGTTGCACTTATTATGTCGAAGGTCCTTGACCGAAGTCTTAGCTGGTTCTCCAGGGAATCATTGCCTGTCCTCCTTTATGCCCCACCTAGCATTTTCGGTGCCCTCCTGCCACAATTAGCATTTATCTCTACCTCCCCTGTTGCATCGTCGGAGGCATATACGTTGACAGCTCTTCTATTGCTCTTCACGGCGTCATCGACTATCCTCCAATGCATTTATCAGGTTGGATCAGCCGCTTTCCTTTTCGTACCAGGGTGTGCTTTGTGCGTCACGCTTGCATTGCACACAGTTCTCGACGGGAAAATGGACGAAATACCATTGAGGAGCTATATCGCTTCCGGGATCGTATCGCTGATTATTGGGGTAGAGGTCTGGTGTGGAACTGCAGACGTATTTGTACCCTTGGTAAGATAACCTTCTCACTTATTAGTCTGGGATGATTCTGACGAGAGTCTATAGACAGGTCGTATGGGCGAAAAAGCTCCGGCTGAATTCATTATTGCATCGATGACTTCTCTCATTGGATTTTATACTTTTCCATTGGTAGTTCCCTTCGCGCATCGTTTTGGACACAAAACGACTTCGAAAGCAGTATTATTCTTCCTTGGACTTTCCATAATCTCCATGGGATATATGGCTATGAAGAATCCTTTTGACCCTATGCATCCGAAGCGGATGTATATCATCCAATCAGAGAATGTGGATCACATTTCTTCCTGTGTTTGTATGGAGACCTGAAATTGATCTTGTTTTCTAGGTCACTACAGGTGAAATTCATCTGAACTTTGCGGGCGCGGATAGCTCCCCAGGCCTCAAGGATATTGTCGTAGATCTGACACATACGTTTGGTCAGACACATAAGGGGCCCGAATACGAGCTCAGTGAAGTCGAAATGAGTGCGTCATTTTCGTATGTATTCCTGTGTGATATTTATATCTCATGGTGATCAGCGGATTGGAACGGCGATTGGGATACATTGTACCCTTTTTCGGCGGTATGATAACCGATGTCCTACTTGCTCCTTCGTAAATCTTTACGGCGATCACAACAGTTCCTTACACCCTTCAAACTCCGTCTTCCAGGATTAGATCACAAGAGGGAGACCCAAACTGGCTTCACTGTCAGAGCCGTTAATAGTGTCGTTGATACTGTCGCTGGAACGCGAAGTCTGACATTGCACGTTGATCATCCCGGTGTGATCTGGTCAGGTACTCCTTTCTTCGTGGCAATACGTCATTTACTCTCTAATTTTTTTTTCAACACAGTAATTGCCTTCGACGCCCACGTTCTTCAATGGAGTCTTGATGATAATCCTCCAGCCCGCTTCGCCCGTCATCATATCAAAGAAGCTTCTTTCTATGGTGTCGACACTTGGACTGTTGACATTCTCATCAGGCTTCCGGAAAACGATCCTTCCTCCGGAGTGGCGGTCAACTTTGTCGGTGTAAAAGAATCCGTCCAATGGCCAGCTAAACGCAAAGCTAAACAACTCGGAGAAATCAAAGGCAACGATTTTGACGATTTGAGATTATTGGAGGAGATACATGATTGGCTGGAGAAGCGGAATGGTGATTCTATCGATGCGTTGTTATTCGGGACTGTTGGTGGTATCGTCACTATTTAGCATCTGTGTTGTAAACTGTAAGAGCGATGGACCCTTAAGGGTCCCCTGGGGCTAATTTAATGATTAACCATGTAGACTCCTAGACGAGAGTTCGCAACTTGTAACATCGGGAAAAATAGGCTATGCGTTGCCGATAGAGCTATCCTAAAATACAATTTCTTCAAGGTTGAAATCTGTAATTGGGGCACCTTGCACCCAATTCTATGATCTCCTTTGGGGTCTTTCCCTCAACCCGTGGTTTCGTTCTCCACGGTCACTGCGATTCATACTCAGAACAGGGGGGCTCCTCAGATGCCGCCTTAGAGCTGAGTAGCCACCGAATGAGGCGCCCCAGCTCCCCAATGCATCGCATCAGACAAGGGTATCTACGTGTATGTTCACTCTATGACTCGAAGGTAAGATAATATATTAGCTTTAGATATATTTTGTAATTGTTGCGTAGAATACAACTGTGACTTTGTTTTTGTTGGTTTGGGGAAAGCCCGTAAGGCTTTAGTCCAAGATGCCTGCCGTGATCTGGGGATCATCAGGAAACTTGGTTCGGCGCTTGTAACCGGCGACGGCCGTGATCAGATCACGGACACTACTACTCGCCACGTAGCAGAGCTACATTCTGTAATGTCCTGTACTATCCGTAACAATGCCTTTCCTCCGTAGCTACCTGTGGCTGATCCCTTGTTCTGTCTGTTCATGTATTCTCCCTCATATCTAATCGGTCTTAGGATTGACATATGGTAATAATCAGCATGTTATTCCTTGTTCTAACTATTCCTCCTCCGCAAGTTCATAGTCGCCGTCGCAGAATTGGAACATGTCAAGGCTCAAGTGCGAATTGAAGAAGAACCTTGTACACTCATCCATCACCGTTTCAGAATTCCAAGGTGGGCCTTGCCGTTTATCTCCTCTTCTCGACGGTTTGCTGAATTTGGGCACCAGATGACAGCTACGCCGAATGGATGCGACTGGTATCACTGCTGCTACTCTTCTCCCATTTCGCGATGCATACGAGACCTCGGACATTCGCAAAGGCATCACGGGTTTACTGAATCCAGTGAACCATTCTACATATGCAAGCAGGTGATCACAACGGTAGAATGGCGGGAGACGGAATATAACTCGGACCCTAGCGACACGATATCCTGAGGAAAGCTGTAAGTTGTATGCCTTTCATTAAATAATTGATAGCTAACCATTTAATCCAATATCTTCTGCCTCGTTAGTATGGTGCACTAGCACACAATCAAAGTGTGCTGGCTCAGCCTTAATCCGACCTTTTGCCTTGACCGCAGGTGTAGCTCGAATAACATCCCGAATTGTATTGTCTGTGAGTCGCTGAACGGAAGGTAAGTCTGCTGTGATTCTCTTGTAAACATCGAAATGATCATATTCTGTAGGCGTGATTCGCGAGTGAGGGGCGTGGTCCTTCAAGTACTGGCTCACTGCATGGACGATATCCGTGGCACCGTGTGCCATGATTAATTGTTGTACGGATCGATTGGGGAAGGATGGCTTTTTGGGAACATGCCAAGCAAGGCCAGTTAATGCTCTGACGGCTATGGTGTCTTGTTCTGGTTCTTCCGCTGGTTCCGCAGAATCCTGACCTCCATCTGCTGCTGTCACTGCCTCTTCCCCCACTGCCTCTTCCTCGTCATCATCATCCCCTTGGTCAACCCCTTGGTCTCCTGGCTCCGCTGGCTCCTGGATTGCATTAGTCCAGAGGAGGAAACTGGTAAAGCTATGGATAGCTTCATGGTGTGTCAAATATCGGACCATTTGGTCTGTGTAGTTCTTTTTATTGCTTGCTCTGTAGCTTTCTTTGGCACAATCAATATGAAGCCTTTCTGATAATTCTGTGCTGAACCCATCTGCAGCGCCCTTGAGACGAATGAGCATGACATAGTGCTCCAACATATGCAATTTTGGAATCCGGAAGTGCTTGCGAATTCCATAACGGATAAAGACTTTTTTGTACTTGTGAAATGTATCCAAGGCATCTTGAAGCCTCCACAATGTTTCTGTGGAGTGAGATGGGTAGGAGGCATAATATATAAAGTCCAAGATTGCACGAGCTACAGCGGAGACATCCGGATGAACTGCACCCCAAATTAGACTGCCGAATACCTTCTCCATTTCCTTATATTCTCGGCCAGTCCATTGGGTGATTTTTGAAATGCCGAAGCGACGGATGTGAGGGCACACATTTAAAACAGCGGTCAATTTCCGTAGCACCACCTTCAGCGAGCTGAATGCACCATTTTACTAAATGGTCCTTGAAAACACCCTTGTGCAACTGATGAAGGAGATCGGGGGTGAAACAGGTGAATATGTTGGTGTGAGGTAAATCCGCCCAAAATGGTTCGGGGACGGGGCGTAGGCCAAGATTGATGAATTCTTCTCGTTCTTCTGGAGTTCCCCAGGAATGGAGGATTTTCAGCATCCATTTAGGATCTCGGATCTCGTCATTTGATGGTTCACCTCGAAGTTCTGGATTGATAACACAAATGGGACAGTTGCATTCTTTGACTGCTGCAACAAGACATTGTTCAGGAAAGTCAGCAATGTAGGCCGCGAGGATTGGATATATGTGACGGATATGATTATCTGCACAGACCATGTCGATCCCACTCTTGCTAGCCTCCGCCATGGATTTGAAGATAATTGACATGCAATAATGGAATAGTCGGTATGCAACACCTGTTCGGGCAGTGGCAGGCATCCATTCCAATTTGGTTACAGGGATATAACCTAATGGTATCATTGCACGTTTGGAAGGTTGACGACGAGTAGTTTTGCCTATATTTCCAATTGAAATATAAACAGGCCACGCTTGCTTATCTCTGCTAAACAATGAAAGTTGAGTCTTGTCCGATGCAATAATCACAGGAGCTATGGTAACACCAGGTGGTAATTTCGACTATAAAATCAAGGGTGAATAAACTGGGACAGATAAGGATGACCAAACATACCTGAAGATCCCACCACCACTCAGCTGTCCATATCTCATTAATGATCTCCTCTGTCAGTTCCTTGTCAGCAAACAATTTCTCCGGTGCATATCTGAGTACTGATCGAAAACTAGGATTGCCAATTAGTTCCCGGACACACTCCTCGGGATTTCGATACCAAAGGTCAACTTCTTCTTTGAGCAGCTCGCCATTGTAGTCTAACAAATCACTTTGAATGACAAATGTATGGCATTTCCATGCTGGTCCCTCTGGCAGGCTATCAATCTTCTTTAAGAATGTATTTTTATCTTGATAAGACAATCCCAGCCGGTTACGAACCTATCAGGGATATATCAATATAATTAGTAGAGAAGTGCTGGAATAATAAGGCAATACTCACAATCGATAGCTTCAAGAACTCATCAATTGCAGTCTGACTGGTCCCACTAGACATCAACCATTTGGCAAGTTCCCATTCTTCAACATCAGCAAATGGTCCAATCTGGCCCGTTTTTCCATTGTGTTGCAATTGACGAAGTTTATCAAACTGCGTCTCTCCTCTCCCGAAAGATGTTCCTGCTGGTTGAGGAAACTTCTGTCGATATAGGCATTCCTCTTCTGGTTCCTCCTCCATACATGTTCTCTTGAGAGGAGGTGGATCTGCAGGATCTGATGGTACAGCAACAGTCGGAAATGATTTGCCAACTTCAAAGGCTGCTGCTTGAAGACCTTCTTGATCAGCATTGCCAGGTTCAATATGCCAATCCAAAGGTGGATCATCCTCTAAGGTGTCTTGGGGTTCTCTAGCATCCTGTCGAGCTGGGGCTAATTTGCTGAGCCTGAGTTGTCAAGCTTGCTGAGCCTTTCTGCACAAGTCTTTTTGTCGAATATGAGATGATAAAGCAGAGGCTTTCCCAAATATCTGGTTGCAAAACTCGCATTTGTGTATTTTTGAAAATTGGAGACATGACATGTAGACAACAAAAGACTTGAAGAGAGATGATGATGACAAAAGCAGCCAAGTCAAAAGATTCCACTGAATTGTTGTTGGTTGAAAGTCACGTGAATAGTTCACACAATCACGTCTCTTTCTCTCAAACCACCACCATAACTGCCCCAGCAACACTTAATGCAATCACCTCTCAAGGAAATTGACTTGAGGCAGATGGCAAAGTGTCCAAATAGGAATAACAAGAAGGGTAAGACACTAGGTAAATCCAACAGTTACCTCACAAAGGCCTCAGAGCCTGCTTCTTCTTCTCACCCCTCTTCGAAGCCAAACCCACGCCTTTCCGAAAAGGGAGCTGCATATGGTATGTATCATACTTCCCTCTGTTCTTTTTTAGTTTACAAACAGTCATATAGAGCAGCAACGTCAGCTTGAGAGGGAGAAACGCGAGCATCGTCTCCAAAAGCTCGCTGCAGCCAAGATGAGCAAAGAGGTGTCGCACCAGGAGGGTCAAGGGTCCCATCTTCCCCGCACGTGTACTAGCAAGCGACAGTTTGATTATGAAGAAACTTTCTCAGAAGCTGAAGCGAGAGAGCTTGCTGATGATCCCAAGGTAGATGAATCAGGATCTGGTAGCCGCCCTTTTAGTATTCTACCTCTTTACCCTGATACCCTGCTCCTTTAGAGTCTATTGATGATTATTCACGAGAGTT
>Ga0157379_10005796_pt1 | contig 10630 bp, 6 predicted proteins | sample S25metaG_FD_121802 | JGI IMG/M metagenome (GOLD analysis project Ga0157379, IMG submission 121802) | Switchgrass rhizosphere microbial communities from Kellogg Biological Station, Michigan, USA - S2-5 metaG | ecosystem: Host-associated > Plants > Roots > Rhizosphere > Soil | place: USA: Michigan... | reverse complement strand
TCACCGCGGACGCGGCCGGCCAGACTGCGGTAAGCGTCGATACGACAGCGGTCGCGGCGATCCTCACGCCTTCCTTCGCAGTGCGTGTGAGTGTACCAGCGACAGCGACTACAAGCTGCACGCCGGGCAACTACGCAGCCGACGCCTCATTTCTGTATCAGTGCGTAAGTACCGATACCTGGTTGCGGGTCGCTCTAACGACCTGGCCTTAAGCGGTGGTCCATTCCTGCTGCCATTCGGTATAGCGCCCTTCGAAGTCGAGAACGGCGACTATCCGGATGGGCAGCGTGCCGCCCTTGACGACACGTAACGCGGCGGCAACCTCCTTGACTCCGAAAGCGGGGGACATCCAGCCAAGTTGTCCCCCCTCACCATATTCACGTGATGTATCCGGATTCGCCCAAAACCTGGCCCGCGATCCCAAGTGGAAACAAGCGGGCGAGATCATCGCCATCGGCGTTGGCGAGTGCCACATCTGAGCGACTTCGTAATCGGCGCCGGGTCCGGTCACTTCGTCGACCACGATGAGCGTCGTCGCATCCTTCCAGATAAAGCGCCGGCGATGCGCGAGGCCGTGATAGCGGCAGACGGCAGTCAACGGTTTCTCGGATTCCAGAGCCGATTCGGGCTTGTCGATCCACTGGAACTGTCCCGATGGCGTGGCCTGATTCATGCCGTTGATGACCACGGTGTTATGTGCCGACGTGCCTCGAAACCAGTCGCGCCATTGAGGATCGCTGGCGTAGGTGAAGGTACCTGGATCGATGAGCAATTGCTCGTCCCCATCTCTCACAGTGAAACTCAACAGATCAGCGTGACTGTGCCCAGCACTGCCGGGCCCCATTGGTCCGTACTTGAAGTGCACCTGGATCTTGCCTTGCGTAACTACCGCCATGCCGGCATCAGGAAAGACGCGGACCCCGCTAAACGGCCAAGTCCTTGCGGTGCTCTTGGCGGGACCGAGCCACCACGCCGCCATCTCATGCGAGTCGTCATCGTCATAGCAAAAGTCCTTACGGAGCATTTGCGACGCAACCGCGAGCGAGGCTCGTCCATAGCGAGTCTTGATTCCGTAAGGATGAAAGAAACGGCCCCCATCATCATCGCCGAAGCACGGGATCTCACGCTCCCGTCCGAGCAGGGCATCGAGGTATGTGGCCATCGCGCCGAGTTTCTCCCTATATTCTTTCGGAGCTTCGGGATTCAGCAGCAGGTGGAACGCAAACATGTCGACCGCATAGACGTGATAGTAAGTCGACTGTTCGAAGTGACTGCCGTCATCCCGAACTTGGTTGCCCATTTCGGCAAGCACGTGCGCCGCACCGATGCTCTTCCATTTGTCCGCCCGCGGAAACGCGGGAAACAAAGTCCCGAGCGCGTGCAGGACGACCGATTCCCCCAGCAGGTGCGTATTGGGCGAAAAGTAGATCGAGAGATTGTGCTCCAAAAAACAGCCGTGGCGGAATAATCCTGTCAGGAGATTCTTCCGGAACTCCGGCTCCATCTCGTTCGAAACCAAATGCCAGATCCAGATCCATGACAGTGCCCTGAACGCAACCTCGAGCGCGCTCGTCCAATTGATGCCGCGCATGAACTTGTTGGCATCAAACCAGCTTTCGATTTCGCGCTGGACTTCGATCAAATACTCGCGCTTACGCGTCAGCAAGTACGCTTGCGCCAGTAGCACGAGATGCTGATGACGGTTCAGTTCCCAGATGTTTTTGTGATCGCCGACCGCCTGGAAGTCGAGATAGGGAACGCGGCGCATGAACCGCGCCGGAGAAGTCTTGCCATTCGGGTAGTCTTTTCGCCAGTCAATGTCGGGGCCTGTCGACACGACCAGACCGAGCAGAGGGAACTGGTGGTCCATGATCTGGCTCGCGAGCCGCTCGACTTCCAGGGCATATGGCGTGCCCTTCAATGCCGCGGCAACAGTCTTGGGATCCGGTAGCCCGGTGATCAGTCCGGGCGTCTCCGCTCCGGGAGAAGGCGCCCACAAAAACATCGAGAGGTTAGCGATTTCCTGGCGTAGGCGAAAGGTGATCTCTCGCGAGCTACGCCCGCGCAGTTTTGAAGTCATGGCGCCGGAGCTTAGGATACGGTCTCGAACAAATCGGCGGGACGGCGCGTTGGTTTCTGCCAATCGCGGAACCACAGTTCCAGCATCAGCAAGGAATACAACAGCCCGGAATTGTCGCGCCGTCCGCTTTGATGTTCCTCTAGCAGCGTCCGCATGAACGGTTCGGAAACCATTTGCCTGCCAAGAAATTCTCGGCTCAGCAGATGATCCCAGAGAAACGTCTTGAGGGACGTGCGATACCACTTGGCGACTGGAACCCCGAATCCTTTCTTCGGAAGCGTCAGCAACTTTGGCGGGAGCCGGTCGCCGACCGCATCAAGGAAGATTGCCTTGCCCCGTCCACCGCGCATCTTCAAATCCGGTGGGATCGACATGGCCAGTTCGGCCAGTTCGTGATCGAGCAGCGGACTGCGTACTTCGAGCGACGCGGCCATCGACATACGATCGACTTTCACGAGCATATCGCCCGCAAGCGTAGCCTTGGTCTCAAAGTAAAACGCCTGCGAGAGGACATCCGCGTCGCCAGGCAAGAAGCAATCCGGCAATTCGCGGCGCAAAAAGCCCGCTTCAGCAGGAAGCATCCATTCCGGTTGCAGCAACTGGCGCGAAAGGAAATAGGGGAGTCCGCGGTGTGACAAATACCGGTCGAGTCCCGTCGGCCGGCTCAACATCCGCAGATAGTTCTTGCCATACGCCGAATACGGTAAGCGATCGGCAATGGCGGAAACAGCCTTGCGCAGGAAGCCCGGCAGGCGATCGAACTTCTTCTGATTCTCAACGTTGAAAAAGAGCGTGTATCCGCCAAACAGCTCGTCGCCGCCATCGCCCGAGAGGGCGACTTTCACATGCTTGCGGGCGAATTCGGAAACGATCAGCGTTGGGATACAGGAAGAATCTCCGAGCGGTTCATCGCAATGGCGCGAGATGCGTTCCAGGAGGCTGATTGAATCGGGCTTTACGATGATCTCGTGATGGTCCGTCTTATACCTCTCGGCGACCAAGCGCGCGGCTGGGAGTTCGTTGAATTCTGCTTCTTCAAACCCGATGGAAAATGTTTGGACCGGATCCTTCGACTGTAATGCCATCGAGGCGACGACCGACGCCGAGTCGATTCCTCCGCTCAAAAACGCCCCCAGCGGAACATCGGCGATCATTCGCATCTTCACCGATTCATCAAACTTCTCCCGCACCGCGATCGCCGTCTTGGCCGCATCAGCGATCCCGCGGCGACTTTCCGGCTCGGGCAGCCGCCAGTAGCGGCCCTCTTCTACACGTCCATCGGCGTTGTAGCGGATCCAGCAGCCCGGCATCAGTTTGCGAACTCGCTGAAACGGCGTAAACGGATCCGGAACGAAACCGAATTGAAAGTAAAGGCGAAGCGCTTCTGGATCCATCTCCCAATCGAGATCGAATATCCGAAGGCTCTTCAATTCACTCGCGAAGTAGAACCCATCCTTGGTGGTTGAGTAATAGAGCGGCTTCTTGCCGAAACGATCGCGCACGACGAACAGGGTCCGCCGACGGGAGTCCCAAATCGCGTAGGCAAACATCCCACGCAATTTCTTGACGCCCTCCGGACCCTCTTCCTCATAGAGATGGATGATGGTTTCGGTGTCGCTGTTGGTGCGAAACCGGTGGCCTTTGGCGATCAGATCGCGACGCAGCTCCTGATAGTTATAGACTTCGCCGTTGAAGACGATCCAAACCGTGCCGTCTTCATTCGAAATCGGCTGATGGCCGGTGTTCAAATCGATGATACTGAGGCGCCGCATCCCGATGGCGCAACCGCCCTCGACGCGCACACCTTCGTCATCCGGACCGCGGTGGACGATCGCGTCGCACATCGCCCGGATGTCGCCGATTTCCGCCGTCCGATTCTTAAGGTAAAATCCAGCAATACCGCACATTGAGGTTGCCTTCAGGATAACATCCGGCCCACAAAACGTGACCAGGACTGCAGTTCTATTCTGTCTCACAAATCCGTTCGCCCCGGCAATCTCGTAGAGGCTACAGGAGTAAGACCTAACACTATGGTTCAAAAGGGCAAGCAAGCGATCGTCATTGGTGGAAGCATGGGTGGACTACTGGCCGCGCGAGTCCTGGCGGATCACTTCGAGGAAGTCACAATCGTCGATCGCGATCGCTTCCCGAACTCACCGGAGCATCGCCGCTGCGTGCCTCAGAGCCGCCACACTCACGGATTGCTAGCCAGCGGCCGCCAGACTCTCGAACACTATTTTCCAGGGATTTCTAAGGCATTCCTGGATGCCGGGGCGGTGGCGGGCGACATGATCGCCGAATCCAAATGGTTCTTCGAAGGCAGCCTCTGCACCAAATTCCAGAGCGGCCTCAATGGTCTGCTGCTTAGCCGCCCACTGATCGAGTACATCGTAAGGCAGCGTGTGCTCGCGATGTCCAATGTAAAGGCAGTCGAAAGCGCGGTTGTCATTGGACTCGAGACTTCAAAAGTGAAAGTAACTGGCGTAAGACTGGAGGATGGCGTCCTCAATGCGGATCTGGTGGTAGACTCCTCCGGACGCGGTTCCAGCACGCAAGACTGGCTCGACTTGATGGGTTATCAAAGGCCTAGGGCCGAACGCGTTGAAATCGGCGTCGGCTACACGACCCGTCTATTCAAACGCCGCGCCGAGGATTCCGGCGGCGACATCGCCGTCGTTGTTCCAGCGAATCGTAAGTGCACTAAGGGCGGTGTCATGCTCGCCCAGGAGGGCGACCGCTGGACCGTCACGCTGTTCTCCTATTTCAAAGATTACGCTCCCGCGGACTTGGAGGGCTTTCGCAAGTACGCTCAAGCTCTGCCGTGCCAGGAGATCTACAACGTAATACGGGACGCGGAGCCCATCGGCGAAGCATACACCGCCCGCTTCCCTGCTAGCGTCCGCCTGCGCTATGAAAACCTCGAGCGTTTCCCGGAAGGCTTTCTCGTTTTCGGCGATGCGATCTGCAGTTTCAATCCAACGTTTGGACAGGGAATGTCCACGGCGGCGCTGGAGGCGATTGAGCTCGAGGACTGCCTGAAGACGGGTCTGGACGGCCTGGCGCCGCGATTCTTCAAAAAGGCCGCGCGCGTGGTCGATATCCCCTGGAGCGTTTCGGTCGGCGCCGATCTGGGCCTGCCTTGCACGATTGGCACGCGCAATCTCATGGGCCGGATCATTAACTGGTACATGTCGAAGTTGCACAAGGCTTCTCACCACGATCCGGTTGCGACTCTCGCGTTCCACCGCGTCGCCAACCTCCTTTCGCCGCCACCGTCGATCCTGCATCCGCGGGTGATTTGGCGGGTGCTTAAAGCGAACCTGCGGCGGCAAATCGATAATCCCATGCGCGTAGTACGTACTGCGGATTTGCGATAGAACTCCCGGCCCGTTGCGCCTCCGGGTTTGTTCGATACACTTGATTCATGTGTGGTATTGCCGGGTTCGTCTGCACGGAACCCAACGCGGGATCTCGGGGCGTACTGGAACGTATGACCAGCGCAATCGCGCACCGGGGCCCTGATGCTGACGGATTCTTCCAGGACGAACACGCCTATCTAGGTCATCGCCGCCTCGCCATTGTCGATGTCGCAACAGGCGTCCAACCAATGTTCAATGAGGACGGATCGGTTGTCATCATATACAACGGCGAGATTTTCAATCATGCTCTCGTCAGGCCCGAGTTAGAGCAGGCAGGCCACAGATTCGTCACTGATCATTCTGATACTGAAACGCTTATCCACGGTTACGAGCAGTGGGGCGCCAAGCAACTCGAGCGTTTCCGTGGCATGTTCGCGTTTGTTCTCTGGGATCGCCGCGCAAAGCGCATGTTCGCTGCGCGCGACCGCCTGGGAATCAAGCCGTTCTATTACTACTGGGACTGCAAGCTCTTCGCATTCGCGAGCGAGATCAAGGCGCTGCTCGAGCATCCGGCGATCTCCGCGGAGTTCGAAGAATCGGTAGTGGCTGAGTACTTGGCGTTCGGCTACATCAGTAGCGAACAAACGATGTTCCGCAACATCAAGAAGTTGATGCCGGGCCATCATTTGACGTTAGATGTCGCATCCAGAACGATTCAAGTCGAGCAGTACTGGGACGTTCCGCTAGCCTCCAATACCGAGAAGCATTCGGACGAAGAGTGGATCGCCGAGACGAGGCGCCGGCTGGAAGAGACCGTTGAGATGCGGTTGATGTCCGACGTCCCGCTGGGCATGTTCCTGAGCGGCGGCGTGGACTCGAGCGCGATTGCGGCGCTCATCAAGAAGATGGTGTCCGGGCCGGTCAGGACGTTCTCAGTAGGCTACGCCGAAGAGCAGTATTCGGAACTCGGTTACGCCTCGCAAGTGGCGCGAGCGATCGGGACCGAACATCACGAAGTCCGCGTCAGCATGGAGGATTTCTTCAACGCTCTTCCGAAGCTGATCTGGCATGAGGATGAGCCGATCACCTGGCCATCGAGTGTGTCCTTGCATTTCGTATCGCGTCTTGCGGCCGAACAAGTAAAGGTCGTGTTGACTGGCGAAGGCAGCGACGAGTTGTTCGCCGGCTACGGACGGTATCGTTCGAATCTTCTGAACCAGAAGGCTCTCGGGGTCTATCGGGTCGTGCCGGAAGGCTTGCGGAGGGGCGTGCGATCGTTCCTCTCAACCACTTCCCTGCTCCGGGCTGATGTCAGGCGCAAAGTCGGACACACGTTTCTCGGGCGCGACGAAAGCCTGGAGTCGCTGTATCTTGACAACTACTACGCGGCCTTCCCGAAAGGCCCGGATTCGGCGTACCGCAATTTCATGAGCTACTGGAATTCGCGGCCGAACGAGGATCTGCTGCCTCGCATGCTCTATGCGGACCAGAAGACTTACCTCGTTGAGCTTCTGATGAAGCAGGATCGCATGAGCATGTCCTGCTCGATCGAGAGCCGCGTGCCCTTCCTCGATCACCAGTTCGTCGAATTCTCTACGCGCATTCCACAGCACCTGAAAATCCACGGCAGCACACAAAAATACATCTTCAAGAAAGCGGTCGAGGATCTGCTCCCACAGGAGATCGTTCACCGGAAGAAGATGGGCTTCCCGACTCCTATCCGGCAGTGGCTCATGTCAGCGCAAGCGCAACCTTTGTTTGCAGCCCTTCAGGACTCGAACGGGTTCGTCGCGAAGTATGTCTCAATGGACGAACTGAAGCCGCTCATCGAACGGCACATGAGCAACCAGGAAGACGCCACCGACCGCCTATGGCGATTGCTCAACCTGCAACTCTGGGGAGACCTCTTCATCACCGGTCAACGTGACAAATGGTGGAACGGTATTCTGGAGCCGGCGGCAGTGGCCTGAACGGCCACATTTAGCGGATGAAAATTCTTTGGGTTAAGACCGATTTTCTGCACCCCACTACGCGTGGCGGGCAGATCCGGACACTTGAGACCGTCAAGCGTCTGAGCAAGAAACACGAAGTGCACTACGTCGCCTTCGACGATCTCGAATTGGCGGAAGGCCCTCGGCGCGCGGGGGAGTACTCGGCGGCGCATTACGCGATTCCGCACTCGGCTCCTGAAAAGAAGCTGACGTCGCCGGCGTTTGTCGCTCAATTGGTCGCAGGCGCGCTGTCGCCGCTGCCCGTGGCAATCAATCGCTGGCGTTCGGTAGCGATGAAACGGGAAATCGAGCGTCTGCAGCGGACCGAGAGCTTTGATGCTGTCGTATGTGACTTTCTGTATCCAGCACCGAATATTCCGGATCTCTCGAAAGCTGTGCTCTTCCAGCACAACGTCGAGGCGGTGATTTGGCGGCGGCATGCCGAGCACGCTGGCAACTTTGCAAAGAAGCTGTATTTTCAATTGCAAGCCCAGCGCATGGCGCAATATGAAAAGGAAGCTTGCCGTAAGGCCAAGCGCGTGATCGCCGTTTCACAAGCCGACGCCGACACGATGCGGCGCGACTACGGCGTTCAGGACGTTTCGTCCGTGCCAACGGGAGTAGATCTCGAGTATTTCAAGAACCCGGGCGCTCCGACGCCCACAGGTTCAAAATCGGATTTGGTATTCGTCGGATCGATGGATTGGATGCCGAACTCTGAAGGGATCCGCTGGTTCGTACGCGAAGTATTCCCCCTGATCTTGAAGAAGCGTCCGCAAACGACCTTCGCCATTGTTGGGCGCAAGCCGCCGGCAGACATCGACGCAATGACTAATGGACGCATCAAGGTTACTGGGACCGTCCCCGATGTTCGACCATACCTTTGGGGATCGGGGGTCTCAATTGTTCCTTTGCGAATTGGCGGCGGCACACGGCTCAAGATTTATGAGGCGATGGCTGCGTCTGTGCCTGTTGTGTCGACGCAAGTGGGAGCAGAAGGCCTCGAAATCGAGGACGGACAAAATATCGCAATCGCCGATGACGCCGGACTCTTCGCGGATCGCTGCGTCGATCTATTGAACGATCGCGCAACTTGCCAGCGCATGGCAAAGCGAGCCCTTGAGATCGTGCACGAACGATATTCCTGGGACAGCGTAACCACACAGTTCGAACGGCAATTGGGATGATCTGGGTATTTTGGATCAGTGCCGCATTGATTGCTTACATTCTCGTGGGCTGGCCCTTGCTAGTGGCATTCTGGTCGCGCTTCTTTCCTAATCCGATTCGCAAGGAGTTTACGGCCCGCTCGGTGACGGTGATCCTCGCGGTCAACAATGGCGAGAGATACCTGAGCGACAAACTGGACTCCCTGCTGAGCTTGGATTACCCAAAGGACCTGCTGGATGTGATTGCCGTGTCGGACGGATCGACCGATTCAACCGACGCGATTGTCGAACATTACCGCGCCAGCGATCCTCGAGTGCAACTGGTGCGCGTCCCGAAAAGCGGAAAATGCTCGGCGATTAACGCCGGACTCGCGCGGGCGACCGGCGAGATCCTGTTCTTTACAGACGTCCGCCAGGCATTGGATCGCGATTCCTTACGCTATCTGATCGCCTGTTTTGCGGATCCCCGAGTTGGTGTCGCGAGCGGAGGATTGAGAATCCGCTCTAGCGATTCGAAAGGCGAACAAGCTGTCGGACTCTACTGGCGTTTCGAGATCTGGATCCGAGATCGCTTGAGTGACATCGACTCCATCTTCGGCGCCACTGGCGCGATCTACGCGATTCGGAGGGAACTCGCGGTGCCACTGCCGGCAGAGGCGCTGCTCGATGACATGTACCTGCCGCTCGCGGCGTTTTTCAAAGGCTACCGGCTCGTGGTCGAACGGAAGGCCATCGCTTGGGACGTACCGACGAATCTCGATGAAGAGTTCGTGCGGAAAGTCCGGACACTCGGCGGGAATTACCAACTCATGGGGTATTATCCGCGATTACTTGGTCCGCGAAACCGGCTGTGGCTGCATTACATGTCCTACAAATTCGGCCGGCTCGTGCTTCCGTATTTAATGCTGGCGTTCATCGTGGCGTGCACGTTGACATCGGGGTGGATTCCAAAAGCGTGCCTAGGCGGAGTGATCGCGCTCTGTCTGCTGGCGGCAATAGATCGATGGATTGCACAAGGATCGCCGTTGAAGCGCCTGTCCGCAACGGCGAAAACATTTGTCAGCCTGATGGCGGCTTCGGCTTTGGCCGTGCGCGTCTTCTTCGTCGATCCGCGTAGTTTGTGGGTTGTCACCCGGCCGAAGAAAGAATTGGGGCTTTAGGTAAGCTGATGCGCGTTCCCATCATGCTGATTTCGCAATGCCTGGACGCGGGAGGAAGTGAGCGCCAGCTTCGCCAGACTGTGGTCTCGCTGGATGACTCGCGCTTCGAAGTGCACCTTGGATTCTTCCGTCCGAATGCCGAACGCGAGCACGAGTTAAATGCGGCGGGAGTGAAGACGGTACTGGTTCCTACGAACTCCTTCGTCTCCGCAGGCGCCTTGAAAGCGGCATTCCAACTGCGGCGATATCTAAAGAACAATAAGATTCAGTTGTTGCACGCCTTCGACAATCCCGCGTCCGCTTTTGCCGTACCTGTCGCCCGCCTCGCAGGAGTTCCAGTCGCGCTGGCGAGCCAGCGCTCCAATAGAGTGCTTGAGAACAAGAGGTTGCAAAAACTGCGGCGTATCGCCGATCCCTTTGCCGATGGCTTTATCGTGAATGCCAAAGCTCTCTCTGCCCATCTCACGAAAGATATCGGGATCTCGCCGGATCGCATTCGATTCTGCCCTAACGGGCTGGATACGGCGCGCTTCAGGCCTGATGGGCGCGCGCGGGTGCCGCAACTGGAATCCGCATCAGTCGTGATTGGTTGCATCGCTGCGCTCAGACCAGAGAAACATCTGCCATTTTTCGTCGACGCGTTCGCGGAGATGCGCCGCCAGCGTCCCGGCTTAAAGCTGTTCCTGGTGGGCAGTGGAAGCGAGGCCGAGAAGATTGCTGCGCGCGTTGTCGCGAACGAACTCGGCGATGACTGCCTGATGACTCCGCACACCGTTGACACTGCCGGGCTCCTCCGCTCGATCGACATCTTCGTGCTCGCGTCGGAGTCAGAAGGCGCCTCGAATTCGATCATGGAAGCGATGGCGTGCGGATG
>Ga0157379_10005795_pt1 | contig 10630 bp, 12 predicted proteins | sample S25metaG_FD_121802 | JGI IMG/M metagenome (GOLD analysis project Ga0157379, IMG submission 121802) | Switchgrass rhizosphere microbial communities from Kellogg Biological Station, Michigan, USA - S2-5 metaG | ecosystem: Host-associated > Plants > Roots > Rhizosphere > Soil | place: USA... | reverse complement strand
GCCACAGGACGGCCCGCGTCTGCCGATCGCAGGCGCTCTCTCGGCCGGTGCCATCGCAGCGTCTGTGTGGCCGCTGCGCTTCAGGGGGGTTTGTCGCAATTTTTCACATGCCACCGAATGGAGTGGTGGCAGGCCTTCATCCGACGCCATATTCTTGCAATGGTGATTTTCTACATTCTACATGGAGTTGGGGTCCACCTTCGGGCCGCTGGTCACGCCCCATCCCACCGCCTGCGCCCACCTGTTCAGCCAGAGCATCGGGGCCTTTGGCGCCGACCCTGTGCTGTGGGGCACCGACTCGATCTGGTACGGCACGCCGCAGTGGCAGACCGACGCGTTCCGGCGCTTCGCGATGCCCGCGGCGCGGGTCTTCGGCGTCGACGTGAACGCCGCGCGTCATGAGCTTCCCAAGGACTCTCTAAGCCGGATCAAGATGGCATATCGTGCGGACGGGCCCGCTCCAAGCCACCGCTGGTACGGATGGGTCACGCGATAATCGGACCGCCGCGGGCGGTCGTGGTCAGAGCGGCTGTCCTAAGGAAACCGTGTCCCCCGGGCACGGCTTGTGCAGCACACACCCTGGTCAGCCTAGACAGCGGCCGCCAGTTTCCCTGCCTTCTTCGACCGCTTCGCCGCCTTCTTTTCTTTCGGTGTCAGGGTCGGTTTCTTCTTCACTTCTTTCTTCTGTGTGCGTGCCTTCGGCATCGCGTGCGCTCCCAAGAGTGCGGGATGGTTTCTTCGGGCCACCACCTGATGAGACCGCGTGGTGGGAATGCCTGTCCTCAGGTATCTGGAGAAAAGGGTTGCAGCGCGGTGTGGAGGTTGGGGGCACTCGCTCTTGGCCCTGAGAGAGCGAAGCTTCGCTCTCTCAGGACCTCCAGAGCATGAGATACGGAGCGACCTGGCTCTCACGCCCTGCTAAATGACCTGCCGCACGCGCAGCGCCGCAATTGCCTCCGCGTCGTAGCCCAGCCCCTGGAGGATGGAGTCTGTATCAGCGCCACATTCGGGTGCGGCGCGCGCCAGGCAGCTTGGGGTCCGGCTGAGGCGGAACGCCTGGCCGATAATCGTCACCGGGCCTAACGTCGGCGACTCCACCGTCTGTGCAATGCCAAGATGCTGCACTTGCGGGTCGTTAAAGGTGTCCTCCAGCGTATAGATTGGTCCGCACGGTACCCCAGCTTCGTTCATGATCTCGATCCATGCGGCGGACACTTTCGTTTGTGTCACCTGCTCGATATCGGCGTTCAACGCCTCCCGATGCGTGACCCGGCTCGCCGCCGTGGCGTACTCTGGCCGCTCCAGCAGCGCCGGGACCCCGAGGGCGACGCAGAGCTTGCGCCACATGGGCCGCGAGGCCGCGATGGTGATGTAGCCGTCCTGGGTACGAAACACCCCCATCGGCGCATTGGTCGGGTGGTTGTTGCCGACTTGGGCCGGCAAATCCTGCGCCATTGTCCAGCGCGCCGCTTGGAAGTCGAGCAAGAAAATCATGGCTTCCAGCAGGGATGCCTGCACCCATTGCCCTTGGCCCGAGGTCTCGCGCTCCAACAACGCCGTCAAGATGCCATTGGCGCAGAGCAGCCCGGCACCAACATCCGAGAGTGCCGCCCCGGAGCGCATCGGCCCCCGGCCGGGCTCACCGGTCACCATCATATGGCCACCCATCCCCTGGACGATAGGATCGACGCCGGGGCGGGCCGCATACGGCCCGTCCTGGCCGAACCCAGAAATACTGGCATAGACGATGCGCGGATTGATCGCTTTGATGGCTTCGTAGTCAATGCCCAGCCGGTGCTTCACGTCGGGGCGGTAATTCTCGACGATCACATCGGCGTGGCGCGCCAGCTGCTTGAAAATATCGCGCCCGTCGGGGTGCTTTAGATTCAAAGTCATCGACCGTTTGTTGCGGTGCAGATTTTGGAAATCCGGGCTGGGGCGATCCATAAAATCCGGGGTGTCGTCGCTGCCTGGCAGTTCGATCTTAATGACCTGCGCGCCCCAGTCCGCCAGTTGCCGGACAGCCGTCGGCCCGGCGCGGGCGCGGGTGAGATCCAGGACTTTGTACTTGGCCAGTGCTTGAGACGCTGTCGCTTGGCTCATAGAAGCTACCTTTCCGCTGGGTCGGTCCGGCGCGCAGGCAAGGCGAGGACCAGCCGTGATCGCCAGGCCTGCGGGGGATCGACGCTACCATCGCCGCTCTCGTGCTGCTTGGCCCGCAGCGAGCGCAACCGCACCAGGTGGCCAAGGAGACGTTGAGCGGGTATGCTAACGGTGCTGGAGCACGCACCACACGTGCGCTTTTCCCATGTGATGCGCATGTTGTCCCGATTCTACCACGTTTTGGCTCGGATGTGGCCCTCGGTGCGCGCACGACTGCGCAGGAAGCGATTGGTCGCACGTGCAGGCTGCATGCGACGCCATTGTGCGCGTGCCGACGAGCACGACCGGCCCATGCCTGCCAGTCGTGGCCCAGAGCGGCCTTCCGTGGCCAGACATGCACCTGTCGCGAGGGCGTGCTGAGTCTCTGCTGCAAGGCGCCAAGCGGGTGCGGTCGGTGCGCGCCACCTGCACGCTGGCACCGTGTCACAGTGACGGCCTCTGCGCACCTTCTGCAGCTGCATTATGGTCCATTTCCACGTATGATGAGGAGACACGAGGGGCGCATGCCTTGAGGGAACCCTGACTCTTGGGGAGGACGACGACCATGGAACTCACCAACATCACGTTTGACGCGATCGATCCTGGGCGGCTAGCCGCGTTCTGGGCCGCCGCGACGGGGCGGCAGCTGGCCGAGTCCACACCCGACGTGGCCATCCTGACGTCGGCTACGGATCCTGTGCGCCTGCTGTTTCTCAAGGTGCCAGAGGGGAAGACTGGCAAAAACCGCATGCATCTCGACTTCCAGGCGGCGGACCGTGCCGCCGAGGTGGCGCGTGTCCGCGGGCTCGGCGCGACGGAGCACGCCACCCACCAGGACTATGGCCTGACCTGGACGGTGATGACGGATCCCGAAGGGAATGAGTTCTGCATCGTGCAGGCCTGAGCCTACCCGCCGGACGAGCGGCGTCTGGGAAGGCGGCTGCCGTCTATCGGGAGTTAGCGTTGTCGGATGTCGCTGAGGTATATGAGGCAACCATGCGGGTCTTTCCCGTGCGATAGGAGTGTATGAGGTCATATCGCAGCTTCAGTGCTGTAGGTCTGTGGTGGTCAAAGAGCCCTCAGGCCTGATTGTGATGGTACTTGACATTGTATATACATTTGTATAGGATAGGGGCATGGGCTTTGAATGGGATGAACAGAAATAGCGCGAGAACCTCATGAACACGGAGTAGACTTTACAGATGCCGCGCTCATCTTTGCCAATCCCGTGCTGGAAGCTGAAGACGACCGGCAGGATTACGGGGAAGTGCGTCTCCGTGCCCTGGGACATGTGGGCGAGGAGTATTATTTCGTTGTGTACACATGACGCGGGGGGCACCGCCGGATGATTAGCGCATGGAAGGTAGGCGACAATGGCAAAAGACGATATCAAGCGCTACTCACTCGAGGAATTGCGGGCCAAGCATGATTGTGGGGAAACCCTCACCCGTGCCGATGCGCCGGAAATTGAGCTCGATGAGCACTTCTGGCGCAATGCGCGGATCGTCATGCCCGATGACAGGGGCAAGACACCGGTGTCCTTACGAGTAGATACAGAGGTGGTGGAGTGGTTCAAGCAGCAGGGGAAAGGCTACTTGACACGCATGAACGCCGTGCTACGCGCCTATGTCGAGACCCAAAAGCATCACCATCCATGATCGATGCGGCCTGCTCCCGCAGCTGCGGATAATCCACCGGCCAGGGCTGGGCGGCCAGGTGTTGCATCGCGCCCATGCCCTGGACAGCGTGCCAACAGTCGTCGAACACGGTGATGTCCCCCTGGATCCAAGGCAAGGAGGCACGCTCGGCAGGCGGGGGACGGCGCGACAGCAGGACCACCTCGTGCCGCTCCCATAAGGCGCGGATGACAAAGGGGGCCAGGGTCCCACTGGCGCCGGTGACCAGTACGCGCATCGTGTCCTGTCCTTACACCTGCATTAACTCAATGCTGACGCCGTCGGGTGCAGAGACGTAACACAGCAAGTGCCCCCCGTTCCCTTGCTTCAGTTCCACCGGAAACTGCACGCCTTTCGCACGCAACTCGTCATGGAAGGCGCGCAGGTCACCGTGGTAAAGGAAGCCAAAGTGATCGGTCCCCCAGGCATTGTGGCTGGAGAAATTGGCAAACGGTTGGATCGGACGGGCCGGTGTGGGGGCTTCGCCGGCCCGGTGGCCGCGAATGACCAGGGTCTTCCCCCCCAGCTCGAGGAAAATTTGCGGCGCGCCGTACGCCACCTTGTCGGCGGCGATCTCGGCGCCAAACATCTGCACGTACCAGTTGGCCGAGGCGTGCGGGTTCTGGCTGATGATGTGGATGTGATCGAAGGTGAACGCGGGATTGCTCATGGCGACAGTGCTTTCTCCCAACAGCGTGATGGTCAGATGCAAAGAGTAGGGACATACAATGTTACGCCCCTCCGTGTGCGGTGCGCAGCACTAGACACAGCTCAGGGCATAGACGCCCTCTGCCGGGAGCGGGTACGTCTGCCAACTCCGCCCGCCGTCCTCGGTCCCGAACACCTGCCCCCGCCGCGCCGCACAGTAGATGCGCTCGGGCGACTGCGCACTGGCGGCGATAATCATCAGGGTACTGTCGATGCTGACGTCGTGATCAAAGCGGGTCCAGGTGGTGCCCAGATCGGGGCTACGATAGAGCGAGCCAGCATCGCTGACCGCGGCAATGCTGAACGCGCCCAGCAGGGTTTTCGCGTCGTGGGGAAAGACTTTGACATCGCGTGCGTACGTCAGGGGCGAAAAGCGTCCGATATCCATATCGTACCAGCTCTCGCCCTGGTCATCGCTGCGGAATACGCCGAGGCGATTGGCTAGAAACACCGTCCCCGGCTGCGCTGCACTGATGGCCAGCGCATGCGTATCCATCATACCTTCACTGGCCCGACGAGGACCGTGTTTCTGGGTGTAACGCTCCTGGGTGGCGAGTTCCAACAACGGCGTATTGCAATCCGTCCACGTGGTGCCGCCATCCAGGCTGCGCACCAAGCCTCCTACCTCGACGCCAGCATAGAGTTCATCGGGATTCGTCGGGTCAATAGCCAGGCGGATCATGCGCGTCGGGAAGCCCATCACGCACAGCCCGTCCGGATTAGTGGGCACCGTCAGCCGCTGCCAATGCTCCCCGCCGTCTTCGCTGCGATAGACCGTCATATCCTGCGTGCCGGCGTACATGACGCGCGCATCCGCCGGGTGGATTTCGAACGACCACACCACCGGCTCATCGCCTGGGAAGTGCATGCGCTCCCACGTATCACCGGCATCCGTGCTGCGATAGGGACCCGCCTGCGTCCCGGCGAACACCACGCCGGGCTGCGTGGGATGCATGGTCAGGCAACGCACCTCCACCTGGCCAGGCAAGCCGCGCTCCAGGGCGGTCCAGGTACCGGTATCCGTCGCGAGGCGATACAGTCCCCGGTTACATTTCGCGGGGTCCTTGCCACCCCAATCAGCCGCGCCAGCATAAACGTAGGTCGTCATCGTCGCTCTCCCCTGTGTGTGAGTCCATGACGTGAGTCCGACATTGTACAGCATGCCAACGGCACCGGCCAGCCACACACAGTAAATGCGGTTGCGCGCCCGCGACACCACCCGCTATAGTCTTTGGCTAGCTCTCCATATCACGAACGCTTCCATGCAGGAGCGACGCCATGCACGACACGTCCGACGCCAGCAGCTTTCGCCACCAAGGCACCCATCCACCCGCTGATCAACGTAGCCCCAGTGCCACGGTACCGGCCCTGGGGAGCGCATCGGCGGATGCCGCCACTGCGGCGATGATCGTACCGGCCAGAACCGCGATCCGCCTGACCGTGAATGGCGTTCGGCATCGCATCGACGTGGAAGACCGCTGGACCCTAGTGGAGCTACTCCGGGACCAGCTGGATCTCACCGGCACCAAAATCGGCTGTGACCGCAGCGAGTGTGGGGCCTGCACCGTGCTGCTCAACGGGCAGCCGGTGTATGCGTGTAGTCACCTCGCGGTTTGGGCCGATGGGGCCGACGTGCAGACGGTGGAGGGCTTGGCGCGCGACGGACAGCTATCGCCCTTGCAGCAAGCCTTTATCGATCACAATGCCCCCCAATGCGGGTTTTGCACACCCGGCCAACTCATGACGGCCACCGCCCTGCTCAATACCGTCCCCAGGCCAGACGCGGAGCAGGTCAAACAAGCCCTGGTGGGGAATCTCTGTCGTTGCTCGAATTATAATGCCATCGTCGAGGCGGTCGTCGCCGCCAGCGCACAGCAAGGGGGTGCGGCGTGAGCGCAGCCGTCCAACCTTTGACGACCATTGGCCATGTCACGCCCCGGGTGGACGCCATCGCACGCGTCACCGGGCAGGCCAAGTACACCAACGATCTCAAGCTCCCTGGCATGTTGTATGCGCGCGTGCTGCGTAGTCCCCATCCCCATGCGCGCCTTCGGCGCATCGATACCAGCGCGGCCACCCGCTTGCCCGGCGTGCGGGCCGTGATCACCCACGAGACCGCCCACGTGGTCTGGGGGGCCGGCGCAGTGGCCGGTGGACGCCAGTACAGCGATGCCATCAAGGAGAGGACGCGGCAACGGCGCTATATCTTTAATAATCCAGTGCGGTGCGTGGGGGATGCAGTGGCCGCGGTCGCGGCCACCGATCGGCACCTCGCCGAGCAGGCCCTGGCGCTGATCAGGGTTGACTACGAGCTGCTCCCCTTTGTCCTGGAACCCGAAGCGGCCCTCGCGGTTGATGCGCCCTTGATTTGGCCGGAAGGGAATCTGTGTCCGGATGTGGACAACAACTGTGCCCCGGTGGTGTCCGATCATGGGGATATCGCCGCCGGTTTTGCCGCCGCGGATCAGGTGTTTGCACAGCGCTATGACACCGGCTTCGTCCATAACGCGCAGCTCGAACCACGGTGTGCCCTGGCGCACTGGCAGGGCGAGACGCTGACCCTGTACACCCCCTCCCAGGGTATTGCCAATTGCCGCCATGACATGGCGAGGGATCTGGGACTGGAAGATCATCACGTGCGCGTCGTGTGCCACTATATGGGCGGGGGATTCGGCAACAAGAATCAAAACCAGGACGCCGACCTGATCGCCGCGACACTTGCCCGCCATACCAACGCGCCGGTCATGCTGGAATACACGCGCCGCGACGACTGGCTCGGCATGCATGGGCGCTGGCCCACCGTGCAGCAGTACAAGGTGGGGGTCACAAACGAGGGCACCGTCACCGCCATCCAGCTCGTCGGCTACAGTGGCATGGGCCCCTATCGCAAGAATGCGGGGGGTATCAGTGGCCTGGAGCTGTATGCCTGCCCCAATCGGTATCGCTCGCTCACGCCGGTGTATACCAATCGCACCACCTCGGGCAATTTCCGCGCGCCGTCTGAACCCCATGGGGTTTATGGTATCCAATCGATCATGGATGATATCGCCTACAAGCTCGGGATGGATCCGGTGGCCTTCACCGTGAAGAATATGCTGCGACCGACCGCGGAGCAGCCGTTTACCAATTACTCACTGGATGCCTGTGTTCAGATGGGGGTGGACCAGTTTGACTGGCAGGTCCGCCGGAAAGTCATCCCGGGCTCCGATGCCGGTCCGCTCAAACGCGGCGCTGGTTTTTCCTTTATGATGTTCCGCGCCGCGCTGGGCATGAGCAGCGCCATTGTACAAGTCGATGCCCGCCAGCGCTACACCGTATTTGTCGGGGTGACCGATGTTGGTCCCGGCGCCAAGACCACCATGGGCATGATTGCCGCTGAGGCCCTGGGCGTTCCCCTGTCGCACGTCGACGTGGTGTCCGGCGATACCGATCGCTGCCCGTACTCGGTGGGCGAGTCGGGGAGTCGCACCACGATCATGACGGGGATGGCCGTCGTCGAAGCGGTGAAGAATTTGCAACACCAGATGGCGGCACAGGGGATGCCGACGGGTAACGACGTCCTCGTCGCCTCAGCGACCCCCACCCCGACGACCGATGGCAAAGCGCGCCAATGTTTTGGGGCGCACTTTGTGGAAGTGGAAGTGGATACGCGCCTGGGCACGACCCGTATTACGAAATACGTGGCCATCCATGAATCCGGTCGCATTATTAATCCGCAAACGGCGCGGGATCAGATCCGCGGCGCCGTCCTGCAGGGCATCGGTCAGGCGTTGCACGAAGACTTGTTGTACGACCCGGCGAGCGGCCAACCCCTCACCACCGGCTATTATCGGGCCCGGCATTTGACCCATCTCGACGTCCCCACGATCGAGGTGCATTTTCTGGAAGTGGACGATGGGTATGGCCCCTTCGGTGCGAAAACCATCGGGGAGTCTGGTATCATTCTGGCTCCGGCTGCGGTCGCGAACGCCGTCTTCAATGCCACGGGCATACGCATGACGTCGCTGCCCATGACCCGTGACAAACTTCTGGGGGCGATGGCATGAAAGCCCTGACCAATATCAATGCGCGTTCGATCGCCGACGCCGTGGCCGCGGCCCGTGCGGCAGCCGCACAGGGCCAGGCGTTCGCCTTCTCCGGCGGTGGGACGGATCTCGTGCAGCAAATCAAAGACGGGACGAACCAGGCTGATGTCCTGATCAATCTGCGTACCGTGCGCGAGGCCCGTGCGGTGGTGGTGTCCCCTACGGAAACCCTGATCGGCGGCTTGATCACCCTGACCGAGCTGGCCAGTCATGCCGCGCTGTCAGGGCCATGGGCCGTGCTCCGTGAGGCCGCCGCCAGTGTGGGGACGCCACAAATCCGCAACGCGGCCACGCTGGCCGGGAATGTCACACAACGACCCTGGTGCTGGTATTACCGCAATGGGTTCCCCTGTTTCAAGGCTGGAGGCAGCCACTGCTTCTCGGTCCATGGCGAGCATCAACAACACGCGATCTTTGGTGGGGGGCCGAGCTTTAGCGTCCATCCCTCGGATCTGGGGCCAGCGCTGGTGGCACTGGATGCGACGTTCGAGGTCACAGGCCCGGGAGGGCCACGCCGCCTTGCCGCTGCCGATTTTTTCGTTTTGCCCAGCCAGAACCCGGCGCGGGAAAACGTCCTTGCGGCCACGGATCTCCTCACCGGCGTCCGCATACCGACGCCAGCGGCTGATGTGGTCAGCACCTATCTGAAAATCACGGACCGGGCAGCCTGGACGCATGCCGAAGTCAGCGTGGCGGCAGTGCTGCATCTGGAGGGTGCGCGCATCCGCACCGCTAGCGTGGTGTTGGGCGGCGTCGCGCCGATGCCGTGGCGCCTGCCCGACGTCGAACAGTTGCTGCGCGGGACCGACCTGTCCGCTGCTGTAGCCAGCCAGGCCGGAGCCCTCGCGGTTGCCCACGCACAACCGCTGGCCAAGAATGGCCACAAGGTCCCGATGACCAGTGCGGCCGTCGAGCGCGCGCTGCTGCGTCTGGTACCGGCGTGAGTGGATGGCTGATACGCCAGAGTGTGGGCTCTTCCTAGGACTCCGAACGATGTGCTCGAGGGAGATGACCCTGGTGTGTATCGTTCGGCTCAGGCAGATGTAGGCTCGTACAGTGAAAGGTGGTGAATATGCGCGCAGTAGGCGTCATGGTGTACGGAGGCCCGGAGGCGCTGGAAGTCGTCGATCTTCCCGAAGTCCACGCCGGCCCCGGCCAAGTGCGTGTTCGTATACACGCGGCGGCGGTGAACCCCACGGACACGTTGGCCCGGAACGGCTCCCGTGCCGAGCAGCAGAAAGCGGACCCACCGCCCTACGTGCCGGGCATGGACGCGGCTGGGATTGTCGACCAGGTTGGCGACGGTGTCGCCACGGGTGTGCAGGTTGGGGACGCGGTCATGGCCATGGTGATCCCGAAGGGCAGCCACGGGGCCTACCGCGAACAGATCGTCCTGGAGGCGCGCGCGGTGGTCCCTGCGCCGGCCGGCACCACGCCTGTTGAGGCGTGCACGCTGCCCATGAACGGACTCACGGCCCGTCAGTCGCTTGACCTGCTTGGACTGTCTGCAGGGCAGACGCTCGCGGTGACCGGGGCCGCAGGGGCGTATGGCGGCTATGTCGTGCAGCTGGCCAAAACCGAGGGGTTGACGGTCATTGCCGATGCGTCTGAGGCCGATCATGCACTCGTCGCCTCACTCGGTGCCGATATCGTCGTGCGCCGCGGCGACGATGTCGCCACGCTGATCTTGGCACACTTCCCACACGGCGTCGACGGGCTCGCCGACGGTGCCGTCCTCAACGCACGGGTGATTCCTGCCGTCCGCGACGGTGGCGCGTTTACGTCGGTCCGTGGTTTCACAGGCGTGCCACAACGTGGCATCACGTTCACGGTCACCTCGGTGCGCACGTACGACGGCGAGTTCGAGAAACTTGACCGCCTCCGGCAACTTGTGGAGTCGGGTGCCATCACGCTCCGCGTGGCCGACACCTACCCACCGGAGCGAGCCGGCGAGGCCCACAGACGGCTGGAGGCTGGTGGCACGCGAGGACGGCTCGTCATCGCGTTCTGACCCCGTGG
>Ga0157379_10005792_pt1 | contig 10634 bp, 3 predicted proteins | sample S25metaG_FD_121802 | JGI IMG/M metagenome (GOLD analysis project Ga0157379, IMG submission 121802) | Switchgrass rhizosphere microbial communities from Kellogg Biological Station, Michigan, USA - S2-5 metaG | ecosystem: Host-associated > Plants > Roots > Rhizosphere > Soil | place: USA: Michigan... | reverse complement strand
TTAGGAATTGGGTGAGTGGAATGGAATAAATCTCCTGATAGAAGCAATGACCCTGTTGATTATCCAGCCAGATTCGAGGCAAGAATACGCATCCTTTTTGAGGGTGAGTTGACGAAATCAGACAGTGCAGCTCGTTTCGATGGTGTGAACAGCGCAGGGTCCAAATTAGGATTAACGGGGGAGAATGGGGTTGTGGACTTGGGCCTTGTAAATGTACTTTGTGTTGGTGTTGTAGGGACACCAAACTGAAAAAATGTGTGATTCCGAAAAGCCATTGTGATATGTTTGACAGGAGAGGGCTGGGGCATCGGGAAGCAACCTTTGGTGGATGTCAGCTCACTAGGCTTCATCTGGTCCTGTGTGATGATATTGGGGTTGAACGGAACAATTCCAGTGGCTTTGAATGCCTCGCGGATTGTCTCAGGAATGAATGCTTTAATAAAAGCCCTTCCAAACACCCCACCGAAATCCCCTTTATTCACCCCTCGATGGGTTGCAGTCTCAAAGGCTGAGACTTCATCATGCCACGTCTGCTTCATGCGACCAAAACATACAACATCTAGCCCTTGAAGGGCATGTGTGCAGTGAGGGGGATAAGCTAGAATTTCAATATTATTATCAAGGGCATAACGAAGAAGCTCTGGTGTGAAGTGGGAGCTATGACCGTCCATGAATAGGGCACGCGTCCGACCCGCTGCCTTCTCCACAGTCTGGGCATCAAAATCTTCGATAAACCACTGCAATGCAAGTTCCCCATCCGTCCCTCCATTAGGAGAATAACAAAATCTGATTGTTCATCAAAGTTAGTCTCATGGGAATTTACTAATGAGCACAAGAACTCATGAAGCCTTTGTGAAATTATTATTGATCCACGATCTCTGAAATTTCCTGGCCTTGAAAATGACAGTGGGCCGGAGTGCAGTGCCATCTGCACAAATTGTCACTAGGGCAGTGACATTTTCACGACATGCAGTCCCTTGCATATGCTGTGTTTTAGTCCCTCTTGCTCCAATTACTCTGGTCTTCTGACTAGCCTCGGGCAGAAAGCCACTTTCGTCCATGCCATAGGTGTTCTCTGGGAGGATACCAGCATCTACATAATGCTTCTTTACGACACTTCTGAACCAATGTGTAACCACAGGTCTATTGAGATTATTGGCACGTGCTGTATCCAAGGCTTTACTCCAGTGCGTCTGCAACCGCTTGCAATGTCGAATCAAGAACCGTGATACCCAGCCTTTCCCAAGAGGTTTAATCAGAGTATTTCCCCTGGCCTCCAAAATAGCATTTGCAGCTTTGGCAAGAGTTTTGTGTGAGAAGGGGAACCCTCTGTCAGCCTGCTCCAGGACATGATCAACAAGAACGGCTTCTTCAACATCAGTGAGCTTCTTTTTGGTTCCATTAAATTTATGTAGTGTCATGCCACCATTGATTACACATCCCAATGTGGTACGATCGACACCCTTAAGGAAGGCGATGGTGCGGATGCTTTTCCGGCCTGACTGTGGCTTCTTTTGCTCCTCATGATACAGTGCTATCGCCTCGTCCATTCAATCATCTTTGCCCTTAGACTCCAGGACCTTCTTTGCTTCTATTGGGACAGTGCGACCCACCATTTGATTAAGAAGCAAGATGCGAGAATGTCAAGATGATGAGCTGAGGTGTCAGGGCGTGTTTGCATACAGGACACGTCCTGTCACGCTAAACCTAGAATAATCGTACAAAACTCAAATCTGTGTCAAATCTAATCAAAATAGGGGCAAATCCAGGGCAAAGCAATGAACTCAAATTTGAATCGGACGAAAACCATGTATTGGTCCAGATGCTTCAGTAATATGGGAAGTGAATGATGTAATTTGACCTCCTTGAAGCATTACACCTGTATGCGGGATCACCCAGCCTCAACAACAATTCAGAATATTGAGATTTTTTCACACTTTGTGTAAAGATAGTGCCATAGGCTTCATTTAAAAAAGGAGACCAAATAAAGGACAATTGAGCGACTTTTATCAGGAGTGACTCAAGGAGTGTTAGTGGCTCAAGGAGCCGTAAATGACTGTACACCTGCATTTTCAAATGGTTTGGGCTCTCCCCTTTGAGTGAAAAAAAGTTTCATGAAAATCAGTTCACAATTGGGTGAGATATAGCTTGCACAATGTCAATGCCAAGTTTCAGCTAAAACCATGTAGTAGATGCTTCACAATCTTGAAAATATAACAAGTGGTTCAGCAGTACTTATATGCATACACAACAGCTTACATACACATACACAACAGCTTAAATACGCATAGAAGAACTGCCAAACCACTTGCTATATTTTCAGGATTGTGAAGTATCTACTGCATGGTTTTGGCTGAAACTTGGTATGGACATTGTTCAAGCTATATCTCACCCAATTCTGAACCAATTTTCATGAAACTCTTTTCACTCAAAGGGGAGAGCCTGAACCATTTGAAAATGCAGGTACAGTCCAAACCGAACTGCAGCATCACTAGCAAAGGGTGAGTTGCATCAAAGACCAAAGCTCTGAGTATGGTAATATGTTTGATCCAGATCCTGTCATGTCTCTGTCCTGCAGGTTCCTAGCACCTAAATACCCACACAGATAGAGGTGGCTGTTTGAGCCTCAAAAGAAAAAATCCCCACAGGTACCCTTAAGAAAATTGCCTTATTTGGTAATCTTCACCTATATGAGTGTCACAGGCCCTTCTACATGTACCTGTGAGTCTCACCTGTCACAGATGGGGGGGTTGACAACTTTGGGGGGAAAAATACCCATAGGTATTGGTGGGGGCCCTGTGGGTCCCCCATGCTATGCCCTACTTCTGCTGTGGTATTCAAAGTGTGTTATTAGGTTGAGTGTATTATCCACTGTATAGTTTGGATCTTGCTGAAGAAACAGACACTAAGAGAGATGCATATGGGCAATAGCAACACAGTGAATGAGAGAGCATCTTCTTGAGACCAGATCTCCTCCCAATGATTTAGAACCAGCAAGTAAACAATGGGCCTCAATTCAGCCATTATGACTGGTGAATACATGACTGCTAAGACTGCTTACACTCTTCTCCCTAATACCTATCAGTAATACTGTTAGGAACCAATCCTGGAGTGAGGCTAGAATAGGTTTGGAGTTCAGACCAAAAGAGAGTTAACAGATATCAAAGGAGGGTAATGGAATAGGGCTTGGCTTCAACTTATGTGTTGCACCTCCTTGACACTATGCCAGACTATGTCCTAAAATTTCAGAATGGTTGTCAGGGACTGGAGTCAGACAGAAGCTGGACAGAGGTCAGACATCAGAGCAGAGTATTAGATAGAAGTTAAGAAGAGAAGTTAGAGAAGGAGGAGTTAACACAAGAATTTAGGTAATGCAATAACCAGATTGGGTGGTATCAAAGAAGATACAAGGTTTTTATACAAGAAGTTTGAGCAACAAGGGCCAAGCTGTACTAGAATATAGAGAGGAGCCAATATGGGAATAATGGGACAATATGGGGTTAGGTTGACACATGATTCCAGAGCATGAGGAAACAAGGTACATGATAATAACATAAGTCTGGAACATGAATGGTCAGACAGAATAGTAAGTTAGGGGTAGATGGGTACAAAACAAAGAGATAACAAAAGATAAGGAATCAGAGTGTATCAGAGAAGTCAGAAGAGTTGGAATGGGATCAGAGGTGAAGAATGGAATGGAACTTAACAAATACCATCACCCCATATAGATATCTCTAACCATAAGTCTTGGTTATTCCATACCAATTAGACACAAGTTGGTCCTACTGTGAAGTACTGAAGAACTAAAATATTCGGTGTGACTTCCATATTAGTGTCAAGGTGCAACTGATAGCATGTATGTCATAGTGGAGTAATCAAGAATGTAACCTAGCCTCTTCCTTAACTTAAAGGAAGCTGCATATCATTCAAATATAGTAACCAAAGACCATCTGACACAACTATTTCCCTTGTAGAACAGAATGTGATAGCTTCCAAAACCACCACACATGAGGAGTTCACAGTGCCGATTCTTAGGGGGAAAGACTTTTTACCTGAACAATGGAGCACAAAGATTTCTCTGTAATTTTACATCTGTGGGACAATGATGCCCATGAAGACATGGAAGGTCTAAAGAGCAACATGGAGTCTAGTCATGCCTGGTATCAATCTGCCACACAAACTATCTACCGTAGAAAATGCAGTAATATCACTAGGAAACTGCAAGTTGGGATTGGGAACAGGAGACACATAGCAGTGGCTATAGTCATACCTATGGGCCAGTTTTCTAATATGGATACATTGTGTATAACAGGAACTCTGGCACAACTATTAAGAACAGTTGGCAGCTGGAATATTTCCTGAGTGGGTGTGTGGGGACTTGGAGGTGTGACACTACACCAGGATAAAAACCAATGACTTTAAGGGAAAATCTTGAACACAGGCTTTGGTCCATCTCATTATACTGTAAGTATTGCATTTAATTTATAGCCACACACTACATGGTCGACATTGACATAATATTATACCCCAATCACTGATTCACCACTGAGCACTGAAGAGCAGGGTGACAAACTTGAGTAGACAGGAAGTGGACAATGATGGATGCTCCCCTTGATGATTTCCATGCATAATCTGCCAGATATATAGAAGGACGAAGTTGAAATGAATAATTTACTTCTGAACAAAGTATTGATACAGCTCTAAGGGCCTTGCTGCATGTTTAGAGTTATGCTTCTATGTCAAGCAGCATCTATCAGAACCATGATGTCCACCCACTTCCCTTCCACACTGGAAATCATCTACTTCTCTATGCTTCCACTCTTCCACCAGTTGCTATCATGGAGATATGAAGCTCCCCCAAAAAGAATAACTGATGCACCTCAGCTGATTAGAGCAAGGTGGGGAAAGTGGCCGTGTCCTCTGGGGTCCTCCTGTATTGCACGCGAGTGTCTAGCGAAATGCTCCAAAAGTATTTAAAGACCATGTAACTAATAGAAAGGCATTTGAGCTTCATTTCCATTTTCAGAGTCAGATATGTGCTGCTAGATGATGTTCTGTAAAGTGCTTGGATTTTCCTAAAGAAGTGCAACCAACAACGGATGGGCAACACCAGTGCGGGATGTTCCAGTACCATTCCTGGGTGTGATACCATGAGGGAGTTTCCAGCTTATTTTGAGACCTGGCATCCCATGAAATTTGTTAGTAGCTAGGAGGAGAGGGGGGCCCAGTTGAGTCATTGTGCTAAGTCAGTGAGTATATGACTGCTAATGTTATATACCCATTTCTCCCTAGCACCTATCAGCAATCCCATCACACCCACTGTCCAATATATTGTCTCAAACAGACATCATGAATTCCAGTTTCCCCATTGTTCACAGCGTGCATAAGGATGTGTCCAGGCTCCAGTTGGTCCTTATACTGCTCTTCTGGTTTCCTGGAAGCCGAATCATTCAACTCAGGCAGATAATTGCGAATTACAACCAGGATTTAACAACCTTGCTTATATATCATTTTATTCTTACCTTTGAGGTTTGCTATGTGTTGTCTGGTTGAGAACATTTCTTTGGCCTCTCTGACCAGGATGGAAGAAATATGGTTGGAAAAAGCGAAAAACAACACCATTCTTTGTGTTTCTTGCGACCCGCCACCTCCCAACCTTGACACTTTTAATGGACAATGATTTTACCTACAAGATGGCACCAAAATCAGTCACAGGACCAGAGCACCGGACCGTTTATACTTTCGGATAGATTCGGGTGGGGGTAACGACGCTGGCAAGTGCGGCAGCAAGAGGTATAGATAGCTGCAGAGCATCCATCAGAGCTTGATCAGACAAACATTAAACCTTTTTATGTATCACAGTAGCTATACTATGTTAGTGCTATATCTATTAAATGTGCCGATCTCACTGTACTGATTTCAACTTAGAGGCCTCAGAGTAATCGCTCTTTATCCCTTAAAGTGAACGGTATGTTGGTGTATTCATTACCTTACTAACGACTCCTGCAGATATATTTGTCAAGATTTTAATAGGAATCGTATATTTGGGGCAGCTTATTGTGATGAGTGTACGTCCTGCGATAGATATATACTCACTACACGTCCCCACCTGATTTCAGTACTCCATAGTCAGGGGTACGGTAGGAGCTCCGATCCAAGGTATGCTTCTGATGAATCCTTGCCCAATGTTAAATCTTTCCAAGAACTCGTGTGCGTTTGAAGTGTCTATAGGACCTGGAGTAGCCATTCTCAGGGAGTCATTTTCATTTCGAGGTGTGTAATCCTTGATGAACGAGCTACTATGACTATAAATCGGATACAGCTCTACTGCCTCTCTTCATCTCGTTACTTCTATTTGACTCCACAGGTACTTCTTAACCTTCATGAAGGCGTATCAACTACAAGAGGGCACGACCTCTCTTCTACGGATTATATATCAGGATGGGAATCTCTACTTCATGCGCTGTGGAACAGATTCTATAACTCAAGCTGCTCTGACATATTGCCTTGATATAGGGCGTTTTTCGTAGTGAATGGCATCTTCCTGGTACTTACACAATTGAGCTATCGGATAGATATTCCACACTTCCGGTGTGTACCAGAAGACGGTTTCTGCCCAGCATCTTTCCGCACACATTCTATCATCGGAGTATGCTGTGCCTTCGCTTATTTCTCGAGCTTAACCCCTCTTACTATTATATCTTCTAGTTATACGGCGGAACTATGAGCATCCAATTATCCTCCATGTGAGTTTTATTTACTCCTTTAACTCTTTGCAGTGCTGAAGAACCAACTTCTTCAGCGTGACTTCGGTATTGGTGTCTAGACTTCTAAATCTTAAAGGGAAGGTGGGAGACCGTGGACTCCTCATTGATATGGAAAGTCGATCCGCCTCGATAACACTCCTCTTACTCCCAACACAAAGGTGTTGTATTGTTTGCTATTTTTACCCTCGGGTCCGAGATCTCATTTTTCAGACAAGGTACACAGATGTTCACATCTCATAATGCTTTTCGCGATGGAATCCACACCTACTTGGACGACTTGGAATCTTTTCACTACACCTCGTATATATCATTCTGAACTTGGTTCTCCTGGAAAACCTCTTGCGCGACGGCCCGACCTTCTTTTCCAGTGGGAAGGTGAATCATTCTGCAATCTGAGAGTCAAAAGAACCTTATTTCTCCCAACCTTTTCATATAGAAGTACCGTCATTTTTAGGAAGACTCTTCTCAACTCTAGCAATTTGGATGCACTCTTTCATTACAGAAGCGTCCTCGTACCAAGAATCACAGCCCAACAATCGCGGTGATTACGCCACTCTATTGGGGTACATAAATACCGCCATTTCACCAATCCAATATCCTATGCTTGTAATCAGGAGGACGCATCCTTGACGTGGACCTCCCCCGCCCTTCGTTGGTAATAATAATAGAGGGTTGAAAACACTGATCCCTCTCAGATGCCAACCTCCCCGAGCAGGCACTTAACATGAAACGGGTGAGATGCCAATCTGCCGCTGACTCCGTATATTGTTTGACTCGTCGATCCGGCGCGCGAAGGGTTCAAGGGAAACACGTATAGCTTCAAATGGTGGATATACAATATCAGCACAGGGAGACACCCAATACTATTCAATAAATATAAGAATATATTCCGCGTTTACAATATTGCTTCTATGGAATCTCTATTGAGACTTGACTGTTTTATTTCACAGATTTCCCCAGCGGTTTACTTCGTTATATATTAATCGGAGAAATTGATAATGGCTTCTCATGTTAAAGCAGCGAATGGTGTTCAGATTCGAATGCTAAGGCCCAGACTCGCTAAAATCTTCTCCGCAGTTTTCTCTTCAAAGATATCTTATCATAAAAGTTGGAGAAATAATAGAATGTGAAGACATCCTACTTCACACATAGTCGTCCTATTTATCGGGCCGCAACTGTCAGACCATGTGGATAAAATGTGACATACACAATCCTCGACGAGTGGGGCAATTTTTAAAGTCGTCCAGAACAGTGGGGCCAGGAACTGAACTTCTTCTCAAGAATAAAAGGACATGTGGTATGGAACATCGACCCTCCAGAACAGAAGATGAGATGATCCCGAGGAATCCGAACAGAAAATATTCCGCAGACAGTACCATTTCGCCAGGAGCCTGATGACTCCTTCTAGGAAATATTGTGGGAATTCTCGTCGCATAAAATCAAAGCATTTTTCATTTCTCCTGCTAATAGTGATATCGTCAGCGTAATTTCGCGCACTAAGCTTGCATGGCGTTTTTGAAGGAAGCTCTTTCCTATATCTCAGTTAACGAACAGGTCATGCATTAATAAGGATGATAAACCATCTCCCACCTCCCTCTTAACTGTTTTCAAGAGCAAGTATCAATGACTGACTTGAGTTGAAACACCCCAATATAGTCTGACAAATTCTTCCTGGCTGGTCAGATGGACATCGGAGTTGAACCTTTAGAAAAAGCATGGAAAGTAGGACTTATATGTGACCTTACGACACTTTCGATGTTCCCATGCTGTCATATGGAACGGCGTTGTAAAGCGCAGCCACTTCCAGCGATTCATTTCAGAAAAATATAGAGAGCCCTGATAAAAACTTGGTGGTCGTGAGATGCGGGACGAGACGTGGCAGAAGCAATGTCGTTGAAGAGGGTCGGAAAATATACCTACATGAGAACTTCTATGACTGCCTAAATTCTAGAACGAGATATGTTTGGATGGCAAAAATAGCATTTAAACGTTGGGAACGTTGATTTTAAGCTGTTAATACGGGCCAGTCATGTTCTTCCGTAAATTACGGTGACCACGTGCGAGATGAGCCAGAATGAGCAGATAGATAAACCGTCAATGGCAGATGGTCGAAGAAAAGCGTATAATCACCGTTGATACAGAAGTGTCAAATCGGAACCAAACGAATGGAAACTGATCAGTTATGTTAAATCATTGCTGGGGTGAGCGGTATCCTGGGAAGAATAGGACCATCTGACTTCACTCATGTAGTATTTTCACGATTAAAAGGAGTACATTCCGACAGGGAAGGGCATTTGGTAAAGTATTAGCAAGGGCCGGCCTGGAAAATCAGCGGCTCATGAAATCAAGGAAAAGAACATCCCTGAATGGTGATGTTGTAAACTGCCAAAGCTGAACGTCCATTTGCTCGACGAAGGAATGCATCATAAAAGGAAATACTTCCCCTGGTTGGCCCTGCAAATTCCAACATACAGTTACACCGTTCCGTGAACAAAAGAGCTAGTCCTCTATCGACCGCGCAGTATCAGGATAAGGTCAATTTCATGAAACATACGTATTGCATCTTCATGCTTAGAAAGAATGTGGACACCTAAAGGTTAAGGGGATCAGGGACGGCTGGACAAGATAATCACGAGCGGACCTCGGTAATGTGGCACATCTTTCAGTACTCAAGCGAAATTTGCTCATCTACAAAGATATCATGATAAATATGAATATGAAATATAAATCCAGACACGCCATAGTTGACTGACCCCATCAAGACCTGTAAATCGATAACTTCTTCAGGCCCTATATTAGGCCCAACTATCAGGGGATGAACTTGTGAACAACACAGAAATAATTGGCCACAGTAATTTCCTTCCAGAGTGTCGACCTCTTAATTATCAACGGCAGGCAATGCTGAGAGATAGAAGAGTGTATGTTCCTAAGTATCATCAAGCTTCCGTCTTCGCCTCAGTCACCGTCAGGTCGAGAAATGCTCCACTGTATCCTTTTCAAGTGGGTGGATACGAACGGTTCTCCGGATGCCCTGACTGCGCTCGGACGATAATCGGTTATTCCAAGAATCTGCGTCATGAAGAGTGCGTTGTTTCTGTATCGAATCACAGAAGGTCCATTAGTAGTCCAGAGCGGAGCGAAGTTGGGAGTTGTTCAACTTGGCAAAAACGCAGAATATAAACGGGAAAATAAGTCAACGGAAGTTTGTGGGCAGGTCAGGACAGCCTGTACGTACCACCTATCACCGTATCGTCGAAGAATTTACGGCTTGACAACGTGGAAGAAATCAGAAATATTCATGTAATCAACGTCGGAGTCTAAAAAAGCTTGAGCTTGGACCAAGGCTTTGCTTCCGTGCTTTGGTTCGCGTAAGTAATTTTTCTCTCATCCACTTGTTGTCCATGAATATCGTATAACGCCCTTATTTTAGAGTGTGCCTAATTGACAAGATAATTATATCCGATTGATCAACCTGGCTTTTTCCGGTCACCGTAGAAGAAGAGGAGGTCTTATAAGACTATCTGCCCAGGTCATGATGATGTACGTCTCCGCTCACCAAGCATGCAGCCCCCCGCATGGACCATACTCCTGTTTAACTCCCTCACTGCTACTGTAGTTGCGGATATAACGACGGCAAGAAACCCTGATCCATGTGCGGTCATTGGAGGAAGGACCTGGGCGGCACCTGCTGATGTTCGGGCCTGCTTCAAGTATGTATGATATTGTTATATACATTCCTCACTAGAGTTCACGGTCTATATATATTAAGGTCCTTCCCCCTCAATAAAACCCTCAAGGATAACACACTCGACGTGGTCACCCAGACTTTTAATTTTCAGACATCTATTAACTATCAACTAAGAGCAC
>Ga0157379_10005791_pt1 | contig 10638 bp, 6 predicted proteins | sample S25metaG_FD_121802 | JGI IMG/M metagenome (GOLD analysis project Ga0157379, IMG submission 121802) | Switchgrass rhizosphere microbial communities from Kellogg Biological Station, Michigan, USA - S2-5 metaG | ecosystem: Host-associated > Plants > Roots > Rhizosphere > Soil | place: USA: Michigan... | reverse complement strand
TGGACGGCTTCCGCCTGGACGCCGTCCCCTACCTGTACGAGCGCGAGGGCACGAACTGCGAGAACCTCGAGGAGACCCACGAGTTCCTGCGCAAGGTCCGCGCCACGGTCGACGAGGAGTACCCCGACCGCGTGCTGCTCGCGGAGGCCAACCAGTGGCCGGAGGACGTCGTGGCGTACTACGGCCAGGGCGAGGGCGACGAGTGCCACATGGCCTTCCACTTCCCGGTCATGCCGCGCATGTTCATGTCCCTGCGCCGCGAGGACGCCACGCCGATGCTCGAGATCCTCGAGCGCACGCCCGACATCCCGCGCACCGCCCAGTGGGGCCTGTTCCTGAGAAACCACGACGAGCTGACGCTCGAGATGGTCACCGACGAGGAACGCGACTACATGTACGCGGAGTACGCCAAGGACCCGCGGATGAAGCTCAACCTCGGGATCCGCCGGCGCCTGGCCCCGCTGCTGGACAACGGCCGCGACGAGATCGAGCTGATGACGGCGATCCTCTTCTCGCTGCCCGGCTCGCCGGTCCTGTACTACGGCGACGAGATCGCCATGGGCGACAACATCTACCTGGGCGATCGCGACGGCGTCCGCACCCCGATGCAGTGGACCGGCGACCGCAACGGCGGCTTCTCGCGCGCCGACTTCGCCCAGCTCTACGCGCCGCCGCTCATGGATCCCGTCTACGGCTTCCAGGCGGTCAACGTCGAGGCCCAGCTGCGCACGCCGACGTCGCTGCTGCGCTGGCTGCATCGCTTCATCGCGCTGCGCAAGGGCCACCCGGTGTTCGGGCTGGGCGACTACCGCCCGCTGCGTCCGGCCAACCCGCGGATCTTCGCGCACCTGCGCACCTACGCCGACGACGTCGTCCTGTGCGTGCACAACGTGGCCCGGTCCGCCCAGGCCGTCGAGCTCGACCTGTCGGAGTTCAAGGGGCGCTTCCCGGTCGAGATGTTCGGCCGCACGCGCTTCCCGCGCATCGGCGAGCTGCCCTACCTGCTCACGCTCGCACCGCGCGGCTTCTTCTGGTTCACCCTCGAGAAGCACGACGACCCCGACCAGGAGGAGACCGCATGACGGCCGTGCGCGAACTGCGACTACCCGGCGAGGACGCCCTGCGCGAGTTCGTGGTGGCCCAGCGCTGGTTCGGCTCGAAGTCCCGCGAGGTCGCCCACTTCCGCCTGCTCGAGACCATCCCGCTCACCGAGCAGCCCCTGGGGATCGCGGTCCTCGAGGTCGAGTTCCTCCCCGGCACCCACGAGCTGTACCAGCTGCCGATCGGCGCGCGGCCCGAGGGCGAGTGGACCGAGGGCATCATCAGCGTCGACGAGGGGATGGTCACCTACGACGCCATGACCGACCCGGGCACGGTGCGCGCGCTCGTGCGGCTCATCGGCGACGACACGTCGATCGAGACCGGCTCGGGCGTGGCCGAGTTCCGCGCGCTGGGTGACTGGCTCGGCGAGATCGGTCACGTGCGGCCGATGGGCGCCGAGCAGTCCAACTCGTCGGTGGTGCTCGACGAGCGGCTGGTGCTGAAGGCCTACCGACGGCTGGGGGCGGGGCCGAACCCCGAGCTCGAGATCCTGCGCTTCCTCACCGAGCACGACTTCCCGCACATCGCGCCGCTGCGCGGCTGGTACGGCCACTGTGGCCGCGTGATCGATGCGACGTTCGGCATCGTCCAGGACTTCCTGGCGGGCGCGACCGACGGCTGGGACCTCGCGCTGGCCGACCTGCAGGAGGACCCGGCCCGGTTCGTGGCCCGCGCGCGGGAGCTCGGCCAGGTCACCGGACGGCTGCACACCGTGCTGGCGTCCGACAACGCCGACCCGGCCTTCGCGCCCGAGGAGACCTCGGCCGAGGCGCTCGGCCTGCTGACCGCCACGGTCGACGAGGAGATCGAGCAGGTCTTCCTCGACCTGCCCGCCGACCGCGAGGACCTCGCGCCGATCGCCGGCCGCGGCCAGGAGGTGCGCGAGCGCCTGCGGATGCTCACCCAGGTGGGGTCGGCCGGGCGGGTGATCCGCCACCACGGCGACTACCACCTCGGCCAGCTCATGCACACGCCGGAGGCGGGCTGGGTCGTGCTGGACTTCGAGGGAGAGCCCGCCCGCACGCTCGTCGAGCGCCGGCGCAAGCGCTCCCCGCTACGCGACGTCGCGGGCATGCTGCGCTCGTTCGCCTACGCGGCGGTCGCCTCCGCGCTGCTGCACGACCGGCCGGCACCCGCCGGCTGGGAGCAGGAGGTTCGTGCCGCCTACCTCGACGGGTACCTGGAGGAGACCGACCAGAGCCTGTTGCCGCCCGGCCACGCCGCGGTCGAGCGGCTGCTGTCGGTGTTCGAGCTGGAGAAGGCGGTCTACGAGCTGCGCTACGAGCTCGACAACCGCCCCGACTGGGTGAAGATCCCGGTGACGGGCATCGCCCGCCTGCTCGAGCCCGGCGGCCCCGACACGGAGGGATCATGAGCCGAGCCATGCAGGAGGACCGCTTCAGCAAGGCGTGGCAGCGCGACGCCGACGCCCTGTCGCACGGCGAGCTGGCCGAGCCGCACCGGCTGCTGGGCGCGCACCCCGACGGCGACGGCGGCACGGTCGTCCGGGCCTGGCGCCCGGGCGCCGCGCACGTGACGATCCACGTCGACGGCGGCATGGACTACGGGTGCGAGCTCGTCCACGCCGGCGGCCTGTGGGTCGCGCACCTCGACGGGATCAAGCCACCGTTGGCCTACACGGTCCAGACGCGCTACCCGGACGGGCTGACCGTGACCGCCCGCGACCCCTATGCCTTCCTGCCCACGGTCGGCGACCTCGACCTGCACCTGGCCGGCGAGGGCCGCCACGAGGAGATCCACCAGCACCTGGGCGCGCACCTGCGCGAGGTCGACGGCGTCGCCGGCACGTCCTTCGCGGTGTGGGCGCCGTCCGCGCGCTCGGTGGCGCTGGTCGGCGACTTCAACTCCTGGGACGGGCGGCTGCACCCGATGCGCAGCCTCGGCTCGTCGGGCATCTGGGAGCTCTTCATGCCCGGGCTGGGCGAGGGCACGTTGTACAAGTTCGAGATCCGCACGCAGGGCGGCGAGCTGCGGGTGAAGACCGACCCGTACGCGCGGCAGGTCGAGACCGCCCCGAAGAACGCCTCGGTCGTGTCGGCCAGCCGCCACACCTGGGCTGACGCGCAGTGGCTGACGCAGCGCCGCGCCCAGGTGCCCCACGAGCGCCCGGTCTCGGTCTACGAGGTCCACCTCGGCTCCTGGCGACGTGACCCGAGCAACCCCGAGCGCCTGCTGAGCTACGACGAGCTGGCCGACCCCTTGGCGGAGTACGCCGTCGACATGGGCTTCACGCACGTCGAGCTGCTGCCGGTGATGGCGCATCCGTTCACCGGGTCGTGGGGCTACCAGGTCACCGGCTACTTCGCGCCCGACCCGCGCCTGGGCGGGCCCGACCAGCTCAAGGCGTTCGTCGACCGGATGCACGAGCACGGCGTCGGCGTCCTGCTCGACTGGGTGCCGGCCCACTTCCCGCGCGACGACTGGGCGCTGGCGCGCTTCGACGGCACCGCGCTGTACGAGCACGCCGACCCGCGCCAGGGCGCGCACCCGGAGTGGGGCACGTTGGTGTTCAACTTCGGGCGCAACGAGGTCCGCAACTTCCTGCTGGCCTCCGGCCTGTTCTGGTGCGACGAGTACCACGCCGACGGCCTGCGGGTCGACGCGGTCGCGTCCATGCTCTACCTCGACTACTCCCGCAAGTCCGGCGAGTGGGTGCCCAACCGGTTCGGCGGGCGCGAGAACCTCGAGGCGGTCGCGTTCCTCAAGGAGCTCAACGAGGTGCTCCACAGCCGCGAGCCCGGGATCATCTCGGCGGCCGAGGAGTCCACGGCCTGGCCGGGCGTGTCGCGGCCCACCTACCTCGGCGGCCTGGGCTTCGGGTTCAAGTGGAACATGGGGTGGATGCACGACACCCTCAACTACTTCCAGCACGACCCCGTCCATCGGAGATTCCACCACCACGAGCTGACGTTCTCGCTCATGTACGCGTTCAGCGAGAACTTCATGTTGCCCCTGTCCCACGACGAGGTCGTGCACGGCAAGGGCACCATCTACGGGCGGATGCCGGGCGACCACTGGCAGAAGCTGGCCAACGTCCGCGCGCTGTACGCCTACCAGTGGGCGCATCCCGGCAAGCAACTGCTGTTCATGGGCCAGGAGTTCGCGCAGATCGAGGAGTGGTCGGCCGAGCGCTCACTGGACTGGCACCTGCTCGACGGCGACTCGCCGCACGCCGGCGTCCAGCGCCTGGTGCGCGACCTCAACCACGTCTACCGCGACCACCCGGCGCTGTGGCGCCGCGACGCCGACCACGAGGCCTTCTTCTGGATCGAGGCCAACGACGCGGAGAACAGCGTGCTGGCCTTCGCGCGCCGCGGCCACGACGACGAGATCCTCGTCTGCGTCATGAACTTGACGCCCGTGCCCCGCGAGGGCTACCGCGTCGGGCTGCCGCGCGCCGGCCGCTGGCGCGAGGTCCTCAACACGGACGCCGCGCAGTACGGCGGGTCGGGCATGGGCAACGCGGGCGCGGTGGAGACCGAGCCGCTGGGCTGGCACGGCCAGCCCGTGTCGACGGCCATGACGCTGCCGCCGCTGTCGGTGATCTGGCTGACGCCGGAGGGCTGAGCCACGGGGACGGTCCCCGTGCGGTAGGGCAGGATGCGGGGCCATGGCGATCCCGCTGCTGCTCGACTGCGATCCGGGCCACGACGACATGGTCGCGATCCTGCTCGCGGCGGGCGACCCGCGGGTCGACCTGCGGGCGATCACGACCGTCGCGGGCAACGGCACGCTGCAGCAGACGACACGCAACGCACTGCTGACGCTCACGCTGGCCGGGATCGACGGGGTGCCCGTGGCCGCCGGCTGCGATGGACCGCTGCTGGGCCGGTTGCACACCGCGCCCGAGATCCACGGCGACACGGCGCTCGACGGCGCCGACCTCGGCGAGCCGCGTGGTCGCGCCGACGAGCGCCACGCGATCGACCTGATGGCCGACGTCCTGCGCGAGGCCGCCGAGCCGGTCACGCTCGTGGCGACCGGGCCGCTGACGAACGTCGCGCTGCTCCTGCGCCGCCACCCGGCGGCCGCCGCGGCCCTGCGCGAGATCGTCGTCATGGGGGGCGCGATCGGTGCGGGCAACTGGCGCCCGCTGGCCGAGTTCAACATCTTCGTCGACCCCGAGGCCGCGCACGTCGTGTTCTCGAGCGGCCTGCCGCTCACGATGGTCGGCCTCGACGTCACGCATCAGGCGCTGGCCACCGACGAGGTCCTCGCGGCGCTGACGGCGCTCGGCACGCCGCTGGCCCGCACCGTCGTCGGCCTGCTCGGCTTCTACGCCGACCGCTACCGCGACGTGTTCGGCTTCCCCGCCGCGCCCGTGCACGACCCGGTGGCCGTCGCGCGCGTCATCGCCCCCGCCGTCGTCGGCTGCGTGCCGGCGAACGTCGCGATCGAGCGTGCCGGCGAGCACACCCGCGGCGCGACGGTCGTCGACCGCTTCGGCGTCAGCGGCCGCGAGCCCAACGCGCAGGTCGCCACCACCCTCGACGCGCCGGGCTTCTGGGCGCTCGTGCACGACGCGATCCGCACGCTCGGATGACCGGGCCGCCGCAGGTGCTCGTCGTCGGGTCGGTGAACGTCGACCTCGTCATGGCCGTCGACCACCTGCCCGCGCCGGGGGAGACGGTGGCCGGCGGGCGCTTCGCCCAGGGTCATGGCGGCAAGGGCGGCAACCAGGCGGTGGCGGCGGCGCGCGCGGGCGCCGACGTGCGCATCGCGGGCGCGGTCGGCGACGACGCGTACGGACACGCGGCACGGGCCGCCCTCGAGGCCGACGGCGTCGACACGCGCGCCCTGGCGACCACCAGGGGCGTCCCGACCGGCGTGGCGCTCGTGGTCGTCGATGCGGCGGGGGCCAACCAGATCAGCGTGGCCCTCGGCGCCAACGAGCACGTCGATCCGGCCGGCGCGCGGACCGCGGCCGCCGCGCTGGACCCGGCGCGGGCGACGGTGCTCTTGAGCTTCGAGCTGGCCGACGCGCCGCTGCTGGCGGCCGCCGAGGTCGCCGCCGCGGCCGGGATCCCGGTCGTGGTCAATCCCGCGCCCGCCCGCCCGCCGGCGCCCGAGCTCGTGGCGCTGCGGCCGATCCTCACGCCCAACGCGAGCGAGGCGGAGGCCCTCGGCGGCGCCGACGCGCTGGCCGCCCGGACCGGCGCGCCCGTCGTCGTCACGCGCGGCGCCGCGGGCGCGCTTGTCGTCGCGCCCGGTTCGGCCCCGCTGACGGTCGCCGCCCCGCCGGTGGCGGTGGTGGACACGACCGGCGCCGGCGACGTGCTGTCCGGGGTGCTCGCGGCGGGGCTGGCGGCCCGGATGCCGCTGGCGGACGCGGTCGCCGCGGCGGTCGCGGCCGCCTCGGCGTCGGTCTCCCGCGCCGGCGCGCGCTGAGGCGTCCGTCGCGGGTGCGTGTTCTCTTCGTAGGGTCTGCGGGAACGGTGCATGCGATGCCGCCCTCCACGCTGCCCTGGGAGCGACCCCTGGGCACCACGCCCGCCGGCGACGGCCGGACGTGCTTTCGCGTGTGGTCCCAGCACCATGCCCCGGTGCTGCGGGTCGGCGGCCGCGACCACGCGATGCAGGACGAAGGCCTCGGCGTCTACACGGCGACGGTGCCTGCCGCCCACGGCGACGACTACACCTACGTGGTCGACGGCGCCGAGCGGCCCGACCCGTGCAGCCGCTTCCAGCCCGCGGGTCTGCGTGGTCGGTCGCGCGTCGTCGATCCCACCACGTGGACGTGGGGCGACCAGGCGTGGGCGGGCGTCGCGCTCGAGGACCTCGTCGTCTACGAGCTGCACGTCGGCACGTTCACCGAGGCGGGCACGTTCGACGCGGTCATCGAGTACCTCGACGAGCTGCGCGACCTCGGCGTCACGGCGCTGGAGCTCATGCCCGTCGCCGACTTCCCGGGCCGGCGCGGCTGGGGCTACGACGGCGTCTACCTGTGGGCCGCGCACGAGGCCTACGGCGGGCCCGACGCGCTGCAGCGCCTGGTCGACGCCGCGCACCGCCGTGGGCTGGCGGTGCTCCTCGACCTCGTCCTCAACCACGTGGGCGCCTCGGGCGAGCAGGCTCTCCGGGCCTTCGGCGACTACTTCACCGACCGCTACGCGACGTTCTGGGGCGAGGCCATCAACTACGACGACGCGTGGTCGGGGCCGGTGCGCGAGTGGGCCTGTCAGGGCGCCGAGGCCTTCGTGCGCGACCTGCACCTCGACGGCCTGCGGCTGGACGCGATCCACGCGATCTTCGACCAGAGCGCCGAGCACCTCGTGGCCGAGCTCGCGCGGCGCGTGCACGCCGAGCGCTGGACGGCGCTCGTGATCGCCGAATCCGGCCTCAACGACCCGAAGGTGGTCCGCGATCCCGCGCACGGCGGCTGGGGCTGTGACGCGGCCTGGGCCGACGACGTGCACCACGCGATCCGGACGCTGGTGACCGACGAGCACGAGGGCTACTACGCGGAGTTCGGCACGATGGCCGACCTCGCCCACGCCTTCCGCAACCCCCACATCCACGACGGGCGCTGGTCGGCGTTCCGCCACCGCCGCTTCGGGGCCTCCGCCGCCGGCGAGCCGCCCGAGCGCTTCGTCGTCTTCGACCAGAACCACGACCAGGTCGGCAACCGCGCGCTGGGCGACCGCCTCCCCGCGGCCGCCCGCCCGCTCGCCGCCTTCTGCACGCTGCTGTCGCCCTACACACCCATGCTCTTCATGGGCGAGGAGCACGGCGAGCCCGCACCGTTTCAGTTCTTCACCGACCACATCGACGAGGAGATCGCCATCGCCACCCGTGACGGCCGCCGCCGGGAGTTCGCGTCCTTCGGGGGGTTCGCCGCCGAGGACGTGCCCGACCCGCAGGATCCGCAGACCTTCGAGCGCTCCAAGCTCACGCGCCGGGGCGACCCGGCGCTGCGCGACCTGTACGCCCGCCTGTTGCGCGCGCGCCGGCTGCTGCCGCGGGGGCACGTCGACGACGTGCGCTTCGACGAGCAGCGTCGCTGGCTGCGGGTGCGCCGCGGCGACTTCACGTTGCTGATGAACTTCTCCGAGGCTGCGCAGGTGCTCGCCGGCGCGGCCCGCCGCGTCGTCGTCGCCACGCACGAGGAGGTCGCACTGCAGCCCGACGGGTCGGTCGCGCTGCCGCCCTTGTCGGGCGTGCTGACCGAGGGCACCGGGCCAAGCACGCTTGGCCCTGCGAGTTCGCTTCGCGAACGTCGCGCGGAGGATGCGTGATGGGTCGCGAGGTCTGGCCCGGCGAGCCCTTCCCGCTCGGGCCCGAGTGGGACGGGCAGGGCACGAACTTCTCCCTGTTCAGCGAGCACGCCGAGCGCGTCGAGCTGTGTCTTTTCGACCACGACGGCGCCGAGGAGCGCATCGAGGTCGTCGACCACACCGCGCACAACTGGCACTGCTACCTGCCGGGCGTCGGGCCGGGGCAGCGGTACGCCTACCGCGTGTACGGCCGGTACGCGCCGGCCGAGGGCCATCGGTTCAACCCGGACAAGCTGCTCATCGACCCCTACGCCAAGGCGATCGACGGCACGATCGACTGGGATGCCGCCAACGCGCTGCCCTACACGCCGCCCGACGACGAGGTCACCGACGACGCCGACCTCGAGCCCGACGACGAGGACAGCGCGCCGGCGATCCCCAAGTGCGTGGTGGTCGACCCCTCGTTCAACTGGGAGGACGACCGGCCGCCGCGGATCCCGTGGAGCGAGACCGTCATCTACGAGACCCACGTCAAGGGCCTCACCAAGCAGTTCCCGGCGCTGCCCGACGAGCTGCGCGGGACCTACGCCGGCCTGGCCAGCGACGAGGTCGTCGGCTACCTGAAGGACCTGGGCGTGACCGCGGTCGAGCTGCTGCCCGTCCACCACATCGCCGACGAGTCCTTCCTGCACGAGCACGGGCTGACCAACTACTGGGGCTACTCCACGATCGGCTACCTCGCGCCGCACTCGCCCTACGCCGCCAACCGGGAGCCGGGCGAGAACCTCAAGGAGTTCAAGGGCATGGTCAAGGCCCTGCACCGTGCGGGGCTCGAGGTGTTCCTGGACGTCGTCTACAACCACACCGCCGAGGGCAACCACCTCGGGCCCATGTTGTCGTTCAAGGGCGTCGACAACGCCAGCTACTACCGGCTGTCACCCGAGGACCCGCACTTCTACATGGACTTCACGGGCACGGGCAACACGCTCAACGCCGTGCACCCGGCCGTCCTGCGGTTGATCATGGACTCGCTGCGCTACTTCGTGCTCGAGTGCCACGTCGACGGCTTCCGCTTCGACCTGGCCAGCACCCTGGCCCGCCAGTTCTACGACGTCGACCGCCTCTCCACGTTCTTCGACACCATGCACCAGGACCCGGTGCTCTCGCAGGTCAAGCTCATCGCCGAGCCGTGGGACGTCGGCCCGGGCGGCTACCAGGTCGGCAACTTCCCCGTGCTGTGGAGCGAATGGAACGGGATCTACCGGGACACGGTGCGCGACTTCTGGCGCGGCCGGCCCTCGGTGGCCGACTTCGCGTCGCGCTTCACCGGCTCGAGCGACCTGTACGCCGACGACGGGCGGCGCCCGTTCGCCTCCATCAACTTCGTCACGGCCCACGACGGCTTCACCCTGCACGACCTCGTCACCTACAACGACAAGCACAACGAGGCCAACCAGGAGGACAACCGCGACGGCACCGACGACAACCGCTCGTGGAACTGCGGGGCCGAGGGCGAGACCGATGACGAGGCCATCAACAAGCTCCGCGGGACGCAGAAGCGCAACTTCCTGACGACGCTGCTGCTCAGCCAGGGCGTCCCGATGCTGCTCGGCGGCGACGAGATGTGCCGCACCCAGGGCGGCAACAACAACGGCTGGTGCCAGGACAGCGAGATCTCCTGGTTTGACTGGGATGTCGGCGACGAGGGCCAGGCCCTGCGCGACTTCACCAAGCGCCTGATCGCGCTGCGCCGCGACGAGCCCGTGTTCCGGCGCGAGCGCTTTCTGGCCGGTGAGCAGTCGACCCCCGGCCTGCCCGACGTGTGGTGGTTTCGCCTCGACGGCCGGCGCATGACGCGCCGGGACTGGGAGAACCACGAGCACCGTTGGCTCGGCGTGTTCCTCAACGGCGACGACACCGGGATGCGCGACCGCCACAACCAGCCCGTGACGGGCGGCTCGTTCCTCGTCCTGTTCAACGCCAACTTCGAGGATGCGGTGTTCAAGCTGCCCGCGGCGCGCTTCGGCGCCCGCTGGACGGTCGAGCTCACGACGGTCGCCCCGTGGATCGAGCCGGGCGCCGAGGAGTACCGGGCGCGCGGCGACTGCTACATGAGCGCGCGGTCGATCACGGTGCTGCGGAGGCAGACCTGATGGCCCCGCGCGAGCTGCGGGCCACCTACCGCCTGCAGCTCGGCACCGACCTCGACCTCGGGCGCGCGCGCGAGCTTGTCGACTACCTGGCCGATCTCGGCGTCTCGCACGTCTACCTCTCCCCGTCGCTGCAGGCCCGCGAGGGCTCG
>Ga0157379_10005790_pt1 | contig 10638 bp, 6 predicted proteins | sample S25metaG_FD_121802 | JGI IMG/M metagenome (GOLD analysis project Ga0157379, IMG submission 121802) | Switchgrass rhizosphere microbial communities from Kellogg Biological Station, Michigan, USA - S2-5 metaG | ecosystem: Host-associated > Plants > Roots > Rhizosphere > Soil | place: USA: Michigan... | reverse complement strand
TCGCCGACGTCGACACGCTGGCGACGTTGCCGCGCCGCGAGCTCGTCGCCGGCCTCGCCGAGGTCATCAAGTACGGCGCGATCGCCGACGACGCCTTCCTGGCGTGGATCGAGGCGAGCCTGCCGGCGCTGCTGTCGGGCGACCGCGGTGCGCTCGTCCACGCGGTGACGACGTCGTGCCGGATCAAGGCCGGCGTCGTCGCCGCCGACGAACGCGAATCGGGCCCGCGGGCGGTCCTCAACTTCGGCCATACCTTCGCCCACGCCATCGAGACCGGCACCGGCCACGGCACCTGGCTGCACGGCGAGGCGGTCGGCTGCGGGATGGCGATGGCCGCCGACCTGTCGGTCCGGCTCGGACTGATCGATGCTGCGCACGCGCGTCGGCTCACCGCCGTGGTCGCTGCCGCCGGCTTGCCGCTGCGCGCGCCCGATCTTGGCATCGCGCGCTGGCTGGAGCTGATGCGGATGGACAAGAAGGCGAACGCCGGAGCACTTCGCTTTGTCGTCCTCGAGGGGCCCGGCCGTGCCCGGCTGCGCACCGTCGACCCGGCGACGGCCGCCGCGACCGTCGAAGCCTTCGTCGAGGGAGAAACGGGCCGCGCGCGGACTTCGTGAGATTGTGCTTCAGGGGGTCGCCGTTCGCCTTGCGATCCCTCCCGTTCGTCGGCTGGGCCAGCCCCCCGCCGCACCCCCGTTTTTACACTTCGTCGCCCGCCAGAGGATCGCCATGCAACGACTCCGTGGATTCACGCTGATTGAGCTGATGATCGCCGTTGCGATGGTCGCGATCCTGGCTGCCATCGCGATGCCTTCGTACTCGGATTACGTCAGACGCGGCCGTGTCAGCGAGGCCGTCGCCACGCTGGCCGGCATGCGCGTCAAGATGGAGCAGTACTACCAGGACAACCGCAACTACGACAACGCTTGCGGCGGCGCCGGCACGTCGGTCGCGCCGAAGCCGGACAACACGAACTATTTCGTCTTTGCCTGCCCCACGCACACCGGCAACAACTACACGGTGACGGCGACCGGCAAGGCCGGCACCAGCCTCGAAGGCTTCCAGTACTCGCTCAATCAGGACAACACGCGCTCCACCACGATGACGGCGCCGTCGACGTGGCCCAGCAATGCCGGATGCTGGGTGGTGAAGAAAGACGGATCGTGCTGAGCGCAGACCGCGGCTTCACCATCGTCGAGCTGCTGGTCGGCGTGGCGCTGCTCGCCATCCTGCTTGCGCTCGGCGCCCCTGCGATGGGCACGTACCTGCAGAACTCCAAGCTCGCGAGCGTCACGTCGGTTTATTTCAGCGCCTTGCAGGCGGCGCGCAGCGAGGCCATCCGCCACAACTCGGCGACCGAGTTCGTCCTCACGAACGATGCCGTGACCGGTGCCGACCCCGCGAACACCGTCGCCCCGAGCACCTCCGGCCGCAACTGGCTCATTCGCGCCGCCGCCTCGGCCGGCGGTTATCTGCCGATGATCGATGCCGGCACTGCTGGAGAAGGTCAGGGCGCTCCCGGTCCTGCGGCCGTCCAGGTGCAGGTGTCCGCGTCGGCGCCGGCGGTCTGGACGGGGGTGATCCCCTTCAACGGCTTCGGCGCGACCGACGGCCCCTACACGATCAACATCACCAACCCCGTCGCCGGCACGTGCGCGGGGTCCGGAGGATCGGTGCGCTGTCGTCGGATCATGGTCTCGCCGGGAGGTCGCATCGCGGCCTGCGACCCTGCCGCGGCCGCTTCCACAGGAGACAGCCGTGCGTGCTGAACGCCGCCACCTGGCCGCGCAACGCGGCTTCTTCCTCATCGAGGCGATGGTCGCGATGCTCATCTTCACGCTCGGCATCCTCGGTCTCGTCGCGATGGGCGGCACCGCCGTGTCGGCGCAGTCGGACGCGCAATACCGCACCGAGGCGAGCAGCCTCGCCGATGCGATCGCGGCCGAGATCAATCTCGGCATCGACCGCACGAGCGAAGCCACCAAGGCGGCGACGCTCGCCGGATTCGTGCACCAGGAAACGCCGCCGCCCGACACGGTGCCCGCACCGTGCTCGTTCACCGGCACGAACGAGGCGAATCCGCGCGTCGCGGCGCTGCTCGACCGCGCCCGCAACGCCGCGTCGGCCCCGGGGATGCCCGGCGCCGGGGTCCGCAACGCGCAGGTCTTCATCGACGCCGCCGGCAACTTCAACCGCGTGGTGATCACGCTGTGCTGGAAGACCGCCAGCGACAGCGCCTGGCGCCGGCACACGCTCGTCACGTACGTCAACTGAGGCGGCATGGCACACCTCTGCGCTCCACCGTCGCGACGGCTCGCCCGCGGTCTGACCCTGGTCGAGATCCTGGTCGGCGTCGCCATCGGCCTGATCGGACTCGTGGCGATCTTCCAGGCCGTCGCCGTCTGGAGCAAGCACACGCAGACGACGAGCTCGGGAAGCGACGCTCAAATGTCCGGAACGCTCGCGCTCTTCAACATCGAGCGCGACCTGAAGCTGGCCGGCCACGGATTCGGCCGCGCGCCGACTCCGGTGGCGGGCTGCACCGTCGGCGCCTTCGACAACTCCATGGCGCGCAACTTCAACTTCGGCCTGCGCGCCGTCGAGATCGCCGCCAGCGCCGGTGGCGCGCCCGATCAGATCAACGTCCTCTACGGCAACTCGTCCTTCTACGTCGAGCAGGGCGACCTGACGGGCTCGACGGCGACGACGAAGACGCTGCGCCGGCGCGGCGGCTTCAAGCGCGGCGACCTCGCGGTCGTCGCCGACGGCGGCGCCGCCTCCGCTGCGAGCGCGAACTGCCAGCTGGTCGAGATCAACGACGACTCGAACGCGGACGGGCGCACGGTGGGGCACACGACGATCGCGTATTCCAGCTACTACGCGGCGTCCGGCGCTCCTACGGTCACTCCTCGCTACAACGGCGCGTCGGGTCCGGCGTTCGCGACCGGCACCATGTACAACCTCGGCCCCGATCCGCGCCTGAACAGCTGGTCGATCCTCGACAACAAGGCGCTGGTGCGGACCGACGTGATCCACGGAACGGGGCCGCTGCCGGTCGCCGACGGCGTGATCAACATGAAGGCCGAGTACGGCGTCGACGCCAACAACGATGGCCGGATTGCCGCCGGCGAGTGGACCGCGTCGGCGCCGGGCGACTGGCGCAACGTCCTCGCGATCCGCGTCGCCGTGCTGGTGCGCAGCCGCCAGTTCGAGCGCAACCCCGATACCGGCGCGAGCGGAACGCGCGCGGTCACCCCCACCGCCGCCAGGCCGTATTACTTCGGCGATCCGTCCAAGCGTTTCCTGATGAAGAGCGTGAACGGCGACGACGACACCTACGGCGACACGGACGCCGTGCCGAACAACTGGAGGTACTACCGGTACCGCGTGTACGAGCGCGTCATCCCGCTCAGGAACATGATCTGGGGGAACTTCGAATGAAGCCGGCGATGCTTCGACGCTTCGCCCCGGCGCGCCGTCAGCGCGGCGTCGTCCTCTTCGTCGCGCTCATCGTCCTCATCGTCATGTCGCTCGCCGGCGTCGCGCTGCTGCGCCAGATGGGGGCGGGGACGTCGATCGCGGGCAACGTCGCCTTCAAGGAGAACGCGACGTCGGTGGCCGATCGCGGCACCGAGTGGGCGCGGCAGTGGATCCAGGTGAACTCGGCGGTCACGGCCACCGACTCGACCGCCAACGGCTATTACTCGAGCTGGGGAACGAAGACCGATCCGACGACGTTCCTCTGGGACACCGAGTCGAAGCAGCTCCTGGACGACCAGAACCAGACCGGCAACCGGGCGCGAATCATCATCCACCGGCTCTGCGCGGTGGCCAACCTGGCGGCGAACGCCCCGGGCCAGACCTGCTCGGACTATCCGCAGACCAACGCCGGCAACTCGACCGGCGGCGGTGGCTATCCGTCGGTTCTTCCCGGCTCGACGCCGGCCCCGTTCTACCGCGTCACGACGCGCGTGGACGGGCCGCGCAACACGGTCAGCTACACCCAAGTGATCATGCACTGAGCGGTCTGCATCGCAAACGAGAGCACACCATGAACCAAGTCGTCCCTGCCCTTGCTTCGCGTCCCCGCGCCTTACGCAGCGCGGTCACCGCACTGGCCATCGCGCTGATGACGGTGGCGCACGCCGCACAGACGGACATCTCGAGCACGCCGATCCTGACGACGACCGCGGCGCTCGTGAAGCCCAACGTCATGCTGCTCATGGACACGTCGGGTTCGATGGGCCGCACCCACATGCCCGACGAGGTCGAGACGGCGACCCGCCCGCACAGCATCGGCTACAAGTCGAGCCAGTGCAACGCGCTCTACTACAACCCGGCGCAGATCTATCTCCTGCCGAAGGACTACCTCGGGGCGGCGTTCGCCGAGCCGTCGTTCACCGCCGCTCCCTACGCCGGCTTCGGCGCCTACTACGAGGTTCCCGATCTGAGCACGACGAACCTCGAGAGCCAGTTCGTCGCGTACGACGCCAACACGCTGGAGACGCCGTCGCCGTTCCCCGACACCCCGCAGGCGGCGTACTACTACGTGTATTCGGGCCCGGAGACGCTCAACTACGCGACGCTGCCCTGCCGGCAGCTCGACACCGGCGCCACCGTCGCGACCGCCGGCGGCGGCATGTGGACGAAGGTCAACGTCAGCGCGCAGTCGGCCGACCAGCGAAAGAACTTCGCGATCTGGTACTCGTTCTATCGAACTCGCATCGCGCTGGTCAAGAGCGCGGCGAGCCTGGCCTTCTCCCCGCTGCGCGACACCAAGCGCGTCGGCTTCATCACGGTGGAGCCGAAGACCAATCCGGGCGACAGCGGCATCAACCCGCTGCGCTTTCTCAAGCTCGACGACTTCGGCACCGCCCAGAAGCAGCGCTGGTTTGCGAAAGTGTTCTCCCAGGCCGCGAGCGGCGCGTCGCCGGCGCGTGAAGGCCTTGCGCGCGTCGGCCGCTACTACGGCGGCAAAGAGGACAGCATCAACACCAACATGCCGGCGACGGGCGCGAACGACCCGGTCCAGTACGCGTGCCAGCAGAACTTCACGATCATGACCACCGACGGGTACTGGAACGGCCAGACCGAGACGCCCACCGGTGCCGGCCTGTACGGCGGCGGCCTGCAGCTCGACGGCACCACGCTCGTCGGCCAGCAGGACGGAAACCTCAGCGATCCCTATTCGCCGCGACCGATCTTCGACGGCACGTCGACCGGCACGCGGACGGACATCGACGAGAACAACGCGTACACGGGCGGCAGCTGCAGCATCGCCGGCGGCTTTCTCAAGACGACCAGGCAGATCACGCAGCGCACCTACGTGATCAACAAGGACACGGTGAAGTACCCGCGCCACAAGGTTCAGTACCGGGCATCGAAGAGCCAGTGGGAGGCCAAGACGACGCGGACCACCAAGACGGTGACCCAGACGCCCGAAACCAGGGAGCAGTTCGCCCTGTCGCGGCACCACTTCACCGAGGAGCACTACCAGCACAAGAAGTGGACCGAGCAGACGACGCGGGTGCAGGACCAGTACAAGCTGCAGACGATCCAGGTCCAGGCGAAGACGCAGCACACGACCAAGACGCAAAGCCACACGTGGCAGACGAAAGTGCAGTGGACGGCGGCCACGTCGCAGTTCGTCATCACGAAGACCCAGTACGTGCTGCAGCAGGACCAGCTCAGGCAGAAGGTCGAGCAGGTCTACAAGACGCAGTTCCAGGTCATCGCCCACGTCGGCACCGAGCACGGCGTTCCCGTCGGCGGGACCTGTACGGACGGTCCGGGCGTCGTCTGCGAAACGGTGATCCAGTTCGACCGCCAGCTCGTCGACCCCGACGACTGCAGCGCCGGCATCGGCCCGGATCCCGACTACCTGCGAACGACTTGCGAGGCGGGGCCGCTGGCGCAGCCCGAAAAGGCGGTCACCTCGTGCTCGGTCGGCGTCTTGCACAGCGGCGCGCCGAACTACACGAAGACCACGTGCACGCGCACCGTCGGTGTCGCGAAGGCGATCGACGGGACGTGCGTCGAAGGCACGAGCCAGACGGGGGGGCCGGACTTCATCATCAACATCTGCACGCTTCCTCCGGCCAACAACAGCTACACGCCGGTCGACTCGTGCGTGCCGAACAGCGTTTCGAGCGGAGACCCCGACTACATCACCACTGCCTGCATCCAGCCGGCCGCAACCAACCAGCCGGCGACACCGTCGCTGCCGTGCACGACGAACACCGACATCAACAAGGTGACGACGACGTGCGTGAAGGCGATCGACACTTCGGGGTGGGTCGGCAGCTGCGTGGCCGATCCCGGGCTCGCACCGCCCTACATCAAGGTGACGTGCGGGACGCCGGTGGCGACGACGGACTTCGTGCCGAGCGCGTCCTGCGTCGAGGGCAACAGCGGACCGCCCGAGAACTGGCAGACGACGTGCACGCTGAGTGACGCCGGCGACTATCCCGCTTGGACGGCGGTGCAGAGCTGCTCGGAAGGCTCTTCGACGGGTGCGCCGTACTACTACGAGACGCATTGCCGGAACGAGTCAGGCCCGAACAACCGGACCGACTTCACGACGGCGGCGGCCTGCGGCACGGTCGGAACGACGCTGCCCACGAGCGACCCGTGGGTGACCAGGATCTGCACCCACGTCTTGAACAACGCGACCGACTTCACGGCGCCCGCCGGCTGCACGCCGAACGACGGCACGGCGTATCCCTACCTGAAGGTGACGTGCACCAAGACCGAGATCATTCCGCAGGATCCGCCGACGATCGTCGACCCCCGCCTGGAATGCACCGCCTTCGGTACCTTCGTCGGTCCCGCGGACGATTACATCGTCACGCACTGCGAAAAGGTCGCCGCCACCTCGGCGCCGAGCGCCACCTGCGTGCCCGGCATCGGCCCGGCGCCGGACTTCATCGTGACGACGTGCGGCGACGTCACGAACGTCACGCCGGTCGCATGGTGCGACACCGCTGCGGCGCCGTACTCGGACGGCATCGACATGGTCACCTGCGTGAAGCCGGCCGGAGTGAACAACGGGACCCGCAACATCGTCGGGCCGTGCGTGGCGGCGACGGGGACGTCTCCGGACTTCGTCACGATCACCTGCCCGACGGGGTCGCAGACGATCACGACCGTCGATCCGCTGACCTGCCCGGAAGGCAGGACGATCGGCGCCGCGCCGGGCGTGATCGTGACGGATTGCAGCGCCGCGGAGGTGGTCTCGGACTGGACCGCGGTCGCGAGCTGTTCGGCCAACTGGGACGGCAGCGTCCGGACGACCTGCCGGCAACCGGTCGGGCCGAACAACCAGCCGGCACAGGACTCGGCGCCATGCACGACGAGCACCGACGCCAGCTTCGTGACGACGACGTGCACGACCGTCATCACGGATGACTATCCGATCACGTGCTCGCCGCTCGCGCAGACCGGCACGGGTCCCGAGGTCACGTGCGGAACGCCGGTCACCACCGCCAACGTGCCGTCGCAGACGTGCGTCGTCGGCGTGAGCGGCGGTCCGACGGACTACATCACGACCACCGCCTGCAACACCGTCTCCGACACCGGCTTCGTCGACGTCGCCAGTTCGTGTACGCCGGGCTCCGGAGTGACGCCGACCTGGGTGCATAAGGAATGCGGCGACCGCCTGCTGGCGGCGGACGTGCCCGATTCCGGTTGCGTCGCCGACTCCGGCGCCACCACCGGCATCAAGGTCGCGTGCGCGCCGGTCACCGCCGGGTCGGGCACGACCTACACGGTCAAGATCGTCAAGACGACGACCACCTCTCGCATGAGCGGAACCGCGGTGCTCGGCACCCCGACCGTCGTGGTCGATACCGGAGCGCCAAGTCCGTACAACGGCGGCATGTGCTACGTGACGCCGCCCACGCTGCCGTCCAAGCCTCCGGTCGACATCGTGGGCTGCACCGATTGGCCGTGCTCGAGCTCGACGCCCTCCGTCGCCGCCGGCAGCACGAATTCGCTCGCCGACGTCGCCCAGTACTACTACAAGACCGACCTGCGGCCCAGCATGAGCAACGACCCCGGTGTGCCGAAGGCGGGCCCGGGCGTCGAGGACGACAACGCTCCGCACCAGCACATGACGACCTTCGCGCTCGCGCTGGGCGTGTCCGGAACGCTCCAGTTCCGTTCCGACTACCGCAACCTGTCGACGACGACGGGTGATTTCGCGGAGATTCGCGCCGGCACCAGGGACTGGCCGCTGTGGCCGGATCCGGCGCTCAACTACTCGATCTTCACCAACTACAACAACAAGAAGTCGATCGACGACTTCTGGCATGCTGCCGTCAACGGTCGCGGGCGCTACTTCAGCGCCAACGATCCGACGACCGTCATCGAGGGGCTCGGCGACGCGCTGGCGAAGATCGACGACGTGCTTGCCTCCGGAACGGCGGACAGCGTCTCGACGCTGCAGCCGACCTCGGGCAACCACGCGGCGTACTCGACCAGCTACGTGTCGGGATCGTGGCAGGGCGAAATCCAGGCTCGCCTGCTGAACCTCGGCACGGGCATGCCGATCGACCCGCCGGTGTGGTCGGCGCAGGCGCTGCTCGGCCCGCGTCAGCAGGCCACCTGCGACGGGCGCGACATCTATCTGATCCGCGGCGGTAACGCGCTGGTGAACTTCACCGACAACACCGTCCTGTGCCCGGGCGGCTCGCCGGCGTCGCCGGTCACGAACCTCAATTCGACCGAGCTCGGCAACTTCGGCTTCGGCGCGGTCTCGGCGCTCAGCCAGTGGGCGTTCATGACCTCGGCCCAGAAGACCGCGGTCCAGGCGTCCGGCGTGCTGGTGAACTTCATTCGTGGCCAGCGCGCGCTCGAAGGCTTCGTGATCGGAGACACCGCGAAGCTGCTGCGCAAGCGGGCGGGCACCGCGGGCGACGGCACCGGCATCCTCGGTGACATCGTCGACTCGCAGCCGGTGTTCGTCGGCGAGCCGTTCGCCAACTATCTCGAGCACAACTACAGCGGCTTCAAGTCGGCGAACGCGTTGCGCACGCCGATGCTCTACGTCGGTGCCAACGACGGCATGCTGCACGCGTTCTATGCCAGCGTGAGCGACGCCAACGGCGGCAAGGAGGCGTGGGCGGTGATTCCGAGCACCTTGCTGCCGAACCTCTACAAGCTCGCCGACGACAACTACAAGCGCGACGGTCACCAGTTCTACGTCGACGGCACCCCGGTCGCCGGCGACGTCTGGAACGGCACCGAATGGCGCACGATCCTGGTCGGCGGCCTCAACGCCGGCGGCAAGGGCTACTACGCGCTCGACGTCACGGATCCCGGCGCGCTGCCGACGCCGAAGTGGGAGTTCAAGCAGGATCCGGGAAGCTGCCCGTCGCCTGCGATCAACGTGCTGCCGCCGAACATCAAGGGTGACTGCAACCTCGGCCTGAGCTTCGGCAAGCCGGTGATCACGAAGCTGCCCGACGGTCGCTGGGTCGTGCTGTTCACGTCGGGCTACAACAACGTCAACGGCGCGTCGTCGGGCGACGGCCAGGGGTTCCTGTACGTCGTCGACGCGCTGGCGGGAACGCTGATCCACAAGATCGCGACGAACGTCGGCGACGCCGACACGCCGCTCGGCCCGAGCGGACTGGCGCAGATCAACAACTTCGTCGACAACGTCGTCGTCGACAACACGACGCGGCGCGTCTACGGCGGAGACTTGCTCGGCAACGTCTGGCGCTTCGACTTCACCTCTGCGACCGCGACGCTGCTCGGCACCGCGACCGATTCGTCCGACAACCGGCAGCCGATCACGACGCGACCGGAGCTGGCGGAGCTCGACGGCAAGCCGTTCGTGATGGTCGGCACCGGCAAGTTGCTCGGCAGCAGCGACGTCACGTACACGCGCCGGCAGTCGGTGTACGGATTCCGCGATCCGCTCACGGGTCCGTATCCGATCGCCTCGCCGCTGCGCTCGATCCTCCGACCGATGGCGATCACGCAGACCGGCACCCTGGCGACGGCGACGCGGACGATCGGCTGCAGCACGACGGGCGCAGCGTGCGACCGCTCGGCAGGCTGGGTGGTCGACCTGGCCGAGTCCGGCGAGCGCATCAACGTCGAGATGAAGCTGGTGCTCGGCGCGCTCGTCTTCGCGAGCAACGTCCCGGTCGACGAGCCTTGCTCGGTCGGCGGTCACAGCTGGTTCAACCAGGTCGACTTCCGGACCGGAGCTCCGATCCCGGGTGCGGTGACGTCCGAGTTCCTCGCGGACTCGATCAACGTAGGCTTCAACGTCCTGCAGCTGCCTGCTGCCACCGAGGGCGGCAACCCGTCCTACACAGGCCTGTTCAGGCAGGGCAAGGCCGGCAACGTCAACAAGACGGTCACCCCGCCTGAGCCCGTCCCGTCGGGCAAGCGGATCAGCTGGCGCGAGATCACCGGACAGTAGCGTGGCAAGAGGAGGTCGGTGAGCGGGGCCCTGGCGGGTCCCGCCGCTCCGCTGGCGGCGGGCGGACCGTTTCGCGCGTCGCGTCTGTGGACGCCGGTCGCGATCGCCATCGCGATGCACGCCGCGATCCTCGCGGTCCGGCCCGGCGCAGCGCCCGCCAGCCAGCCAGCCCCCGTGGCGAAGGCGATGGCGGTGCGCGTGCT